>JAEEGL013093237.1_pt1 | contig 12651 bp, 9 predicted proteins | sample 9134231 | NCBI WGS metagenome assembly JAEEGL01 (sample SAMN16246548, study PRJNA631951) | gut metagenome | biome: gut microbiome; feature: rumen; material: fiber-attached | host: Bos | place: Iran: Karaj | collected 2018-10
AGCATCAATGGACAGGATGTGGTGGTGGATTTCAATTCGGTGTCTTTCCGCACATCACTCAAAAAACTCACCAAAATCAGCAAAAAAGAGGCCAAGGATGTGAAGAAGCATGGCATGAAAATCGTGGGAACGGGCTCTTTGAGCGAGCTGATGAACCAAAAGATTGCCAGCTTCAATCCCACGCTCGACCTGCGGGGTGCCCGCGCCGACGAGGCCGTTTCGATGCTGGAACCCTATATCGACGAGGCCGTTCTGCTGAGCGTGCATCAGGTGCGCATCCTGCATGGCAAAGGCAACGGTATCCTCCGAAAAATTGTCCGTGAACAACTCTCCCGCCGCCGCGATGTCATCAGCTTCACCGATGAAGCTCTTGAGTTGGGCGGATACGGCGTAACCATAGTGGAGTTATAAAAACTTGAAGATGAACCCTAACGTACTGACCATCCGCGACTTTTCCCTCGACCTCAAAAATGATGAGGAGTGGAAACACATTCTTCACCACGTGTCGCTGGAGCTGCCGCAGGGCAAAACCCTCGGCATCGTGGGCGAGTCGGGCTCCGGCAAGTCGGTGACCGCCCTGTCGGTCATGCGCCTCATCAGTCCGAAGATCATGCGCGTCGTCGGTGGCGAGATTGTCTTTCACGACAGTCGCAACAATCAGGATGTCAGTATCTTTAGTCTGTCGGAGAAGGAGTTGCGCAAGGTGCGCGGCGCCCGCATCGCCATGATTTTCCAGGAGCCGATGACCTCGCTGAACCCCGTTATCCGGTGCGGTGAGCAGATCACCGAAGCCCTCCTGCTGCACACCACCCTCACCCAAAAAGAGGCCCGCGAGCGGGTGCTCGAACTGTTCCGCGAGGTGATGCTGCCCCGTCCCGAAAAGATCTTCACCGCCTACCCGCACGAACTTTCCGGCGGCCAGAAACAGCGCGTGATGATCGCCATGGCCCTCAGCTGCAACCCCGACATCCTCATCGCCGACGAGCCCACCACCGCCCTCGACGTCACCGTGCAGAAGGGCATCCTCGAACTGCTGAAACGGCTGCAGGCCAAACACAACATCAGCGTCATCTTCATCACCCACGACCTCGGCGTGGTGGCGCAGATTGCCGACGACGTGGCCGTGCTGTTCCATGGCGAAGTGGTGGAGAAAGGGACGGTGAAAGAGATTTTTGAGAATCCGAAACATCCTTATACACAAGGTCTTATCGCCTGCCGCCCGTCACTCGACAAACGGCTCCACCGGCTGCCGACCGTCAGCGACTTCCTGCAGGCACACGACAACGGACTTCCCTCCCCCAACGAAACCTTCCCCATTGTCACTGCAGAAGAGCGTGCCGAACGACACAAAAAGCTCTATCAGGGAGAGCCGCTCATCCGTCTTGAGCATCTCTCCAAAAAATACCCGCTCCGAAAAGAACATCTTTTCTCCAAACGCGAGTATGTGTATGCGTTGAAGGACATCTCGCTCGACATCTACGAGGGCGAAACGCTCGGACTGGTAGGCGAGTCGGGGTGTGGCAAGACCACGTTGGGACGCACCCTGCTGCGGCTCATCGAACCCGACGAGGGGCGGATTTTCTACAAAGGACAAGACCTCACGAAGCTGTCGCAGCGGCAGATGAGGGTGTTCAGAAAAGATTTGCAGATTATTTTACAAGACCCCTATTCGTCATTAAACCAAAGACTTACAGTAGGCGATACCATTATGGAGCCGATGCAGTTCCACCGTTTGTACGCCAACCAGCGCGAGCGGCGCGATAAGGCCATCGCCCTGCTGGAGCGGGTGGGACTCAACGAGAGCCACTTCTATCGCTACCCGCACGAATTTTCAGGCGGCCAGCGTCAGCGCATCTCCATCGCCCGCGCCCTCGCCGTCAACCCCCGCTTCATCATCTGCGACGAGTCGGTGTCGGCCCTCGACGTGTCGGTGCAGGCGCAGGTGCTCAACCTCCTCAACGAACTCAAACAGGAGTTCAAGTTCACCTATATCTTTATCTCCCACGACCTTTCCGTCGTCAAGTTCATGTCGGACCGTATGGCGGTGATGCAGAACGGCGTCATCGTGGAGATGAACGATGCCGACGAAGTGTACCGCAACCCCCAAACCGATTATACGCGCACCCTCATCAGTGCCATCCCCACCTTTTAACCCATCACTATGAGAAAAGCCATCCTCATTTCCCAAAATTCCATTCGCATACTGCTCGGTATCTTCTTTATCGTGAGTGCCGTCATGAAAGTGCTCTCGCTCGACACCTTCGTGATGTATGTATATAGTTTTCAGCTGTTTCCATTCGTGCTGACGGAAATTGCCTGCCGGCTGCTCATCGGCTTCGAGATGCTGTTGGGCGTGATGCTCATCCTGAAACTGCGCTACAAACTGGTGTGGTGGACCTCCATGGGACTGATGGTCGCCTTCACCCTTTTCCTAGTTTATACCGCCATTTTCCGCAACGACGACAACTGTCACTGTTTCGGCGACATCGTGGAGGTGAAGCCAGTGGTTTCCATTTTCAAGAACCTTGTGGTGATGCTGTTCTTTCTGCTGATTTACGAGTGGAAACGGCGCACCCACAATACGGAAGAGACGGAGGAAAAAGAGGAACCGAAGTTTCGGTTCAAAGATCATTTTTTAGCGACCCCCTGGTATTCAAAAACCGCCAAAATCATCATCTATGTGGTGGCCGGACTGCTTATTTTCGTCGCTACCTTTGTGCTGTTTCCGCCGACAGCCATCTACAACAAGATTTTCTCGAAAAACGACCTCGTGGCGACGCCCATATATGAGAAGGCATTGACGGATTCGCTGGTCTATCTGCATTACGAAGACATCCGTTACAATGAGGCGAAGGACACGGTGACGTTTCAAAAGGACACCGCATATTGCCAGTTGGCAAACGGCACCTATATTGTACCGGTGGTGAGTGCGGGCTGCAAGTACTGCAAGCAGAGTTGCGAGTTGGTACACAACATTTTCGAGCGCAACCACTTGCCCGCCGACCATTTAGTGATTTGGATGTGGGGGGTGAACGACGCGCATTGCGGGAATTTCCTGCGCGTTACCCAATGCTGGGAGCATGAGGTTTACCGGATAAGTCCCCAGCTGGCGATTGATATGGTATATGGAACATTCCCCACCTTTATGGTGGTGCGCGACGGTGAAATCATCGATGCTTTCGGCTACCGTGGGGTAGAGGAAAGCAAGATTGTGGACTACGTGACAGGAAAGAAATAAGGATTACTGTTCGCAAATCCACGTTTTATTGGTGGTGAAGGCGGTATCCTTGTTCATTCGGAATTGCTTGTCCTGGCACTCTTCCTTGGTCATTTTGCCATAGTTGTGTTCTTCGTTAGCCTCTTCGGTGCTGGGGTGTACGCCAGTGCACACGCAGTCGCGTTTGCAGGAAACTGACAGGATGACGATGACGGCCAAGAAGAAAATCGCGCTTATTTTTTTCATAGTAATGGATGAATTTGCAAATTGAGCTGCAAAAATACAACAATTATCCACGTAATTGCAATTTTGTGGGAAAAAAAATGCTAACAACCCACTTCCTTCGCTTCAATCACTCAAGTCATCGTCACAAAAAAATCACCAAAAATGGGGATTGTGCAGGTGAAATATTATGCTGAATTTTGCCGCCTGAAATTTGGATAATAGTATGAACTCAGAAAGCAGAATCACTCTCAACAGCATACCCTCTGGTGGCAAGTGTGTCATCATTCGTATCAGCGGACACGGCGGACTGCGCCACCGCTTGATGGAAATGGGCTTCGTGAAAGGCGAGACCGTGACCGTGGTCAAGAACTCCCCTCTCCAAGACCCCGTGGAATATATCGTGATGGACTCGCACGTTTCGCTGCGTCGCAGTGAGGCCGACAAGATCGAGGTGCTTCCCTTCAGCGAGCATTCCTCCGACCATCCCCAGACCGACTACAACGGCACCATCGAAGAGGAGGCCGTGACCGACCCCGAGCTTTCCGCCCGCATCCAAGAGAAAAGCCATACCTTTACCGTGGCCCTCGTGGGCAATCCCAACTGCGGCAAGACCTCCTTCTTCAACCACGCCACCGGTCTGCACGAGCGCGTGGGCAACTACGCCGGCGTGACCGTGGATGTGAAATTCGGCACCTTCTACTACAAAGGCTATACCATCCGTCTCGCCGACCTGCCCGGCACCTACTCGGTGAACGAATACTCGCCCGAGGAACTGTGCGTGCGCGAATTTCTCACCAAAAACGACTACGACCTCATCCTCAACATAGTGGACTCGTCGAACCTCGAACGCAACCTCTTCCTCACCACCCAACTCATCGACCTCAACGTGCCGATGGTGATGGCCCTTAACATGTACGACGAACTGCAGGCCAAAGGCGACACCTTCGACTACAAAAGTCTCGGCAAAATGCTCGGTCTGCCCATCATCCCCACCACCGCCTCCAAAGGCAAGGGCATTCCGGAAGTGCTACAAGCCCTCATTGATGTGTTTGAAGATCACAAAAATCTCACCCGCCACATCCATATTAACTACGGCACCGACCTTGAGGATGCCATCGCTCCCATCAAGACTAAGATTGCTGAGAATAAAGATATTATCAACATCTATCCTGCCCGCTATATCGCCATCAACACGCTCGAAGGCAACAAACATACGCTGGAAGATATTGAGACTCTTCCCAACGGAAAGGAGATCATTGCGGAGGCCAAGACCCGCCGTGATGCTTTGGAACGCGCTTATAATGAAAAGATTGACGCTCAGCTTAGCAACGCCCGTTACGGCTTCATCCGTGGCGCACTGAAAGAGACCTACCAGCCTGGCAGCAATGGCCACAAGTGGAAAGCGTATGTTGTAGATAACATTCTCACTAATAAATGGTTAGGAATACCCATTCTGTTGTTCTTCCTCTGGCTGATGTTTGAAACCACCTTTATCTTGGGAGCTTATCCACAAGAGTGGCTCGACATGTTCGTGTCGTGGCTGGGAAGAGTGGTGGGCAACGCCATGCCCGACGGCATCTTCCGCGACCTGATCGTGGATGGTATCATCGGCGGTGTGGGGGCGGTCATCTCGTTCCTGCCCAACATCATCATCCTGTTCCTGTTCATCTCGCTGATGGAGGACACCGGCTACATGGCCCGTGCCGCCTTCATGGTGGACCGCATCTTCCACAAGTTCGGGTTGCATGGCCGCTCGTTCATCCCCTACGTGATGGGGTTTGGCTGTGCGGTGCCGGCCATCATGGCCACCCGCACCCTCGAGAACAAAAAAGACCGTCTCGTCACCATCCTCACCATTCCCTTCATGTCGTGTTCTGCCCGACTGCCCGTATATCTGATACTGGTTTCGGCCTTTTTCACCAAACACCAGGGCTTGGTGCTGATGAGCATCTATCTGTTTGGCATCCTGATAGGGGTATTGTCGGCGCTGGTGCTCAACAAGACCGCCTTCCGCAGTGTGTCGGAGGAGTTTGTGATGGAGCTGCCTCCGTACCGCGTGCCCACCGCCCGCAACGTGTTTATGCACATGTGGGACAAGAGTGCGCAGTATCTCAAGAAGATGGGAACGGTGATTCTGGCGGCTTCTATCATCATCTGGGCATTGGAATATTTCCCGCGCAACACGAAGCAGGAGCAGCAATTTGCGCAGCAGATTGAGCAGGTGAAGGCCGACAAGAGCCTCACACAGGCGCAGCAGACGGCGGCAGTGGACTCGCTCACCATGCTGAGTGGGGCCTACCACAGTGGCAACTGCTATATTGGCAAGTTCGGTCATGCTATCGAGCCGGTGGTGCGGCCTTGCGGTTTCGACTGGCACATTGCAGTGTCGCTCTGCACGGGGCTGGCTGCCAAGGAGGTGGTGGTTTCCACGCTGGGCGTGTTGTACCAGGCGGATCCAGACACCGACGATGGCGCTTCGCTGGAGGAGAAGATGAAGGAGCAGCGGTGGCCTGAGGGCAGCGTGCGAGCCGGACAGCCCATCTACACGCCGTTGGTGGCCTATGCCCTGATGGTGTTTGTGCTGCTGAGCGTGCCGTGCATTGCCACACTGGCCGCCATACGCCGCGAGGCGGGATGGAAATGGGTGTTCTTCACCCTTTGCTACACCCTCACCCTCGCATGGGTGTGCTCGGCACTCATCTACCAGATTGGGGGACTGTTCTAAGACATGTGGAGCGGCCTGTGCGCCGCCTGCTTCATCGCACGCTCGGCCTCTTTCACGCGCTGACGAGTCTGCTCGGTGAAAAACACCTCGGCGATTCGTTCCTCCACGTACGCTATGCCATGCCGCGAGGGATGGCACAAGTCGGCGTCGTAGAAACGGTAATCGCGCAAATCGTCCTGAAACATCTCATACACAGGAAAATAGTACGTGTCGGGATACTGACTGGCAAGCTGTTCGATGGCGAGATGCAGAATCGATTTGCTGAGCTGGTTCTCGTGGAATCCGTCGGCCAGGTGCCGCACCGGACTCACCGTGAACACCACCTTCAGTGACGGACAGTGCTGCGCCCGCCAGGCAAAGAACGCACCAAAAGCCTTCACCACCTCCTCGACGGTCGCCCGCCGCTTCTCGAACGCTGCTGCGGGCAGCTTGTGGCAGTTGGCCACCACCACCTGCCGCTCCAGATGGTAATAATAGTAGCTCGTTCCTAACGTAACGAAAAGAAAATCAGCACTCTTGAGAAAACCAGTGGCCTCGGATTGTGCCGCTTCGATATGGCTGCGGAAAACCTCCTGGTCGGCATGGGAGAACTTGCCGTGGTGCGCCAAGCTCACCCAACGGCCCACATGCTGCAGGAAGTACTGCTCCGTCAGGCTGGATTGCCCCGTCAGGAAGTCCAAGCCCTGCGCGATGGAGAGCGGGTTGAAGAGGATGCCGAAAGGGTTGGCACACACCGCAAAGCCGCGGTCAGCGAAGTAGGAGGAGACGTGTTCCGAGAAGCAGGAGCCGCAGAACATCAAGCGGCTATCCGGCTCAATATGAAACGGATAGCGTGGTGCAGGCAGCTCGGTGCGGAACTTCATCGGAAGGGTTATTTCTTGCGGAATCGTTCGGTGATGTCGTGCCACTCTTCGCCGTCGCGCTCATACAAACGCTGGTTAGTGGTAGGCGCCTTCAAGCTGCCGCACTCGGGCTTGTAGGGGCCGGTCTTCACATAGTCGAACCACTCGGCATGCTTGGGCATCTCGTCACGGCCAGAGTACCAGCCCACCTTCATATTTCCTTTGGAATGGATGTGGCCGGCCAGTTTCTCCACTTCAGGCTTCTCGCCGTCGCCGCCCATCAGACAAATACAGGTAGCCAAGCCCTTGTAGCGGGCCATCAGCAAATCTACCACCTCGGGTGTCAGCTCCTCGCCTTTGTCCTCCCACAAGTGCGGACTGTGACAGTTCTTGCAGTGGTTCGGACAGTTGGTGATATTGACAGCGAGGGTGACCTCTCCGGGAATTTCTTGGAAGACGATATCGTAATTATAAAACTTCATGGTTGTTCTTGGCATAATAACGACGATGTTCTTCTTCCTGGCGGGCCAGCGAGAAATTGCTGACGCGCTTCATATAGCCGATGACACGGGTCATGTAGTCAATGTCCGTACTGTGGCAGACGGGACACTCTTTGAGGTAGCGTTTATCAATATGTCCGCATTTGTTGCAGATGGTGTTAGGAATGTTGAAGGTGAAGTAGTTGCAACCTTCCACAGCGGCCACGCGGAGCAGCTGACGGTACTGTTCTTTGCTGAGGTGTTCCTCCAAGTTGAGGTGCAATGCCGAACCGCCGGTGAGGTGGGTGATGTACTTGCGGCCATGGAGACGGAACTTGTCGAGGATGTCAACGCTGTCATCTTCCACGATATAGAAATAGCTGTTGTAACAGTCGCGAGTCACCTCATAGCCGTCCTCACGGTCCCATTTGGCGTGCTTCACACCCACATTCTCTGCGGGGATCATCTCGCAGTTGAACATGAGGTCCTTGCTCTTGTAGCGTTTGTTGTAATCCTCTATCATACCCAAGATCTCCTCGACGAAATGCTGGTATTTCTCATTGTCGTTGATGGGGATCTTGAGAAATTCGGCGGCTTCCACCAGACCGTTGATACCGATGGTAAGGTATTGGCGGTTGATGGCGATATATCCGGCGTCGAAAAGCGGGAGCATTCCTTTTTCGTGGAGATATTTCAGGTTCTCGTTGTAGCAAATCTGCACCTTATGGGCCAGGTCCACCATCTTTTCGAGGAACTCCATATAGGGGATGTTCTGCTTGATGGCATACTGGATGCAGCGGTTGAGGTTGATGGTGAGCACACTCTTGGAGCCGGTGGACACGCCGCCTGCGCCCAGGGTGTAGCTGAAGCCGTTGTCCTGAATCTCGTTGCGGAGGCGGCAGCAGCTGCTCAGCGAGTCTGCGTTGTCGCTGAGGTAGGTGAAGAAGGAGTGGCCTTGCGCATACATCTCGGCGGTGAAGTCGGCGTACTCCTGGTCGAGCACGTCGCCGTCTTTCGAGAGCAGGGCCATGGTTTCCACGGGGAAGGTAAGCATGGTGCGGGTGCGTTCCTTGTTGAACCAGCGCATGAAACGTTTCTGGAGCCAGTTGAGGGAATCCCAGTCGGGACGACTGCCATCGGGGAAGACGAACTCCCCGAAGAGGCTCTGGAAGTAGAACTTGTCGTAATAGGCGATGTTCCAGAAGACCGACTGGAAGTTACGGGCGCCGGTAGGCTGGTTGATAGAATAGACGACCTGCTGGAAGCAGTCGGTGATGATCTTGTCGATGGTGCGTTTTTTGAGGGAGAGGTCCACCACCTCGTCGGCGCGCTTGTAGTAGTCGTTGCCGTACTCGAGGCCGATGAAGTAGTTCATGTACATCAGGAACTCGGGGGTGGCGCAGGCTCCGCTGAGCATGCTGGAGACCATGAACACCATGTTGATGAAGCCGCCGCAGAACGACTTGAGGTTGGTGGGACGGGAGGCGTTGCCGCCGATGCTCTGGGTGCCGCCCAGCAGCCACGGGTACATGGTGATGCTGGCGCAGTAGTTGGCGATGCTGGTCTCGTCGTTTTTATAGATGAAGTGATTATTAAGATAATAGAGATATTGGTCTGACAGTTCCTTGCCGTACACCTCCTTGATGCGGTCGCACAGCATACGTCGGTTGAGGCGGATGAAGCCCGACTTGGGAAGCTCGCCGATGAGCGTGGCGATGTTCTTTTTCTCCACGTTGGCGTTGGCGTCGTACTTGCTGCCGGTAGCCGCATTCTGGGCGTTGCAATAGTTGATGAGGAAGTCGAGTTTCTCCTTCACCTCGCGGTCCTCGTAATGTTTTTGGCGGTAAAGGATGAAGGCCTTGGCCACCTCGTAGTAGCGTTCGGCCATCAGCGAGCGCTCCACCTGGTTCTGGATCTCTTCTTCTTGGATGCCGTCATAGATGTTGAGGCGGCTAAGGATGTTAATCATCGACTCCTGGGTGGCGAAGCTGCCCACGGAGAGGAAGGCCTTGGTGATGGCGCTTCGGATTTTTTCAATAGAAAACGGCTCCCTCTTTCCGTTTCTTTTGACAATGTACACTTCTTCTATCATAAGGTTAAAGGTTAATTTTCTACGTCACAACAACTTACGGGAGTATTCATTGGGTCCTCACGGACATGTATGCTTTTATCCCGAAAGCTACATCTGACGATGCGGGCAGGTCTTCTGGCTTGTTCAACTCACCGCCGCCTTCCCGATAATCGGAGGATTTTTCAGTGGCTTAGAGGCGGAGAGCGGGGGTAGAACTTTACAGCTACGGGAATAGCGCCTGATTTTCACAGGCTTCCCTTTTAATCCGTGGAACCCGAATCGCGTGGCAAATATACAGCATTTTTTTGTGACACTTTATCCCAAAACGGATTTTTTTTTCACAATTTTTGGCTGAAAATTGTGGAAAATTATTCGGATAAATTTTGTATTTTTGCAGATTGTGAAAAAGTGTACAGAAATGAAAGTTTTCATCGCATCCGACCATGCTGGTTTTGAGCTGAAAGAGGCCATCAAACAGCATTTTTCTTCCCAATATGAGTGGGTGGATTTTGGCACGCATTCATCAGAAAGCGTTGACTATCCCGACTTTGCACATCCTCTTGCGGAGGCTGTGTCGAAAGACCCCGCCGCACGGGCCATCCTGATCTGCGGCACGGGCAACGGGGTCGCCATGACGGCCAACAAGCACGCCAATGTGCGCGCAGCGCTCTGCTGGGACCGCGAAATCGCCGCCCTCGCCCGCCAGCACAACAATGCCAACGTCCTTGTCATGCCAGCCCGCTTCATCCTGCCGGAGACCGCCTTCGACCTTGTCGAGACTTTCTTCAGCACCGACTTCGAGGGGGGGCGCCATGAGAGACGAGTAGAAAAAATCAATCTCCGATAGTTATGGAATTCAGCCAAGAAGATATGATCGAGTTCTGCCGCACCCGCGCTAACATCCTACGGCAGAAATACATCGAAGATATGGAGAACAAGCTCACTTCGTTCGAGCGCAAAATGATCGCCAAAGGCTTCCGCGTGTGCTGGGTGACAGATGAAGATGACCTCACCGAAAACATCCTCAGCCAGCTTCCCAAAACTCCCTACAACAAGGTGTGCTTCGACCTCCCCGATGTGCCAGAAGCCCTGCGCACCTCCAAAAACATCCGCCCGGTCCACTATGCCGATGTGGAAAGCGGCAAGTCGGGCGCAACCTATCTGTTTGTCCAGGCCGAATTCGCCATCGTGGAGACCGGCACATTGGTGCTGCTCAACAAGAATTCAAAAAACTGCATCAACAGCATCCCCAACCTCTTCATCTTGCTCGACATCAGCAAGCTCCTCAACAAAACATCCGATCTTGAAACCATCCTCTACCTCCGCTCACAAGCGCAAGAACAACATTATCTTCCCGAAGATGTGAAACTCATCAACCGGCCCTTCTCTCTCATCGAACCCAACTTCACCGATCCCAGTCAGGGCTACACTCACACTCCCGTGCAGATCACCATCTTCCTATACGATAACGGGGTGACGGACATCATGCAGAACAGCATCCTGCGCGAATCTCTCTACTGCATCGACTGCGGCAAGTGCAAAACGGTATGCCCCATGTACGCCTACACCAAGGAACATACCCCCATCAACCTCGTGCGCGACAACTTCCTGCACCACGCCACCGACACCGAGCATGTCATCAAAAATGCCATGCTCTGCGGCAACTGCGACCACGTTTGCCCTGTACAAATCCCTCTCTGCGACCTCATCCTGAAAGAGATAGAACTCGCCCGTCAGTCCCACCCCGGCAAAAGCAAACTGGCCAACGCCTTCGACAAAAGAAAGAAACTCAACAGCATGAACGGCAAATTCCACCGTTTCTTCTTCAACAAAACCATGTATGGCAAAAACAAAATGCTGTACAACTATTTTAAACAACAACAAGACCCCTTCTACAATATCCTCTGGACACAAGAGAACAGCGAAAATGACAAATAATCAAGAGATTATTCGGCAGAAAATCAGAGAGTTCGTCCGCAAGTACTACCTCAACAAACTCTTGCGCGGCGCCCTCATCTTCGTCATCATCACCCTGATGGTGTTCATCACGTATGCCCTGCTCGAGTATTTCTCCTACTTCAACTCCACCGTCCGCACCGTCCTCTTCTTCTCCTACCTCGCCATCTTCGCCGTCACCCTCGTCTTTTACATCATCATCCCCCTCCTCAAAATCTTCGGCGTGGGCAAACAGCTCACCGCCACACAGATAGCGGCTATCATCGGTCAGCATTTCCCCGAAATTGACGACAAACTGCTCAACCTCTTCCAGCTGGAGGCGATGCGCGAAAAGGGAGAGTGCAAAAGCGCGGAGCTCATTGCCGCCGCCATCGACACCAAAATCGAGAAAATCAAACCCTTCCCGTTTGTCAAGGCCATCCCCTTCAAAAACACCCGCCGCTATATCAAATGGGCTCTCATCCCCATCCTTATCTGTATTGTCATCTTTTCAGTAAGAAGCGAAATCTTCACCCAATCGACCGAAAGAATCGTACATTACGACATATTTTATGCTAAACCAGCACCATATTCTTTTGAAATTCAAAACGATACACTCACCACATTCCAGAATGAGGATTTTGAACTGAAGGTCAAAATCAAAGGCACCGAAACCCCCGACGCGCTCTATATCGACCTCGGCGGACGGAAGTACCAGATGACCAAGAACGACAACATTCATTTTACCTATATTTTTAAAAACCCGCAAGGAGACATTCAGTTCCACGTTTTCACCGAAGAGACCTCCTCGCCCGACTATACCTTGTCGGTGCTGCCCAAACCGGTCATCGTCAGCTTCGCCATGACGCTCCACTACCCCGCCTATCTCCACAAAAACGACGAGACTATCGACAACAACGGCGACGCCACCATCCCCGACGGCACGCAGGTGACCTGGTCGTTCTACACCCGCAACACCAGCCAGTTGCAGTTCATCCTCGACGATGAAAAAGAGCCCTTGCGCGCCGAAAAAGGCATCTACAAAATCACCAAGACCGTGCGCAACTCCTTCGCCTACGCCATCACCAACAAGAACCAATTCTGCGCCTCCACCGACACCCTCAAGCACAACATCAACGTGGTGCCCGACCAGTACC
>JAEEGL013157895.1_pt1 | contig 12651 bp, 7 predicted proteins | sample 9134231 | NCBI WGS metagenome assembly JAEEGL01 (sample SAMN16246548, study PRJNA631951) | gut metagenome | biome: gut microbiome; feature: rumen; material: fiber-attached | host: Bos | place: Iran: Karaj | collected 2018-10
AATAAACTCATATTGCAATATGATGCAGTAGAAGAACAAGTTCTAATGGTTGAAGATAGAACGATGGATATTTCTGTTGGAATAGATGATTACATAGTAGATGGTAAAGTAACATCAGACGATATGGCTGAAATAATTTACACAAATGCTACAAAATTAATCTAAAAAGATTTCCTTAATCACAAAACAAAAACAGGAACCATAGCCAGCCCCCGTAATAGGGGCTGACTATTTTCTTTTTTGTTTAAACTATGCTAGTTTAATTAACCCTGGAATTCATCTGAAGGCTGAGGCAGCTTAGATGAAGTAGGGTTGGTTACCTGGAACATATCAATGAACTGATCTAAATGATGAACATCTAAGTACAGACCCATTGGGTTAGTAGGAATAACCATAGAACGAGTATTAGAGAATACACGTTTGTTAACAGCATTGTCGAGCTGTGGGTTATAGTGAGCTACGAATGTACCGAAGTCCCAGTTATGACCGAAGTTCAAGAAGTCTTCAGGAGCGTTCTCACGATAAGGAATCATAACGATCTTATCACGCATGTAGTTGAATGTGCAAGTTACGCAATCAAGAATAGTTCCGTTAGGGAGAACTCTTCTGTATTCAACATTACCACCGTCGGTTGGGTTCTCAGTATTCAGATGATTGTGAATATGAGGAATGCTGAACAGGTTCTCAAGAATTACACTTGAAGTAAATACCTTGAACATTGGTTTTTCACCTGCATTCAACTGATGCTTGTAGAAGGAGTTCTGGTAAATCAGAGAGATCAGATTCATCAGTTCCCATTCAACGTACTGACGAATATCACCTAAGATATCGCTAGAACGAATTGAATCTACATTAGCTAAATCAATAGTATTCAGGTATACTACAGGACGTACTAACTGAGAAGCAACATACTGGAATCCGATCTTGTCGAGACGTTCACGGAAATCAGGAGCAGCATTTTCTTCTCTAGTTACATCGTATACGTGTAACAGCTCACGGATGATAACATCAATACCACGGTGATCCTGACCCAGAGAAGTAGCTTCAGTTACTAAGCTCATTAAGAACTCAGGTAATTCTTCTTCAAATGAGTAGTCAACGAGAATGTTTCTACCATTGGAGATTTCGAAGTCATAGGTCTTGATGTGGTTTCTGATAGCCAGGTTGGACTTACGTAAGTTTTCTTCTGAGTACTTAGCATCAACACTATAAGCAACTAAGCTCATAGAGATAGAGCTTGCTAATTCAGCAACAGCAGGATCAACTTCACCACCTACTAAGCTAACAGCTTTCCAATCTACAGAACCGATACCCTGAACATCAGATCTCTTCAGGTTGATAGAAGTACCGTTAACGATAGTTAAACGAATAACATCGGTATCAGTACAATCAGCCAGAATAGCACTATCAGCACCAGTTGTGGTCTTGGTGTTCTTGTCCAGCTTATAAGTATAAGTGAACATAGCCTGACGCATACCAGAATCAGTTGCGTTAGGAGTCATCTGTAATCTAGCACCATTTACTTTGTCTACAGGAATTTCGATAACTTCTTTAGCTGAACCCTTAGAAATTTCAACGATAACAGATTTAACGATTACGTTTTCAGATACCAGATCGGTATAGTTGTAATGAGTCTTACCTAACTGACCAGGTTCAACACTTAAGTCAAACAGGTTAGCGCGAGGACCATACTTAACATAACCATCAGCATACAGAACACCTTCAGTATCATTAGCTACCTTAGGAATGATAGGCTGTAAGATGTTAGATACTGACTTAGGATCAGCATACAGTTCAATGAATGGGATGATGTGATCGCCCCAATCACGAACATTGTGATCGTCATCGTTAGACTTAAGCATGTCGTATACTTCAGCATATGGAACTACATATTTAACATATGGACATGTAGCTGTACGACGATGCATAATTCTATCCATTAAGCCTCTATGGAACTGTAACAGTGTAACAGTTAAAGAAGCACGAATATCTGGTAATACCTTATCAATATTAGCACCGAATGCTTCAACAGAAGGCATACCAATGTTGTTAGCCATAGCTACTAACTCAGGAGCAAATACTGCCTGGGTGTTGTTGCTAATAGACTGTAACAACTGTTTGTCATTTGAGTGACGAGAGAAATGCTGGTGACGGAAAGCCTCGTTATTACCAGCACAAGCTTTTACCTTAGCTAAGAACACAGCGATAGCTTCTTTGGCATCAGCTTTAATTTCTTCAGGAGCTTCTTCAGCAACCCCTTCTTCATTTTCAGTAGCAGTGGCTTCTTCAGCTAACTGTGAAATATCTCCATCATCTACACCTTCAACAGCACCAGTGTCGTCATTGAAAGCTTCCAGAGAAACGATAGTACCGAATTTATCGGTTGAAACGCCTGGATTGAGAAGATGATGGTTGCTTAAGAAGTCACAAACTAAATTGTAAACTTTCTGACAAGTTCTAACTTGTGCACTTGACATTGATCTGTCATGGTTGATGTCACCCATCATTTCCTTGTAGATTTCATCAACGCTTTTATTTTTGTTTAAATTACGCATCTTACGAAAGACCTCATTACTTAATTATTTTACTTTAAACATTTGAAATTCTTAATGATACTCTAGTCAGAAAATCTCTTAGACAAGCAATACTTGCTAAGTATAACCATCTTGACCTCCAACGTTTTAACATTAGTAAGTCATTAGGCATAGCGTTTTCTGGTGGATTCTTTAATATAGAAGCAATACGTCTAGATACTGTTTCACGATAGATGTAATCACTCATTGAATCAGTAGGGTTAGCTAATTCTAATAACATCTTTCCCGGATCAATTTGGGGGCGGACTTTCTCTGCAGATTGGTCCTTTTTCTCCGGTTCAGGAGTAGTAGTTTCAGCAGTATCGGTAGACCCTTCATCAGGAGTAGTTTCAGTATCATCACCAGTATCTGCGGACGTATCATCATTGGATGTTTCTGTATCAGTATCTTCGCCAGTTGAATCGTTTTCATTATCAGATTCGTCTGAGTTCTGATCTTTTTCATCCATAGCTTCTAGTCCAGCTTCTATTTTATCAGGTAAGAATTCCGCGAATACACTACCACGGAAAGCTAATGCTTCAGTGGCTGAAACAACAGTGATTGGCTTTTTAAAGTAGTTAACGAGATCGGAGTTTTCTCCTATTCTTGCAAGCAACTCTCCGAAAAGTTCGCCGTCAATATTAGATTGTAATTGACCTTTGAGAATCATATCTCTTAAAGTCTCAATCCATACTGATCGATCTTCACACTTATCATTCCCTGCATAATTAGTAGTGAAGGAACTTCCAGTAACCATATCGAAACAAACATCAACGAATTTAGCTCCTGATGCTGTCATAACATATCGACTGTGATCAATGCTAAAGTTAGCAATAATCGCGATAAGTTTGTCTATGGTGTATTCAGACAAATCATATCTACTTAGTAGACAAGATAATCCACACATTCCACCAGTTTTGAAATACATCTTATTAATAGCAATAGGAGTTAGAGTAATAAGTATTCTCTGTTCAACTACTTTATTAATTTGATGTGCACCATACACTGTAGTAACTTGTGGATAATACAGAGCAGTATCATACATAATACCCTCTGGATATTCTTCGGCATTGTACCAGCCAATAACCATGTTGTACCATATATCAAAGAACACTTTGGTCATTGAGGCTGTATACAAATTTCCATAATACGTTTGAGTATTTTCTTTACTGAAAATAGCAAGTAAACCTTCATAATTGCACGTTACTTTAGACGGAGCTTCAGTTAAATACAGTAACGATTTAATTGCAGTCATTCCTATATCGTATAAAGCATTCTCAACTTGATTAGTTGTATTTATACGAGTCTTGAGATATCTATAATAAGTAGTAACAGTTTTATCTAAATCAGTAGTGATGATGGATGTACCACAAACAATTCTAAGATAACTAGAATACATTGCTTGTTCTAATACTACTTTCATTTTATCGAAATCACTCAATCCATCTAGAATGAATCTGCGTAGATCATGAGTACCATTATCGGTATTATTGATCAATACGTGAGTAGGAAAAATGTTCATATAGGATTAGTCCTTTAAGTTTTAAATTGCAATTTAAATTGAACCTCTTAATCAGGATTCATTCCATGATAAATTTCAAGTAACTCTCTGGAGCTTGTTTTTAAAAAATTCAGTACTAACATCAAATAGTTATAAATAAGAGAGCAAAAGAGAATTCAACCACGATGTCTAATTTAAATGAAGAAACTTTAGCTGATACATTATTTTTACTATTAAGAAAGAATGATCAATCAACTAGAGATCTAGCAAAACAAATATTAGAAATACATGAAAAGGCATTGAGAATTAATAGTCTTGTTAATCAAGAACGATATAAATTTTATCTCGATGTTATTAAACGTATTTTAGATAGTAGTATCACTATCAATGATCAGGCTTCAATGGAATCATTTCTAGTAAAAATTAAATCTATGAAAGTTATTCAAGATGATCCTGAAATGTTTAGTTCTATTCGTAGAATAGTTACCGATCAATCTACAACTTCAGATTCGATAGATTTTACTTACAAGAAATTATACAGATGGGTAATAATTGAAAAGAATAACAAATTAGCTAAACAACTATTTGGTATTCTTAATAGAAATCAAGATGGAACTATTCAGTCTCAAGATAGTATTATTAATGATGTAAATAGTGTTCTTGAAACAGCTTTACAATTTAATATGGATTCTATTAATAAGATCAATGGAAATGCTGATGATAATTTAGCACGAGAAGCTGATTTTGATGATCCAGAATCTTTATTAAAAGCATTTAAAGTTCTTAAAGCTACTACTAGAACTAATAGATTTGTTACAGGTCTACAAGGTCTTAACAGAGCTATGGATGGCGGTATAGATTTAGGAGAGAGTTTAGTTATTAATAGTAGAGCTCATAATGCTAAATCGTTAATGTTACTTAAATTTGCTAGATGGATAGTTACATTAAATCACGTAGATTCATCTTTCAAAAATCCTGCATGTGTTTTCTATTCATTAGAAAATGAAACTCCTCAAAATATTAAGAAGTTATTTGAAGAGTTGTGGATTAATGAACATCAAACTGTTCCACCTGAAGATATGGACGATCAGGCTATTGTTACTTATTGTATTAACAAATTTCAAGAACATGGTTGGAAATTTATTATCAGACGTAAAGTAGGTGCTGAATTTGGATTCAATGAATTAGTAATGGAATTCAAAGAATTGGTAAGATTAGGATTCACACCATTGGTTTGTATAATTGACTATGTTAATATGATGAGAAAAGATGGCAACGATCAAACAGGTAACTATTTACAGGTTAGACAGTTGTATACAAATCTATGTAACTTTTTGAAATCTAATCATTGTTGTTTAATAACTGCACATCAGTTAAATCGTAAAGCAGATGAAGCTGTAAGATTAAATCCTGTAGGAGCAGTTAAGAAGTTCAGTGCTGATATGTTAGCAGATAGTACTGACCCACAACGTGAAGTAGATATGGTTATTTATCAGAATAAAGAAATCGATTCACAAAATAGATCTTGGCTTACTTTTAAACTAGATAAACATCGTTATCATGAAACTACTCCTGAGAAAGATAAGTATTTCGCTTATAGATTTGAAGGTGAGTTAGGTATCATGGATGATCTAGGTGCTAAAGATAGAAGTACAACTAATATCTATGCCGTGACAGATGATGAAGAAACTGAAGACTTCAGTTCTACTCCAACGTTCAGTTAAATAACGAATATATATTATTCAAATGGGTTACATATTGTAATTTGTAAAAGGAAGACATATGAAGAAACATGAATTTGATTCCATTCCTGATATAGATACTTTATTAGAGAGAGTTTCTCGTAATAGATTATACTGCAGGAATTATGGAATAACGGTGGAAGATGTTATCAGAATAGCAGTACTTGACGGAGTTAAATATCTGAATCTTACAGGTGAAGATCTCGATGTATTTAATCCATCCGGTAAAGTATCATGTACTATTCCTTATGCAGGAGTAATGCTAGATAAAGATAATCTTCCTGAGTTATTAAAACACCAATGTAAATATCTGAAAATAATAGTACCTTCAGATATAAAGGAGAAATATCCGCGAAGTGATTTTGTTACTAATACAAAACCACGAATCAAGGATGGAGTTACATTGGGAGTTTGTGGAATCAGATATTTAAGATAAAATCAGTTTGGCAAAAGCTCCTTAGCCAGTGTACTCAAAAGAAATGTCCACCTGCCTAACGGCGGGTGGCGTTTCTTTTTTTGAACATTCTATGAATTTCGAAGCTTTTATAGTGAAGGATATTAAAGATGGCTACAGAAAATGCAAATATTCGAATTGCGGAAGTTAACGCACCTAAAGTGGTGTGTGATGAATTAATTTTAAGTGGAACTTCGATTAAACATATAGCTGAAAATTATGAAAGTGCAGATGATACTGCACTTATTAATAAAGGTATGCTAGACTCAGCATTGTTGGATATCAGAACTGCATTGAAATCCATCGATCCTGAAGGTGACTTATTTCAAGATTTAGCAGTTATTTCGTTATCACAGATTGATAGTTATTTCAATAACGCTTATGAATTTGTATTGAATAATTGGGTACTTGCTGAGAATAGTGCTAAATGTCCAGGTGATATTTATGATAACTCATTAACTATTAATAATGCAGCATTCCATCAACCTGGTACATACATGATTACTGTTGAATTTAGTGATGTTCCATCTGGATATGTTGAATTAAGAAAGAATGATTCATGGATAGCTACATTTAGAGGAGTTGGTGAGACTACAGTATCTTTCACTATTGATGATATTAATACTGATGTTATTCAATTAGTAGGTGTTGATATTAATAGAAACGAAACTGTTATTTGTTCAAGATTATCTTTGTACTATGTTACTGATAGATTACAAGAATTTATTAGAGAGAAAATTAAAACTCAAATTAATATAGATGCAAGTAATTTTGTTTCTACTGAAATGTATCAACATGCTCAAGATGAATTTAGAAATAGATTCGAAGCAATGACTACTAGATACTTAGCTGATTTAAGTGCACATGAAGCAGATCCTAATGCTCATAACGTATCTCCTGAATCTATTGGTGCTGCTAGAGCTGATCATACTCATTCTCAGTATGCAACTACTGCTGCTATGAACTCAATCTTAACTGATAGATTAAGAGATTATGCATTAGTAGATCATACTCACGATGAATACTTAACGGTAGATAGAACTACTGAAGTTATTAATGAAGCTATGAGAACTCAGTTAGCTAATATGGTAACTATTCCACCATCTATCATTACTGATGCTCCATTAGGATTATTACCATCTAGATTTAGTCAATTAGATATTACTCCAGCTACAGCTCTTATTTTACCTACATTGATTAATCATGTTAATGATGCTTCTTATGATCCTGCATGTGGTTTAGTAACTACTAATAAAGAAATCTTTATTAATGAAGCACCTAAACTATTTTCTATAGATGATCAATATGCTTCATTACTTCAAGAAGAAATTCAATCTACTGCTACTTTTAGATTACAACTTCATGTTCCTAGAAAAATTTCTTCATATACAATTAGATGTAGAAATGGTAAGTTAACTGATTGGAAAGTATTCTCAGGTAATACTACATTCATTCATAGAGTAACTAATCCAACTAACTATCAACTAATTAATAGTTCATATGTTTGCAGTATTAGTTTCCCTGAACCGATTGTATTTGATTCTATTGCATTTATGATGTTAGATGCAACTGCAGATATTGATGTTAAGATTGAATTTGTATTATCAGATATTACTCAGTCTAATATTCAATTAACTAATGAAAAGTTTGGTGTATGTGTACCAACAGCAGGTGCTAATAGAATAGTTGAATTTCCTGAAGTAGCTGAATTCCGTAGATTAGGATCATCAGTATTAGCTCCAGATTTACCTTACTATATTTTTGCTAAGGCAGAAATTAATCAAGATCCTGTTTTAGTAGGTTCATACTACTTACCTGAGTATGGTACTGTTAGAAAAGGTATCAATATCTTTGCTGGTAAATTTCAAGCTAATGTTTCATCAGTAGTAGGATCTGAAACTTATGTTAGTCAGGTATATGGAACATTATCACTAAGTGAAGGTATTAGTAATCCATCTACTAGTTTACTTAACATTTATAAAGGTGAAGAATCCTGGTATACACAACCTAATACTACTAGAGCAACTATTGTTCAGACTATCAATAGTGATAAAGTATTACTAATGGGATATATGTTAACATGGCGTAAAGATGATGCTGACTTTGTTCCATCAACCTGGACTTTAACTGCTATAGGTAAAGATAGATTAGGTAATGATGTAACCGTAGTTCTTGACTCAGTAGATCAATACTATCCATTCTACTCAGTAGAAGATGATGATATCGTTTATCATGCTAGATTCACTCCTGAAATTTATGTTAAACGTATCGAATTAACATTTGAAACTAATAGACAAGATGGTGTTGTTTCACTTAATACATTAGCTCTATATCTGAGTGAAAGATTTTATTCTATTCCTCAGAACAAAATGTATTTAGGTTTTGAACCAGTATCTGAAACTTGTATTGGTAGTGCAGTATATACTAACAACGGATGGGTGCCTAATAATTCATACTTAGGTAAGTTCTGTGTTGTTCCTATTAACAACTTACAACGTGCAGAACCAGGAACTACATACACTATAGTTAATCCATTCCACACTACTAATATTCAAACTACAGTTCAACCATATGGACTGATGGATATTGATGAGATAGAAGCTCCTGATGCTTATGTATTATCTATAACTGAAGAAGAAATTCAAGTTACATGTAATACAAGTTGTATCTATGCTTTAGCTATTAATAGAACCTGGTAAAATATTTTTAAGCATACTCTCCACGTTAAGTGGAGAGTATGTATTTTTTCAAGTTATTCTTAACTATATATTACTAATAGGTATAAGTGTTTGGGTATTTAAATATTTCACAATAACATTTATTGTAACAATGATAACTTTGGTACTCTGAATATTAAAGGTGAACATAAATGAATACTAATAAAGACTTAAAAGGTGGTTTGACTGGTAATATGGCTGGAATTAATCAACGGGCTCCTAACATTCCTATTCCTACACCGGATGGGTTTGGAGAAGCACCGATGTTGGAAACTCTAGCTGATCCTACAGAAGAACTGAGAGAGCAAAAAACTAAAAATGGAGTCACATCGATGAATTTCGATTTTAATATTAATACCGATCGTATTGACGGTAGAAGAAAAACGTCCTTTCAACAAGTAAAAGGAATTTCAAATAAAGCTTTAAATGATTTATTTGAACAAGGAAAATTAAACGATGAGAATGTTAGTATCGCACCTAAGATTTTGGTAGATGTAGAATACATTCAATATTCTGGTTCTTATGTTATTTGGGAAGAAGGTGGCGCTGAACAGAATCATGGTTCTGTATTAGTAGTAGCTACAGCAACTGGTGATAAGAAAGATCCATTGCAAGTATTCCACAATGACAAAATCAAGAATGGTAGACACGCTTCTGTCATTTTGAAAACGGGCGATTTAGTTATTTTAGGTGTTAACATTAATGATTCAAGAATTATTGTAGCATATGAAGTAACTGGATTCGAAAATACAACTTCAGCTATCTGTGAAGGTAAAGCTGTATTCCTTGACGAAGAACGTACCTTATTTGAAGATGTAACTGAATTTGTATTAGATAGTGATTCACCTGTAATTAAAGCAGCATACAAACGTATGACTGAAGATAAGTTAATTACAACTCCATGCTGGGTGAATGATTGGGTTATTCATACATTTGATAAAGCCGATTTTAAAGCCGCATTAGCTGACCCAAATAGTCCGTTCCGTAAATCTATAAAATATTTCAACTCGCTCAAAGATGTTTATGATGCTGCAACAGCAATCGTACGTGAAAAAGTTAAAACTCTACCTCGATCCAAACATGCTTTAGTAAATACTGCATTAGATATCAACAACAAAGACGCAAATGGCAATGAAGTTATTTACGTATTTGTAACCGGTGTTATTTATGACGTTATTACTAAATCCTCGCTTGAGAACTTATTGTTCTATGGTTGTGTAATTATGCGTCCTGGTGACGAATTCTTCTACATCGACAATCCGAATAGTAAGTTCTCTTACGATCAAGTAGCTGCTTACCTCAAACAGAAGAAAGATGGCGATACATATGTATACCGTGGAACTTCTTGTTGGAGAATGACCGAATAAAACGTAACTTCATAACTGTCCTAAATATAAGAAACTGTCAAAGATACTCATCCGCAAGGATGGGTATCTTTTTTGTTTATTTTTTGTTATTGGTTATGCTATAGTGCGCACTTAATCAAAGGAATAATAAATTATGTATAATCTAGTATTGGACGAAAATGAAAGTGGAATAGCTAATCCACTTAAAGAAGATGGTGACATCACACCACATCCTGAAGTACGTAATCCACATGCATATCCAGAGGATGTACATGTTAACATTAATGTTAATACTGATGACATCAAGAAAGCAAGTGTGAATGAAGATGCTGAGAACAACCGTGATCAAGATCGTGTAGATGAACTTCACGCTATTCTTAATCGTAATCTACCTGTAGGTTTAACTACAGTTGATCCTAATAGTTATTACTTTGTTGCTAATGAAGATATAAGTGGATTCATTAAGAATACTTTTAGTAGTGTAATTAATACTTTAGGTCATATTACTAACTTATTCAAAACTGCAGTGTTTAATGGTTGGAGAGATTTTAAAAGATCTGAACTTAAAGAATACACTGAATCTAATGTTGCTTCAGTATATAGAATAAGACGTATGGATTACTATGCTATTAGAAATATAAATTTAGATATCCCTAACGGCATGAAGACTAGTTATCTTAAATCAGTTAAATCTTTATTAGATTGTTTGAACGCTATGGATATGCCTACTAGAAGTAAAGTATTGTATTCTTCTGCTGAAAAGATACTATCTTCATTAAGAAATGGTAACACAGCGTTTGCTTCTGCTATTAATGATGCTTCTAGAGATTATTCAGATAGTAAAAATGTTGAAAGATTGTTCTACGAAACTGAAAAACATTTTACTACTCAGACTTCTATTAAGAAAGCTACTTATGAAAAAGCATTTGAATCATTAGCTGGATTTAATCAAGTCTTAGATGCTGTATTAGATGCTGAAGATAATTTTACAGCAGTAGCTATGGTTAATGATAGACTTAAACATCTAGAACAGACAATTGAATATATAGGTGAATCTGAAAATATCAACGATATGAGTAGAAGTTCAGTAGATAGTTTAGCTAAGATCGTAAGATCATGGGCATTCTTATTCGAGAAATATTCTATCATTATCAATGATTTGTATCGTGTTAATCACAACTTAGTATACAATTTAGAAGATCTTAGAAAAAATCTTAAATAAACAAAAATACTAGTAGGGGAATCATTCCCCTACTAGTTAATATTTTTAAATGTTATTTAAATCAAGAGAAGTAGGATTGATTTCGTATTCACCACTAGTGGTTACAATCTCATTATTGTCAACCATCTGCTGTACAGTAGTTGTTCTAAGGATGAGATCTTTAATAGCAGTTACTACTTCAACCATATCACTATCTACATTAGGAACTAATGCATCGAATACTTGTTCTACATCTTCAGGGTTAACTATGTCAGTTAATCTAGTAATAGTGTTGTTGACATCAGCGAATTGCTTATTCAATTTAGATATAGCAGCACTATCAGTTGCACTAGAACCACCATTTCTTTCTAATGAAGAAACTCTAGTATCTAAGTTATTAATAGTATCTGAAATTTGAGCTAATTGATCAGTTAATGAAGCTAATTCAGATAGTATCAATGAAGAACTAGCACCTGAATCTCCACCACCAACTCCATTAAGTTCTAAGTTCTTAATAGCTACATTCAACATCTTGTAATCAGCTCTATACTTCAACAATAATGTTTCAGCACTATATAACTTATTCCATAAGTCTACTATATTGAAGTCAATAGTAGTCAAATGTTGATCAATAACAGCATTGGTATGTGCAAATGCATCAAAGAAGTTGAGATATTCTTGACGATGTTTATCTTCAGTCTCATGAATACCTGCAATTTCATCATCAATTTCACTAAACTTATTAGCATTCCAAGCATTTTGTCTAGCTATAGCTCTCAATAACAATTCGTATTCAACTGCATGATCATCAATAGCAATAGTATTTCTAGTAATACGTTCTGCCATGTGCATAACTTGTTCGATAACATCATTCATTTGATCACGAACATCTTCTACATCACTAACAGGCATATGTTCATGTGCTTGAACTAAGGTAATAAATCCAGCAGGATCATCTAACGCTGCTTTAGCATATACATATTTGTCAGCAGATAATTTCATCTGACCAATATTACCACCTAAAGTGAACCATCCACTAGGAATATTGATAGGATCTAATTGAGTATCACTGATGTATATTAAAGCTGGAGTACCAGATAAATCAGAGATGTAGTTA
>JAEEGL013813228.1_pt1 | contig 12651 bp, 4 predicted proteins | sample 9134231 | NCBI WGS metagenome assembly JAEEGL01 (sample SAMN16246548, study PRJNA631951) | gut metagenome | biome: gut microbiome; feature: rumen; material: fiber-attached | host: Bos | place: Iran: Karaj | collected 2018-10
AAATTAATATAAATTAATTTTATATTATATTATTATTATAATTATTTTAATTAAAAAAATTTTTTTTTATAAATTAAAAATGTAATAAAAATTAAAAAAATTTATATATTATAATTATATATGATAATTAATATAATTAAATAAATATTTTTTTGATATGATATTATTTATAATTTTTAAATTAAAAAAATTTTTTTATTATGTTTATGAAAAATAATAATTTTATATATATTAATAATATTGTAAAATATTAATTTTAAATAAAAAAATTATTATTATATAAAAATAATTAAAGTTATAAAATTTCTTCATTCATCATATTTAAATTAACTTCATCATTATTTTTATTTTCTATATTATTATTTATCATTTGGTTATTATTTTCATTATTATTTTCATTGTTATTTTCATTATTATTTTCATTTAAATCAATTTTAATTTGACTATCTCCAATATGAACACTATTATTATTATTAATACTTTCCATATCATTATTTTTGCTTTCTTCTATACTATTATTTTTACCATCAACTAAATTAGTTTCAATATTATTACTATTATTAATTTCATCTTGAAATACATAATTATCATTATTAATTGTTATTGTATAATCACTTTCTATTAAACTTTCAGGATTAATTACTTTATTTTCAGTAGTTTCAATAATATTAGAACTTTTTTTTTTAATTAAACTATTCATTGAATATTTTTTTTTTAATTCACTTGAATTCAAAGTAACTTTTTTTAAAATCATTTTACTCAAACACATTTCATTAAAAATATCATAAACTTCACATACACATTTTTCAAAATCTTTATTAACTTGAAAACCTTTTGAATGTCCATTATCTAATTTAAAAACAATAATATATTTATTAGAAATGAAATGAATAGCACATTTTAAAATATGTCTTATAGATAAATTAAATATAACTTTTTTTTTATCATATATAACAATAACTTTTTTATCTGTTATTATAACAGTACTTAATTTTTCCATATATCCTTTATCTCCACAGAAAAAGTCGTTGTTATATATTATATTATCAGTATTCATTTTTAATAATGTATATAACAAAAATTTTGATTCGGCTAATTTTTCATCATAAGGTTTTATTGAATCTCCTACATTAATAACTCTCGGATCTCTAAATCTTTCTATTTTAATTTTTTCTTTTCCTGCTAACCATCTAAATGTATTTTTAATTCCCATTGAAATTGAATTTGCCATTTTAAATGCTGCTGCAAAAGGAGAAACAATTAATCCAACTAAACCACTACCTAATCCCTTAAAAAATCCTTTCACACCCTGTTGTTTAGCCTTTCTATATGGATTTAAAAATATACCAGTTATACCCTTTAATAATTCTTTTCCACCTCCAACAAATGCATCTGCTGTTCCACTTAATATATTACTAGGTTCATCTTCTTCATCTACTATTGCCTCTCTTCCATGACCTGTCATACTTTGAGTTGCAGCATATAGGGTTCCTGATATCTTACCTACCATATCAAAAGCCCCTCCAACTACACCTGAAACAAGAGATGCCACCCCTTTTGCTAAACCTTTTCCAAATTGTGCTGGACCTTGAACAAATCCTTTTCGAGGTTCATTTATTAATTCAAAAAATCCAGTTCCTATATTATCTACAAATTTTACAGGATTTCCTATTAAATCACTACTTCCTAAAATTTTATATATTTGTAATATTCCTTGTTTTGTATAATGACTTATTAATTTATTTATTATTGTCCACATATCTGTATAAACATTTTCAAAAATTTTTTCAGAAAATTTTAAAGGAGATTCTGTTATTCTTGCTAAGGAATTTCCAATACTTCCAATAATTCTTGTAAGTGTTTTAGGTAAACTTTTTATTTCCATTGAACTTAAATCTAATCTTAAAGTTAAATTAAATTTAAGTGCACCAATTAATAAATAATTAATTAACATCATTTGACTATTTTCATTTTCTCTTGAAATTTTTATAATAGGAACTTCAATATTAACTAATAAATTTTCTTCTTTTAATTTTTCTTCTTCTGGCTTTAAATTTCCTAATTTACTTGCATAATCTAAATAACTTACATAAGTCATCATAATATAAGAAAAATTATTAATAGCAAATTGTTCAACTTTTATATCAAATTCTTGCATAGTAAAATCAATTTGAGGATATTTTGTAACTTGTTCATCCGTTGCAATATTTTTCGTATATTGAATACTAACTAACATACTTAAAAATGGAACAATTTCTTCATTATTCTCATTATTTATATCTTCTTTGCTTGGAATAATTTGTTTTTTTGGGAAAATTATATTTTTTAAACTATCATTTAAACAATAATCTATTTGGAAATTTTTTAAGTAAAACATTATGTTTTGAGTGTTTTCTATTTTACTATCATTATTTAAACTCAAAACATTATTTATATAATCTACTTTAATTCCATAAAAACTTATATAAAATATTTCTTTAGGAACATCATCTATTATTGAAATTCCCATTCCTTTAATATCAACTTCTACTTTCATTTGATTTGGTCTTTTATTATTTCTAAAAAACATCTTTTCAACTGCAGTTTCATTTGATTCTTTTGGTTCAATTTCTTCTAATTTTAAACTTCTTGTATTATTTAAATTTGTTGCTGAAACAGTCATACATATAATTCTTTTATTTCCAGTTTTTTTATCTGTAATCTCATATATATTTTTATCAAATTTACTAAAAGAAAATGTTTTAATTTCATTTAAAATTTCCAAACTTAAAGTTGATTTAGCCTCCAAAGTATTTTTCCATATATAAGGTACTTTTTTCATAGGTGCTATTTCAACAGGTTCTTTATCATCTTTTTCTTCTCTAATTTTAATATCTTGTCCAGTTCTATTATCAATTTGTAAATAAGGATAATGAGGGAGCATTAACATTATATATATAATTCCATTGTCATATGTTTTATTTATAACTCTTATTATTATGTAATTATCTCTTTCATTTTCGTCTCTACTAAAAATATTTCTACTTATAGAATTATGTGAATTTTTAAACTCTTTATCTATATATATCATTAAATCATAATCTTCTACATTTTCTACATCAAATAAACCACTCCAATGAATTTCATTATTACTATCTTTTATACCTATTCTATAATGTTTTTTTTCTTTAGTATACATTAAATCTTGTTCTTCTTTATTTTTACAAAAATATTCTATACCATTTTTATCTTCTTCTTGCTTATAATATATATCAAATCCTAAATTATTTATTAATAAAAACCTTTGTTCTAGAACTATAACAATTGTTTCTGTATAATTTTCACTTAGACTTATTAAACATGCTAAATCATAAAAAATTGATAAATCATCTTTATTTTCTTTTTTATTTTCTCTTTCATTACTTCCTGAAATTACTTCGGATATTCTTTCTATTCTTACTATACCTTCTACACCAACTGTGTTTATATCAAAAACTTTTGACCATTTACTTTCTGGAGTTTTAATTACTAATTTTGTTTCTTGATGTTCAACTGATATTAAATTTAATTTTTTTTTAAATAATTTTATAGCTGTATTTAAATCAATTTTACTTGTATCTATACTTTTTACAACTGGTTGACATAGTAAATCATATTCTAATCTATTTGTAATAATGTAATCAAAACAGAATTTAATTTCACAAGATAATGTACTAAATTGTTCTGTTTTTAAAGAAAAATAATTATAATTTTTATATTTTTCTTCAGGTGTTTTTTTAACATGAATTTTAATTATATTACTATTACAATTTAAACTTAAATATTCAGGAATTGTATCAATATTAAATATATTAGAACTATATTCAGTTTCTTTATCATATTCTAATGTAAGTGTGTTCATCTTAGTTTTATCATTTGGTAATATATTATATATAAATTCAGAATAAGTTGGTTTAATTAATAAATCATTGAATTTTAAATTAAAAGGACATAAATTAGTTAATCTAATTGTAGGTCTTATTGTTACAATATATTCATAAGATGGATTTATTGAATCTAAATCATTTAATTCATTTTTTTGAATATTCACTTTTTTATTATCTTCTTCTAAAATTTGATTTTCTACCAAATAAGAAGTTTGAATAGATTTTGTATCTTCACTTTGTAAAACTATATAATCAAAAATTATATTATCATTATCATTAACTTTAATTATTTTCGAACATTTTAAATTATCACAATCTTCTAATAATTTTTTTAAATAATCTGTATTAGTTGAAATTTTATTATTATCAATTAATTTATTTTGTATTTTTTTATTCGCATTTTGTTGTTCAATAACATCATCACTTAATTGTTTATAAATAATTTCAAGAAAATTATCATAAATTTTTATTTTATTATCATTTTCATTTAATTGTAAAAATAATTCATTTGAATCAGATAACATCCAAGTCAAAGGAATATTATTTTTTTTATCTTTTTTAATATTAATATAATTTTTTTCTATTTCAACATCATTAATACTTAAAATTATATTATCAAATTTAGTACAATTTACAAAAGATAAACTACTAAAAAATGTGATTGTTTTTATTATTCCACTTGTATTAACTTTAATATTAAAAATAATATCCTTATCAATTCCTTTTTTTGATTTTAATTTTGTTTGAAATTGTAATATATTACTTCTTCCAAAATCAACTGAATTTATTTCATTTGAAACATTTTCTTCATCAACTAAAAAGAAACTAAATTTATCTTTTAATAATTTATTTTTATATTTATTTAATTGTTGAGCTTTTAATAAAGAATTTTTAGTAAAAGGAATAATTTCATCATTTTTAATTAAATATTTAACTGCTTCATTTGCATCAAACCAAAATTTCACATTAATTCCAGTGTAATTATAAAATTGTAATATAATTTCTTCTTTTGGTTTAACATCGTCTCTTTTGGCAACATTTATATTTTTATTAAATTCTTGAGGTTTCCAAATTTTTTCATCTTGATAATATTTCAGTAAGAACATATTTAAAACTTTCATTGAATTTGCTGAAATATTCATATTAATCATATCATTACATATAATATCCATTTTTAATCTTGTCATTTTTGCTATTTGATACATATAAATTTTCATATCAAAAGGTTCTATTAAAGGTTCAAAATCAGCCAAAATCATATTATAATAAAATATTTCTAAACTAAATAAAAATGACATGAATTGATACATATTTTGAATATTATAATTTTCTAATGAAATGTTATTACCTGTTATTATTTCTATTATTGCGTTTCCCATATTATTTTTATCTTTTATTATTGAATTTGTTATGTATTTTAATACTGTTTTTGTCATTTCTATGTCTAATAAAACTCTTTTTTTATTTTCTGTATTATCAAAAATTGTTATTGAACATTTGTCTAATTTAAAATTAACATCCATTAAATTATTATAATCTTTTGTTGATTTTATATCTTCTTTATGAAGTCTTTTTGATACATTTTTATATTGTTTTTTCATCATTTTTTGTATTTTAGTGTAATTAATTACTTTTCTTAAACTATCTTTTAATTTTAATTTTCTTATTTTTTTTACTTCTAAATTTCCATCTTCTTTTTTTAATAAATCTTCAGGTTTTAAATAAGGAATATATTTTTCATTCATATCAGTATATAAAAATTTCATTGAATCTTCATATAAAATAAGTAATTTTTTTATTTGTCTAAATCCAAAATTCATCATTACTGGTTCCATTAAAACATCTATTTTCATAACAGATATTTCATCTGCAGGAATAATATAACTTTTAATTTGTGTACTCATTCTAAAATTACTTAATAAACGTTCAGTTAAAGGATTTTGAGTAAATTTATTTAATTTATCTAAATAATAAACCATATCAAAATCGGCATCATATAATAAAAAATTCATTGTTGAATCTAACACAGAATAATTTTGTTCTACTACTTGCTTTTTAGGTAAATATGTTACTTCTTGATATTCTTGAATCCAATCTTGAATATAAGTCATATTAAAATTAAAAGAGAATAAAGGTTTTTTTATATCAAGAGGATCCATAGGCATTTTGAATATTGTATTATTCATAAAAAATAATACTTTTAATTTACTTTTACGATTTTCTGTTTTAAGTAATTTATCTTTATTTTCGTTTTGTCTTATTCTTATCAATTTTTCTTTTATAAATAAATTTTTTATATTTTCTTTTGATTTTTTTGAAATATTTGATTTATTATCATTTATATTATTATTATCTTTTATATTATTATCATTATTATTATTGTTATTATTATTATTATTATTGTTATTTGTAATATTTGATTTTTTTTCATCATATTTTTCAATAATTTTGTTAAAAAATTTTGTATTTATTTTTAAACCTTTTTTCTTTCTAGATTCTTCTTCTTCTAATAGCATTCTTTCTCTTTGTAATTTTATTTTTTCGTTATTATTTCTATTTGCTAAAGAAATCATATCATTATATTTTTCATAATAATACATTCCAAATTGATATAATCTTAATATTGAATCTAAACTAATAACAATATTTAAATTATTCATTACAATTAAAGTTTCACTTAATGAAATTTCATTTATATAATAAAAAAGAATATTAATAAAAGATTGATGTTTTGATGATTTATCATTATCATTATTATTATTATTTTTATTTTTATTAGAAAAACTTTCTACTAAACATTCAAAATGTTTATTTACTAATTTTGCTTTTTTAATTGTTAGATCTTTATCATATAAACCAATGTCAGATATTATCATATTAAAAATCATGTCACCTTCTGTTGTCATATCAAAAATAATACTCATTTCATTTTGTTGAAAAACTATATAATCACAAACTGTTAAATCTGGATAATTTTTTGATAAAGTCCATTTGACTTTGAAAATATTGAATTTAAAATTCAAACTCATTTTTTTATTTTTAATTGATTCATAAGTTGGTGGTTTTTTTTTTTGCTTTTTCGTAACATCTCTAATTTTATAAACAAATTTAAAATAAGATTTAAATTCATCTTTTTTAACAGGTTCAATTTCTTTTTTTTCTTCTTCTTCTTTAGATTTTGCTTGTTCTTTTATTTTTTCTGCATTTTGTTTTTCTAAATAATTATTAATTTCTTCATTTTCATTATAATTTAAATCTCTTCCTAATCTTTTATTTTCTTCTTCAATTTCTAATTGTAAAATAATTCCTTCTTCAGTCATACTTTGTAAATAATCAATACAAAATAATATTTGAAATTCACTCATATTAAAATCAATTTCAGGAATTTCCATAAAAATTATCATATCATCAAATTTTTTATTTTTAGGTTCAAATAATAATTTTGTTGAAATATATAAATCAAAATCATTTACTATTAAACTTTCAGTTCCAAAAAAATGTGTATCTTCAGTACAATTTTCCATTGTACTAAAATGAATATTCTTAATATCTACTATATATTCGTCATATAATAAATTTGGGTCATCTACATTTTTATAATCAATTTCTAATTTTTGTCTTGGAGGTAATTCAGTTTTTACAATTAATTCACCTGAATGCATATAAAAACATTTATTATTATGAAGATCCATAATATTTTGAGGAATTATTATTATTGGAGATTTAATTTTAATATCCATATATAAATTATAATGTTGAAAATTACCACTATTATATGAAGTAACATACCCACTTTGAATATATTTACTTACTGAATCTTGAGCATAAGTAGTAATTTCTCTAAATGAAATACTATTTGACATTGCAGTCATTACTTTAGAATTAATATATTGCAATGCATAAATATTCCCAATTAATATTAATCTTCTTTCAGTTCTCATTAAAAATCTATTATCACTCTTTTCAAATTTTGGATTATTTTCATATTCACAATACAAAACTTTATCTTCTGTATTATCATTTTCTCCAAACATGATTTTGTAATAATTTTTATTTTTAACTTTAAATTGAGATAAACATGTGTTTTTTAAACTAACAACAAATAAATAACCTTTTTTTCTTATGTCTCCATTTATAATAAATTCATCAGCTAAAAATTCCATTAATTGTCCATAAGATTCCCAATTATTTGTAACATCTTTTTCATCATCTATTTTTTTATAATCTTCGTATATTAACATTTTAGTTGTTTTTATCTCAAATAAAGCATGATATAAAACAAATTCATTTGGTAAATCAGCATTAACATCTATTTCTAATGTATTAAAATTATCATCTAATTTATCAATAACTTTTAAGTTCTCTTGTTCTTCTAATTTTTTTAATTTTTCTAAATCTTCTTTATATTTTTTTATTAATTCTTTATCAGAACCAAACCATCTTCCTTCTTCAGTTTTTATTTTATTTTCTAAATCAACTATTTTTGCCACATAATCCATTTTAGCTATACTTGCAGCTCTCATAGTTTGTATTTTTTCATATGTTAAACCATCTTCAATATCACTTAATTTTTTAGGAAAAGCAAAATCTGAATTTTTTTTTATATATTTTTCTTTATAATAATCAATATAACCTTCAATATACATTTTTTGTTCTTCTTCGGTTATTTTTTTTTTATAAAAATCTTTTGCAATACCTAATTGATAATATGAATTTAAATTTATATATGCTAAAACTTTAAATAATGTTGCCATTTGTTTTAAAGATAAATTAAAATATATTTCTTCAAAAATTAAACTTGCATCATATTGAGGCTTTCCATTTTTTAAATTATCATTTATTGCTATTTTTAAATCCATATCTAAATAATATAATAAAAATTGATGTGATTTTTGATTTTGAGAATGTGTATAAACTTCACTTAAACAATAAGAATAAAAATTTAATAATTGTCCTAAAAAATTTTTAATTTCATTTGAAATAGAATCTTTTATTTTTTGATCAATTAATTTTTCATAATTAATATCATTTTTATTAAAATATGTGTCCATATAAATAGAAAAATTATCAACTTTTATAAGTTTATAATTAATTTCTTCATAAGGAATATTTTCATTTAAATCTTTTGGAAGTTTATAATCACTTCTTGTAGTATGAATTATTACTTTTCCTAAAATTATACCTAAACTATAAGGAACTTTTGGATTAGACATTTCATCATCAAATCTAAAAACTATATCTCCTATTTCTATTTGTAAATTATTCATTATTTGTTGTACCATTCCTGCTCCTTCATTTTTTAATTGATTTACTTGATCTGTTAATTGTTCTTGACTTAATAATTTACTTTGTTTATAAATTTCTAAATTTTTTATTTCTTCGTCTTTATTTAATTTATCTATGTTTTTTTGACGAGCATGGAAAAATATTTTATCTACATATACTTTAATCGGGTATAAATAAAAACGAGGCATACTCAATTCAAGTCGAAGTTTACCTACATATCCATTTACTAATTCAAGATATGGTAAATTCATTGTTTGAAATATTTCATTTTTTATTTTTAAATTATGCATTTCTACTATTCCTGACCAAATTGATGCTTTTGTTTGAGATGTGTTTATTTCTATAAAGTTTGCTAAATAACGATCTACTATGAAATTTAATATTGTGGATGTCATATTTTTTTATTTTTATTATTAATTAATTTTATATTAATTATAAATAATTATCATAGAATCAAAAAGTTTTTTATTATTGTGATTTTTTAGATTTTTTGGAATAATATTTTTATATAATAAAATTATTTCATTATAATAATATTTTTATTAATTAACATATTTAAATATTAAACATTAAAAATATGATATCAAATTATATAAAAAATCCTTCATTATTTCTTAATAATAACATTATTCAAAAAAATATAATTTTTAACATATTTTCAAAATATAATTATGATGATAAAGTAATAGATCATTATAATAATCCAAGAAATGTAGGTTCATTAAACACAAAAGATAATGATGTTGGAACTGGTTTAGTCGGAGCTCCTGCTTGTGGAGATGTAATGAAATTACAAATAAAAGTTAATAAAAATGGAGTAATTGAAAAAGCAGTTTTTAAAACATTTGGTTGTGGATCAGCAATTGCATCGAGTTCATATGCAACTGAATTATTAAAAGGAAAAAATATTAATGAAGCAAGTCAAATTAAAAATAAAGATATTTCAAGTTATTTAAAATTACCTCCTGTTAAATTACATTGTTCTTTACTTGCTGAAGAAGCAATTAAAGCGGCTATAAATAATTATAAATCAAAAATGAATAAAAAATTATAAATTTTTTGAATATAAATAAAATTTTATTATAGATATAAATATAATAATTAAAATATTTTAAATTGTAAAATAAGAAAAAATCAAAATATTTATAAAAAAGCAGAATAATAAATCTAAACTCAAAAATAAATAAAAAATAAATAATTAAATTTATTTATAAATATTATTATAATAATACATCATCTGAATACATATAATTATCTAATTGATTTATAGTTATATTTTTCATATGATTAAATATTTTATCATAATTTTTTTTAATTTTATTAAGTCTTTTTCTTTCAGTTTTTATATCTTTAATATTTTGTTCATTTAAATAATCTAAAACATAATTTTTCTTTTTTTGTAATTCTAAAATATTTAATAATTTTTTTTTGTTTAAATTATTATTTTTTAATGGTTTTAATCTAAATTTTTTATTAAATTGAAATTTAGATTTTATTTTAATTGGAGAAAATTGAATTTTTAAATTAGAAATTTTATTATTAAAATTATTAATTTCGTTTTTATCATCTAAATTAATTAAATTTTTTAATAAATATTTTTTTTTATTAAGTTCTTTTAAATCGGTTTTAATATCAGAAAAAATTTTTGGTAATTTATTAGATTTATTTTTTGAATAAAAAATTTTTTTATTTTCTTTAATATTTAAATCATAATTTTCTCTATTATCAATAGTATAAAAATTATTACTTAAATAATTATAATCATTTATATCATTTAAATTTTTATAATTATTTAAATTTAAACTTGTTAATAAAAGTTCTCCTTCAGTTCTTTTAATATTTAAATCATGTGAATAATTTGATAAATTTAATAAATTATTTGAATTATTACTATAATTTAATTTGTTTTTATTTCTTAAATGAATAATTTTTAAATGATTATTAAATTTTTGAGATGAAAAATTATTTAAATTAAAAAAATCTTTTTGATTTTTATTTATATTTATAATATTAATTTTTTTATTTGAATTTTTTTCTTTATTATTATTATTCAAAAATGAATTTTCTTTTATGAAATGATTTAATTTTAAATTAAAAATATTGTTTTTATTTCTTGACATTTTTTTTATTAAAAATATTTTATTTTTATTTTAATGAAAAAAAATGATGAAAATGAAGAATTTTCTTTTGATAGAGACATTAGTGAAATTAAATCAAATAAAAAAATTATAATAAAAAAACAAAATAAAAAAAGTATAGAAAAAAAAATTGAAAAAAAAGAAGAAGAAAAAGAAAATAAAAAAAAGAAAAAAATAAAAAAAAATGATAAAAAAAATATTAATAATAATGAAAATAATGAAGAAATTAAAATTAAAGAAATTAACGAAAATAAAATAATTAAAATTAAAAATGAAAAAGAAAATGAAGATGAAAATATTATTGAAAATAATAATAATGAAAATGATTTTGAAAATAATTTAATAAATGAAATTAAAAAAAAAGAAGAAGAAAATAAAGATGATAAAAACAAATCTAGTAAAAAAAAAAAATCAAAAAAAAATTTAAATGAAAATAATATTAATAATAATAATTCATTTTTTAATGAAGAATTTAAAAATAATAATAAAAAAAAAGAAAACAATCTAATTCAATTTAAAAATGATTCTTTATTAGAAGAAAATTATAAAAAAACAAAACAATTAAAAAATGAAATTAATATAATAAATAAAAATAATAGTTTTATAAATAAAAATAATAATATTTTAAATAATCATAATTCATTATTTCAATCAAAATTTTACGATAATAATAATAATATTGTAAATAAAAAAGAAGAAATGAAAAAAAATAAAAGCAGTTCTAATTTAATTTTAAATAAATCAAATAATAAAAAAAATAAAAATAAAAATAATAATGAATCAAATGATTTAAATTTATCAAATAATAATAATAATAATAGTAATAATAATAATAATAATAATAATAGTAATAATAAAGATAATAACGATAATAATGATAATAATGAGAATTATAATTTAGTTTCATATTCATTTAACATAAATAATCCTTTAAAAAAGGAAAAATTATTTAATGATGAATTAACAATTCAAAATGATATTTTTAATTTTGGTGATTCAATTCATCAATCATTATTTTATCCAGAAAATGATATTTTATATAACCAAATTCTAAAAATGAATGATTCAAACATATTAATTGATGAATATTTTAAATAAAGAAATAAATATATTATAATATATTATATAAAATGTAACAATATAAATAAAAACCAAATAAAATCAATTAAAAAAAAAAAAAATATTTTTTAAAATAAAGGAATTTTTTTTAATTTTCACAAATTTCTTTTTCTTTTTTTTATATTTTTTTTTTACTTTCTTTATTTCATTGCATTATAATCTACTCAACAACGCGCCGTGCGTTGGAACAGACATCATTCTTA
>JAEEGL014888923.1_pt1 | contig 12651 bp, 10 predicted proteins | sample 9134231 | NCBI WGS metagenome assembly JAEEGL01 (sample SAMN16246548, study PRJNA631951) | gut metagenome | biome: gut microbiome; feature: rumen; material: fiber-attached | host: Bos | place: Iran: Karaj | collected 2018-10
ATCCCTCCATTGATTAGCTGCCGCACTTCATCCAATGATGTGGCACGCACAAAACGGCCAAATGGCGTAAGACGATCTTTGTTGGGTAACAACTCACCATTTATATCCCGTTCATCGGTCATGGTTTTGAACTTAACAACCTTGAAGATTTTGTTATTCTTACCTGGGCGCTCTTGGAAGAAGAAAACTCCAGCCCCTTTGTTGAAGAAGAACAGGAGAATTGCCACAATAAGCATGATTGGTGATGCAAGAATTAGTGCCTCCAAAGAAATGCAAAAATCAAAGAAACGTTTAAAGAAGTGTTTATACATATTATACGAAGTGTTTCATTATTGCATTATAGGTATTCTCAACGAGATAGTTATCACAGAGGTACTTGTACCCTGTTTCACCCATAGCCTTTATATCCGAGTTTATCATTTTGTTTAAGCACTCTGTGAATGCTGTTTCGCTATTGCTTTCGCACCAGTATCCGAACCCATTCTGTTGAGCAATGGGGCCCATGTCACAATTAGGATCTGTTGCCACTATGACAGGCATGTGGTTTTCAAGATATGCAAGCAGTCGTGACGGGAAGTTGGGAATGGTGAACCGGTGGTCCAGACAAATCAGGCCCACATTGCAATAACTAGCCAACTCATCGTACTCTGTTTTGGGCAGTCGTTTAATCAATTTCACATTGGAAGGCTTAGCTTCACTTATCCAGTTTCCAATTTTATGATATTCTGTACCGTCACCTACTATCAAGAAATAACAGTCCTTTCTGTTGCAATTGGCCGCGATTGCTTTGATGAGGAAATCGACTCCCTGCGGTTTTCCCAGGTTTCCACCATATAAAAATATTGGGCAGTCTGTAGGTATTCCATAACGTTGGAAAGTCTCTTCCCTACGGTTAACCTTCTTTCCTTCGTTTATCAATTCTAGGCTATTGGGGCATACCTCAACGCAAGCCTTTTCGACTTCCGAATTATTCTTGATAATGAACTCTACATTAGCAGGAGACATGCATCCTATGTAATCTGTATTCCTATATAATTTCTTTTCTTTAGCTCTAAAATACTTATAGAATAAGCTACTCTTTCCAAACATTCCCAAATCCACAGCATTCTGAGGAAAAATATCTTTTAGCATAAGATAAGTTTTAGCCTTGGGATTTTGCCTTTTAAGTTCACCTATCAAATTAGGAAAAGTAATTGGAGGAGTCGTATAGAGGATAAGATCAAAAGAAACATTCTTAAAATACTTTTTAATAGCATTCTTAAACTGAGTCTCTACCAATACGGTTCCTATGCCCTTTTCAATGACGTTTGTTTTCTGGATATTCAATGTATGAACACCTAAGTAATGAACACATTTCTCTTCTTGTAGGGTTGTCGGTTTACCTTCCTTCCTCTCTATTGGATATACTATGTACAGCTTGTGTCCTTCTTTATGGAACTTTCTCATCAAGTCCGAGTAGATACCATGTACATCTATCTTGACTGTTCTGCCTAGAGTGATAAAAAGAATATTCATATTAGTGGTTGTTTAAAGATTACTATTATCAAGTACTTCTACCCATTTACCAATGTTCTGTGACACATCAAAGGTCTTAGCCAACTCAAAAGCATTATGGCGCAGAGCACTATATGCAGTATCAGAGAGCTTTAATATCTTATCAAAACATTCCTCAATACTTTCTGGTGAGTTGTCTATCCAAAAACCAGCATTCATTTCATTAAGGGACCGCCAAGGTGTGCCTGTAGAGGCTACAACTGGTGTGCCTTGGCTAAGTGCCTCTATAACGACATTCCCGAAATTTTCAGAATGTGACAACAAACAGGAAAAATGTGCGTTGGCATAAAGTTGATTTTTTTCGGTACCGAACACATTCCCAACAAAAACCACTTTCCCATTTAAGCCGTTCTTCTCAATCAGTTGTTCCAGTTCCCGCTGATAGCCTTCTTGGTCAGGTCCCGCAATCTTAAGAATATACTCACTCTGTTTAAATAAGACTGATTTAGCAAGGCCTAATATGAGTTGGTCTAAAGCCTTTATTCGGTTCACTCTGCCAACAAAAAGGAAGTACGGCACTTTCTGTATCTCTCTATCTTGCTTGGGCGGCAATTCTATATAATTAGGTATTACTATTACCTTTGCATTTGGGCCTATCTGCTGGTATAACAGATTACGCTCTTCTCCAGAAGTTGCATGGAAGGTAGCATGGTGGCCAAAACATCTGCGAACGATTGAAATATACCATCGCTTTATTTTGCTTCCTGCTATTGCGGGAGTATGGAGCTCACCACGTGGCGACCAGATAATTCTTTTCTTGAGCAGCCTTGCCATAATAGCTACAGGTAATATCTGGCGTTGAAACATATCGCAAAGCATTACGATATCACAATCTCGCATTTCTCTCATTGTATTCCACAATTCTTTTGGAAGACAAAGAATGCCAGATTTGCAATACTTTATTCTTATCCCATCCACATCAGTCCATAGGTCTGGTGTTATTTTTTCGCTGACAACATGTCTATTTGTTGTGACCACTGATACATGGATACCCGCCTTTGCCAGTGCTTTAGCTAACCAATATAGCGTATTTGCCGGCCCGCCCAATTTAGCCGGGTAGAAGAGACCTGTAGAAATAAGTAACTTCATTCTCTTCAGTATTCAGATATGCTCTTCCACTCCACGGAAATGAACATTCAACTCGTGGAGATGTTCAAGCAGAGTACCAAGAGGCGTACCTTCTGTCATCTTTGCAAAAGCATTCACATCCTTGGGGAAGCACTTGCCACCATATCCATACTTACCATCAGGTCCAGGAACGTAGGTATGAGTATCATTAATATAACCAGACAGCAGCACACCGGTATGTACTTTACGCCAGTCAGCACCCATTTGCTCACAATACTCACGGCAAGCGTTGAAGTAAGTGACCTTATAAGCACCGAACACATTGTGCATATATTTGGTTAACTCAGCCTCAAGAGGTGACATAACAGTAAACTTCTTACCCACGAAGATTTTGGTGAGCAGGTCGTGAGCTCCTGTGAAGACCATTGTCTGCTTCTTGAAGTCTTCGATATGGGTACGCTCGGTGAGGAATTCAGGCATATAGCACACTTGATGGCCAGTCTCTTTGGAGAGTCGGTCACTTGTTCCGGGAAGGATGGTGGTACGCACAAAAACAGGGACATCTGGGAGTTTTGTAATCAACTCCTTCATAAGAGTCAAGTCCTGTGTTCCGTCATCTTCCGTAGGCACATGAATCTGCAGGAATGCAATGTCAATACTGCTCAAATCATCATTGTAACCCTTGGGAGGATCACTGATGAATAATTTGCATTCTGGATTGTTATGCTCCAACCAATCTTTGAGTGCTCCACCTACGAAGCCGCATCCAATAATACCAACGTTAGTCATTTTCTTATTATATTTAATTATACTTTATATATACAATTATTACTGTTATCTTAAGAACATAAAAATTCTAAAATCTTAGAAACTTGATGGTAAGAATCTTTATTATTTAATATAAAAGCACGAGCCATTGCACCTTTTTCCTTCAAATCATTTTCTGGCAATTCCATAATTCTCTTAATAGAATTGGCCAAACCCTCACGACTCAAATCTTCAATTGTATAATAATAATGATAATAATCTTTAGGTATACCTTCAAGTTTATAGCCAATCATTGGTGTGCCCGAAGCTAGATACTCCATAGTTTTAGAAGGAAATGAATACTTTGTTATAGTGTTATCTGGCCTCCTTGGATTTATAAGGAGCGTTGAACTATGTTGCAATTCTATTACTTTTTGTCGTGAGAGGACACCTTTATATACAATTCTTTTGTCTATTTTACTCATCTTCTCTATATAGCTCTCGCACTCACCTGATCCACATATAATTAATTTGTAATGGTCGTTTTCTATTTGCATGAATGAATCTATCAATTCCATTATTCCCGCAAATTTATGAAGTGATCCGGTATAAAGAATTGAACGAATATTACTCTTTATAATTTCAATTCCAGTTCCAATTCCCACCTCAGACTGACGAGAATAAATACCTTCTACTGTTATATTTCGGTCCTTTGCTTCTGGTATCCTCTCCTCCATCGCTTTTGAAAGCAGAATAAACTTATCTACTCGCTTGTATATTTCTTTCTCTCTTCGTTTTTCAAAAGCAATCATTAATCTTTTACTTAAAGTACGATTAGAAGAGAAATTAAGAGCATCATCGATTAGATCCGTAATTATAGGAACAATAACAACTTGAGGGTATTGTTTTTTCAATTTTAGTATAGGACTTACTAAATAGTACCAGGATGTGTAAACAACTATGGCCAACTTGTCTTCTTTTTGATTTTTCTCACACCAATCTTTTGTATAATGATATATTGCTTTTGATTGTGATTTCTTTTTAAAGCCCAGTAATGTTGTAGCCTTTAAATAATCACCTACAATTTCCCCTTGATATCTTATATGACCTTCAGGGGTGAAGAGCTTTCGGTATCTAATCGGATATGAGGGTAAAAACGGTACGCATGCTACCTTAAAATCACAATTGTTTTCATATAATCCATTTATCACTGCCCACTGAAAAGTATTTGGTGCATTTTGCAGAGGCACTTTTGATTGCTTCTGTAATTCATCGTAACATTCAGGCGGATAGCAGCCTGATATAAATAGAATTTTCATAATATCGTTAGAGTGCTATAGTGAGCGGATTGATAATAAATGAACCTCATTGTTTTTTCTACTGCTTGACGACGATAGATACCCCAGCGAAGCTGCAACCATAAGGGTATGATATGGAGTATTTACATATGGAAAACTTTCCCCTATCATGCTCATAACTGTAAAAACAAACAAATATAGCCAACAAGACATCGCAAGATGATTTCCAGCGTATTTTCTTCTATAAAGCAAGACTTTAAATAGCTTATAATACATTAGAATGACAAAGATGACGCCATATCTCATGAAAAGAGTCGCGAATCCAATCTCAATAACGCCTATTCCATCTACCGACCGACCCTTTACTTGAACCTGTTTTCCATAAAAATTCCCCTCCAAATAACTACCCAATCCATTACCAAATAAAAAAGTCCACGGGTTTTCTGACGTTACTTTTATTGCTTTTTCTGCAATTAGGTAACGAGAATCCGACTCTGTTGTTTTCATTACACTCCCTCCACTAAAAAAACGGTCGTAAGTGGCTTGATAATACTCATCCGGAACGAATGAAAATAAAGCGATTAATACACCAATTATAATAGCTGTAGTCTTTGCTGTTTTTGAAAAGCTAAGAGAACGATTAATTAGCCATAAAAAGAGTAATGTCGCCATTGTCATCCTGAAAAGAGGCAATCTTTTTTGGAAAAAAATTTGCAACATAAAGTAAAACGCAAATGCAACTGCAGCAACTATTGTGGCCTTTTTTTGTTTTGTCAGAGTATAGTATGCAAGTAAGATAATAACGGATTCAAAACCAAGTTGGATATTATATACATAAGACGATGCATCTCGCTGCCCTCTTAAGCTAAGATATGACACATTCATTGTGGTTAGCTCTATAGCAGACATTACCATAGTTACGACTAGAATAATCAATGAATATGAAAGAATATATTTCCAAAATTCCTCTGATGCACCCATATAGTACATTCCTAAAAAAAATAACCAGAATACTCCGTCTGCAAGAAGCTCGCCCTCCCCTCCGTTTAATAACAAAGAGTTTATTACCTCAAAACCCAAATATATTGTTATTACAAGTCCCCACGATCTTGAATTATTAAACAACTTGTGTGAATGGTGAGAACGTCCATAAATAAAGACTGGTATAGCCACTAGTGCTTCTAAATATAAAATATATCTTATAAATACCTCACCATAACCTAGGGCACCTCTAACTACACTCAAATAAAGGCATGCAATGGTAAATGCAAAAAAAACCATTAAGCCTCTATAAATCCATCTCCCTTTTGTATTTGCCATCATTGAATGAATTGTTCAAATTGTTTTGCTAGACTATTACAATCACTTTCATTATAACTCCCATTAATGATATAAGGGAAGGTATCTGTTAATAAATGACAGATTTTTGCCACATACCTAACAATATCCTCATCTGCGGCATTACTAAACATCTCATTCCGCATCACATTAAACAATTGTTCGAAGCTATTACATCTTGTAATTCCTGGAAAATCTTTGTAAAACACTTCACCAAACACAATAACTGGCCTATGGCAAACCCACGACTCAAACCCAGCAGTTCCATTTAATGTAATTAAACATTTAATCTTTGGATAGATTGTATATGAAGATACCCTACCTGGCAAATAGATTAAGTTGGGATACTTTTTTTTAAGTTCACGAAATCTCTTTGTTAGAAGCACCCCTTCTTGCTGTGGATGCTCTTTAACTATTAATTTTTGATTAATAGTTAAGGAATGAGCAATCCTGCCAATAAGCATAACTTGGTCGTTATAATAAAAACCTGAATATTCGACTGCTGCCTCTGGCTCTAAATGTAAAGGATAGAAAAATAAATCTTCATTTTCGTTATCTTCTAGTTTATCATAGTTGTGGCACAACGAACTCAAAGCATAGTCCAAAGATAATTTAGTTATCTCATAATAGTCCTCATAGATAAATTCTTTTTCTAATCTACCCTTTATCCTTACTATACCAGCTTTAATTAATCCTTTACAAGCAGTAAAAACACGTGACAAGGCGCCTGGCGTGTTGATATTGCAGATATAGAATGGTTTGTGACCCTTATTTCTCGTTTCTGCGATGTATTCTTTAGCGCTATCATAGTCATCTTCTGTAGGTTCTACTGATTCCCAAAATCCATCGACCATTCGTGTATTATATGGAGGCTCACTTACCCAAATATCTTTAGGAGCAAAAGGAACAAAACCCCAAGTATAATATGGTATTCCTCTTTTCTTTGCTTCAATATACATAACCTCCATAAACTCGATGGTTACCACTTCGTTAACAATACAATCGGGTTTATATCTTTCTAGTATTGTTCTCCAAAAAGCAATTTCTTTTCCAAGTATTTCTCTTCTTTTTTGTAAAGGAAAACGTTTAAGAAATCTATCTGAGTCAAGTGAATGATCTAAGTAATTGGATGGATATTCTGCAACATCTAAAGAATCATACTCCTCACCGAAACAGCCAATGACTCTTAAACCTTCTTTTTCATGTTTTATTCTGTCTTTCTTTTGCAAACAGACTACTACGATATCAAAGATATCGCTTTTCATATACTTAATAGAATATCCCCTGTCAAGAACAAGTATAGTTTTTTTATTTTTCATATTTATTCTCTTACGTATTTAAATGTTATCAATAATATTGCGATCATCTGGAGTAAGCTGATGACAAAACGTAATAATGATACAGATTCTATCGTCTGAAAGTAATTTGATCCAATTAAAGCAACAACCCAGAATAATACCACTGATAGTACTAAAACTACAATATATGAAGCGTTTTTTCGTAACGTTCCAAATACTACAGATGGTCCAAAAGATATAAAAGTCATACAGGTAAGCAGCGAGAATTGAGCAGCTCGTATGCCGCCTACATATTTAGGCATTAACGAAGTTACAAGAACGGGTAATAAGAAGTAAAGAGCCAAACATACTGGCACAAGTAACGCAATATAAATAATAATAGACTTTTTCCAAAGTCCCATTAAACTACTTGGTTTATCATTTAGAGCCAACTGGCCAGCTGCCTTGGGATACAAAAGGATGTTAACCGCTGTGGGAATAACTGTTACTGCTGTAATTACATAGCGTGACAAAGAATACAGCCCCATGTCCGTTTTGGTTAGATATGTCGCTATATATGTTTGGTCGCAAGACACAAATACAGTCCAAATATATCCACTGATTAACATGGGAAAACCCGTCTTTATTAACAATACTAAACTTTCCTTACTTCCAACTCCTGTTCTTTTATATGGGGCCTTTTTCAGTCTCATAAAATATGAGATGAGGTTTTTAATAGAATCAGCTATAATTTTTCCTATATACCCCAAGAAAATTGCCAGCAGACTTAAAAGTGCGCCTATTGTGCTTTCAATATTTTTTATCTGCCCTAACCTCTTAAATTCTTGACCACTGCGAAAAGTAGTATCTAACGCATTAGCAAGGGGGACAAAAACAAGAAAGAAAATGAGCATCAGTGAGGATAAAATATACACAATCTTTGCTCCGCTAACTAGATAAAAAAGAAATATGCACAAACCAACCAACCCTCCTACAGCGGCAACAACATAAGAAACTGAATATGTCGTATTGACCATATCCTGCACCTTGGCCATTTCTTGCTTAGCCTTATAATATGCCAAATTCCTGTTTAGGCCATTAAAAACTCCAAGCTGAAAAAAACTTGTGTATGCTTGAACAAGAAGAAGGCTCTGTATAACACCCATATCTTCTGGCTCAATAAATGCTGTGGCAACAAGACTAGCCAAAATAGAAAGAGCCATTGAATACGCATTAGAAAACACGTATAATAACTCACCAGTATACTTTGATATAGCTCGAAACAATTTCATTTCACTGTAAATGTTTCACGAGCTCATTTGCTTTTTGGAACTCCTGTGGGTTACCAATATCAATCCATGTTCCATTAAGCGGGAAACGTATTACCCTTTTTCCTTCGGTTATTATTTTTTCTATAAGATCTGTTGCATTAAAAAAGGTATCCTCTGGAATCTCATCCAATGCTGAACGCTTTATTAAATAAATGCCGGCGTTCGCATAGTAATTGTATGTGGGTTTTTCTATGATGCCCTGAATATTTCTTCCATCCAAGTTAAAAATACCGTAAGGAACAGAGACTGTATACGGAATAGCTGCCACACTCATATCTGCATCATGTTCTTTAAAGTGCAAATAGAAGTCTTCGTAATTGATATTAGTAAACAAATCGCTATTCATCACCAATATGGTATCATAATAGAACTTTTTCACAAAGCGGATACTGCCAATCGTACCTAAGAACTTCGGTTCACGAACGGTCTGCACCTGAACTTCACCGTGAGGCTCTTCAAAATGCTCTTCCAACTGCTCCTTCAGGTAGTTTACGGTCACAGAAATATGCTTTACACCATAACTAATTAGTCTATCTATGTTATGGTCAATAATTGCCTTATCCCCAACTTTCAGTAATGGCTTAGGAGTATTCTCAGTCAAAGGACGCAGTCGTTCTCCTTTGCCTCCTGCCATCAGTACAGCATCAACGGGAAGATAGTTTTGATATTTTATCAGATTAAAGACTTCTATAATATGCCCCACCTTATCAAGAAGTGGAATGAAATAAATACCCTCTTTGCGGAAGGCCTTCAACGCTTGAGCACTATAATTATCATCAGTTATGCACTTGAAGGAAGTATGCATCACTGATGATATTGGATCTGTCAAAGCCGCTCCACGTATAAGTCCTCGACGGAGATCTCCGTCAGTCGCCGTTCCAACCATAACTTCGTTCTCATCAATTACGAATAGTGTCTGGCTATCGTGATTACTTCCATCCAGCATAACAAGAGCTTCCCTTATGGAAGCATTGCTCTTTATTGTGTATTTATATGATGCCATAGCTTAATCTGTTTCGTTCTTTTGTGCAACAATCATCTCAGCCATCTTCCAATCAAACATTGTATCAAGATCAAATGATGTCAAATCATCCATTACATATTTTATCTTCTTCTGCATCTTGTGCATGTGAACGGTCTTTAATACTTTAGCATTCATTATGTAAATAGCACCATTATACTCATAAACTTTTGGAGCATCTTGCCTCCTAAAGATGTTGCCCTCTCCTTTGCAGATATGAAGGAAGCCCTCGGGGTTTTCTTCAAAAACGCAATAATAAGGATTGGCGGCACATTCCTTAACAGAAACAACCATATCCACATCTTCACGATATAGAGTCAAAGCTTCCTTTACCTGTTCTGGTGTCCTAAATGGTGAGGTATTCTGCAATAACACTACTACATCATAATACTTCCCTTGCTTCTCATAGAAATCAAGTGCATGAAGCAATACTTCGTATGTCCCCGCTGTATCTGTCGCCAGCTCAGTAGGTCGTACAAATGGTACTTTAATCCCATATTTTTCTACAACAGAGATAATCTCAGCATCATCCGTTGACACACAAATATCCTCATCAGGCACGATTGACCGGGCGGCATCAATTGTGTAATAAATCAGCGGTTTACCATCTAAAGGTTTTATATTCTTTCTAGGGATTCCCTTACTACCACCCCTCGCAGGAATAATAACCAATACTTGCATCTTCTATCTTAAAACTTAATTTCCTTGATACACTGATTGCCAAAACGATCATTTGTAGCAATCACTACTTTATCCACTTTATTCATTTCAATAGTGTCCGCATCAAAAGTATAATAATACTCTTTCTTAAAAACACCAAAGTCAAAGTTGTCATGTAGATATTCCCCAGCAATAGTTTTTATTGCCAAATAAGGTTGAGGCCCAAATGGCTGCCCTTTGGTAAAGTGAACTTCCAACCTATTACCAACCATATTAGTTTCAAATAACACCTCTTCATTATTGGGCAATCCAATCACACTTCTGAATGCATCAAGAGTTGTTGAGAATTTGAAATCAACATTAGGATAACTCTCTTTTACATGCATAAGAAGCTGATAGAAATCTTCGATTTCTGTCGAAAGCTCTCGGAAATCATGGTCTGTTACTCCTACATAAACATTTTTTTTCTCGTTCTGAGCTTTGTCAAAAGCTTTTTTCAATTCTGCTTCTGTAAGATTGCGGAAACGTGTTTTCAGATTCAACACACGTGAAATGTAACGATTACATGTTCCTTCCCTTCGCCAATCATATATATCCGGATGATAGATCTCCCAATCATTTGGAGCCCCTTTCCAGTCGCCATACCTTCCATAGGAACAATAGTCATCGTTCTCAATAGACTGGTTTCCAGCATCGAACGGTAACCATTGTTCCAAAAACCAGTTAGAGTCAGGACGTATAGTATGCATTCCAGGACGGTTCACGCGTGGAAACCATCCACGTTCCACAAGTCTTCTACACAGAATCTGATGTAAGATGGGGTAGCAATTATCATAAGATGTTGCGCATTGATTGGCTCTCTTTTCAAAAGGTACTGGATGGAAGTGCCATTCTACTTCGTCAATGTCCAAAGAGTCGGTTTCATCAAGTATTGACTGATAGTGGTCAAAGATGTTCAAATAGCCCATATCACGATGACGAGGATTGGTGATAAATCCGACATGATCCATTACGTGCCAATTGAACACATAGCCACCTCCAAAAGAATCTTTGTATTTATTTCTAAAATCTTTTGAGAGAATTCTATACAGCATTTCGTCGACTTCTGCCCACGATTTTTTGTACTCAAGCAGGTGAGGTTTAGTGACAATCTGGGCTAGCTTGCGTTGTTCTTCTGTAAAGCAATCCGCTGTACTATCCTGAATTTTTTTCAAATTCTCGCGAGTTGGCTTCATGGGCACCTTAGTCCCAAGAATCAGCTCCAAACGTTCAAAAGTGGCCTTTATATCTTCGTACAAGGGTCCTTCTGTATCAACATGATGAACAATATAAACAATTGGTTTCATATCTATAAGTCGTAAAAATGCTTCTGGACTATATTATCTAAAGGATAGGTCTTGATGACATTCAAGATGGCTTCACAAGTACCTTCCTTATAATATGGATTATCTATCTTATTAGCCTTGTAAGCAATTACCTTTTCAAGGCCTTCCTTAATCTCGTCTGTAGAATAACCGCAATGAATCACACTGTCTGCTGCAATACGGCCTTTCTGACGGTCACCAATATCAAGAGTAGGAATACCAAAACTTGGCACCTCAATAATTCCGCTGGAAGAGTTTCCTATCACTGCAGTCATATATTTAAGCGCAGAGAAATATCGACTCTGACCAAGTGAAGGAATGAACATACACCTACTTTGATTCCTATCCACATACTCCTGAATGCGTTTAATGATAATCTGCGAATTGGTGTCTGAGTTGGAATAGGTAAAGATGATATGATAGTCCTTGTTATCGTCAAATGCATCCAACAGGTTCAACACTTGCTCTTCAGAAGACATAGTTGAGAGTGTTACCGGATGATAGGTACAGAGAAAACACTTATCAGTCATCTGGAAATCAAGACTCTGCTCAATCTCTTCCTTGCTCAAGAAGTCATTCTTCATCACATTCTCAACACCAAGTGCCCCCACATTGAACACACGTTCTGGCTGCTCACCCAACTGAATCACTCGGTTACGGTAAGCCTCAGTTGAAGTGAAATGCAGGTGGCTCATCTTTGTGATGGCATGACGGATGGCATCATCAAAAGCGCCTTCCGTGATTTCACCTCCATGCAGATGAGCAATGGGTATCTTATAGATGAGTGCAGTTGATGCTACCGCCAGCATTTCATATCTGTCACCAAGTATCAGCAGCATGTCTGGTTTCAAGGCATCAAAAGCATCTGCAAAGCCGCTTACGCCCCTACTAATAGACTTGGCCGTAGTATTAGCGTTATCTGGAGCCTCATCATCTGCCATATAGACCTTATAGTCAATAATGAAGCCATCATGTTCTATCTCCTTGTAGGTC
>JAEEGL016401533.1_pt1 | contig 12651 bp, 12 predicted proteins | sample 9134231 | NCBI WGS metagenome assembly JAEEGL01 (sample SAMN16246548, study PRJNA631951) | gut metagenome | biome: gut microbiome; feature: rumen; material: fiber-attached | host: Bos | place: Iran: Karaj | collected 2018-10
ACATATGTAAATTGCGCAAATAATCATGTGATGCTATAATGGTTGGGATTGTTTTGACTGGTTACATTATATAAAAAGGAAGGAAGCAGGGATGTACGATTATCTTATTGTAGGTGCGGGACTGTACGGTGCAGTGTGCGCAAGGGAGCTTACGGATGCCGGAAAAAAGGTTCTGGTGATCGATAAGAGAGACCATATCGCAGGAAATGTATACACGGAAAAGGTGGAGGGCATTAATGTTCACAAATACGGAGCACACATCTTCCATACCAATGATAAGAGGGTGTGGGATTATGTTCAGAGGTTTGCAACGTTTAACAGATTTACCAATTCTCCTGTAGCCAATTACAAGGGTGAGCTGTATTCACTTCCTTTCAACATGTATACCTTCAATAAGATGTGGGGTGTGGTCACCCCTGAGGAGGCGCTTGCAAAGATCGAGGAGCAGAGGAAGGAAATAAAGGGGGAACCACGTAATCTGGAGGAACAGGCCATTTCACTTGTAGGTCGTGATATCTATGAGAAGCTCATCAAAGGTTATACACAGAAGCAGTGGGGACGGGAGTGTAGCGAGCTTCCCGCATTTATAATAAAGAGACTACCTGTAAGGCTTACCTTTGACAACAATTATTTCAATGCACTGTATCAGGGTATACCGGTAGGTGGTTATACGAAGCTGGTTGAGCGGATGCTTGAGGGTATTGAGGTAAGGACAGAGGTAGATTACTTTAAGATTAAGGACGAAGAGTCCTTCAGTGCGGATAAGGTAATATACACAGGTCCCATTGATGCGTATTTCGATTATTCGCTCGGCACTCTTGAATACAGGAGCGTTAAGTTTGAGAACGAGCTGCTTGATATTCCCAATTATCAGGGAAATGCGGCAGTCAACTACACTGATGCACAAACACCTTATACAAGGATTATCGAGCATAAGTGGTTCGAATTCGGTAAGGATGAGGACGGAAATGACCTGCCAAAGACAGTTATTTCAAAGGAGTACAGTTCGGAGTGGAAACCGGGGGATGATCCTTATTATCCGGTTAATGACGATAAGAACTCTGCATTGTATAAGCAGTATAAGGAGCTTGCGGATAAGGAAGGTAAGGTCATATTCGGAGGACGCCTCGGTGAATATAAGTATTATGATATGGATCAGGTCATCGCAGCGGCACTTAATAAAGTGGATGATATAAGTAATCACTGATGATGTGTAACAGTTACATATAGAAAAAAGATGAATTGCGGAGGAGTAAAATGAAAACAAGGGTAGCAATGATGTTTGGCGGCAAGAGCGTTGAGCATGAGGTTTCGGTTATTTCGGGAATCCAGGCGATACTCAGCATGGATACGGATAAGTATGAGGTGATCCCCGTATACATGACGAAGAAGAATGAGATGTATATAGGTGATGATATCGGAAATATCGAGGCCTATAAGGATATTAACGGACTGCTTGGACGTTCACAGAGAGTGATAATGATCAATGAGAACGGCCGGGTGAAGCTTATGGGCTTCCCTCTTAAGAAATTCGGTAAGAATACGGAAGTTGAAATAGATATAGCGTTCCCGGTTGTTCACGGAACAAATGTTGAGGACGGAGCCTTTCAGGGATATCTTAAGACAATGGGAATACCGTTTGTCGGCTGTGATGTTACGGCTTCTGCCATAGGAATGGATAAATACATCATGAAGGCTGTGCTTAAGGAAGGCAATGTACCGGTACTTGATGCAAAGCTGTATACCCTGGCTCATTACAGGGAGGTTAATTCGCTTCTTGATGATGTTGAGAACAGTATCGGTTATCCGGTCATTGTAAAGCCCGTAAATCTCGGATCGAGTGTGGGAATATCGGTTGCAAAGAACAGAACAGAGCTTACCGTATCGATAGACGATGCTTTCAGATATGCCACCAAAGTATTGGTTGAGCATGCGATCACCAACTTAAGGGAAATAAACTGCTCGGTACTGGGTGATGAGAATGATGCGATCGCCTCGGAATGTGAAGAACCGCTTCATACGGAAGATATACTGAGCTATGAAGATAAATATGTAAGTAACTCAAAGAGCGGCGGTTCCAAGGGTATGGCAAGCGTATCACGAAAGATACCTGCAGAGATATCCTCAGAGTTCAGGGAAGAGATAAGGGAAATGGCGGTAAAGTCGTTTAAGCTGCTTGGCTGTAACGGTGTGGCAAGGATTGACTTTATGATAGATGAAGATAACGGGAAGCTTTATTTCAATGAAATAAACACGATCCCCGGCTCGCTGGCCTTCTATCTCTGGGAGCCCGTGGGAGTTCCTTATAAGGAGCTTCTTACCCGTATGATAGAGCTGTGTCTTAAGAGGGCGCGAACCGAGGATGGTTTAACATTTACCTTTGATACCAATATTCTTAACTCCGCAAGCTTTGGAGGATCAAAGGGCGGAGCTAAACTATAAGAAGTCAGTGCAGATCAGTGAGTCGGGAGACATTCTCCCGGCTCATTTAAGTTCAGAATACTTACGGGATACCTTCTCCCAGTCAAGAGCCTCAAAAAAGGCCTTGATATAATCACCGCGAAGATTCTTATACTTCAGATAATATGCATGTTCCCATACGTCAAGGGCAAGGATGGGTATATTTCCGGTACAAAGACTTATCGGATTATCCTGATTGGCACTGCTGCTTACTACAAGATCTCCCGAAGGAGTTACGCTGAGCCATGCCCAGCCTGAGCCGAACTGTCCCGTTGCAAGTGCTGTAAGCTTCTCCTTTAATGCATCGAGACTTCCAAAGGTCTCATCTATCTTTGCTTTAAGTTCTCCAACCGGTTCCTTAGCAGGGTTTGACGAGAAATTCTCGAAGTAAAGATTGTGATTGAAGTATCCTCCTCCGTTATTGCGAATGGCATTCCTGTCTGCCTCATCCTTTACAGAATCAAGGTTAGCGAGAATACTTACTGCATCAGTGCTGTCTATACCTGCTTTTTCAAGGGCTTTGTTAAAGTTGGTGGTATAGGTTGCATGGTGTTTGGCATAATGGGTTTCTACCGTAAGTGCATCAATATGGGGCTCCAACCCATCATATCCGTAATCAAGTGTGATCTGTTCAAACATAGTACTTCTCCTTTCTTTTGCAATATTTTATGATTAATACTTATAATCCGCTTATTTGTCCCTGAAGTGAAACTGTTTCCTTCCGGAAGCATAATCATCCACGATATGGCCGTTGCCGTAGAGCTTGTATTTATATGTAACAAGGCCTTCAAGTCCGACGGGACCCCTGGCATGTATCTTTCCCGTGCTGACACCCACTTCTGCACCGAAGCCGTATCGGAAGCCGTCGGCAAACCTTGTGGAGCAGTTGCAGTATACGCTTGCGGAATCGACCATCTGCATGAAACGTTCTGCGGTTTCCTTATTTTCCGTTATTATTGAATCCGTATGATGTGAACCGAAGCGGTTGATGTGACCGATGGCTTCATCTACGTTATCAACAAGCTTTACCGAAACGATAAGGTCGAGATATTCTATAAATCCGTCATCTCCTATTGTTTCCGCCTCGATCATATCACTGACTTCTCTGGTTCCGCGTATCTTAACTCCGTGCTCCTTTAGTGCTTTTGCAAGAATTGGAAGGAAATCAGAGGCAATCTCCCGGTTTACAAGTAATGTTTCCACAGCGTTGCATACAGCCGTGTACTGGGTTTTGGCATCAATGATCACCTTTATAGCCTTGTCCCTGTCGGCATCCGTATCGACATATATATGGCAGATGCCGTCTGCATGACCCATAACGGGAATCTTTGTATTGTTCATGATATATTGGACAAAGGCATTGCTTCCGCGCGGTATCAGCAGATCGACATAACTGTGACACTCAAGCAGTTCATCAATCTCCGCATGAGACTGGGCAAGCAGGAGTGAATCCTCAGGAAGTCCGGCCTTTATCACCGCTTCGTGAATGATATCAAACAGCTCTCTGTTTGTATTGGAGGTTTCCTTTCCACCCTTCAGGATCGCACAGTTTCCGCTCTTTATGCACAGAGTGGATATCTGGATGAGAGCATCGGGTCTTGCTTCAAAGATTACACCGATAACCCCGATTGGACAGGTTACGCGATAAAGCGACAGACCTTCATCCAGATCACGGGATAGAGTAGTATGTCCGATGGGATCCGGCAGAGATATAAGCTGTTCTATACCCTTGATGCAGTCCTCAAGCTTGCCTTCATTGAACTTAAGCCGTTTCATGACCGCCTGTGATATATTGTCAGCCTCGGCCTTATCCGTATCGAGCTTATTTGCTGCAAATATTTTTTCGGAATTCTCCTTAAGTGCCTGTGCGATAAGCTTAAGGGCGCTGTTCCTGTCATCAATGGTTGAAGCAGCGAGAAAAGGTGCAGCGGATTTCATTTTTTTTACGTCTTCTTTTATTGTCATGTTGGTCTCCTGTTATGGTGTATTAAGATTTCAAGATTTCTTTATCAAATTATTTCTTAATCCTTCCGGAATTAATGAATTTAACCGTTTAAGTTGATTACTTCAATAAAGGCCGGTTTACGTTATCAATAAGATCCTGTATCACATTCTGTGTATATTGTCCCAGATGCTTTTTGTCATCACCCGAAAGATCCTTTGTGTAGATCGGTTTGCCGAAGGTGAAGACTACGGTTTCTTTGGTAATTCTGGGGAAATGGTCCTCAAACATGGTAGCGGTGTTTGATATTGCCACGGGTATTATCGGACAGCCTGATTTCTCCGCCATTTTCATGGAGCCTTCCTTAAAGGGGAGCATCTTTCCGTCCTTGCTCCTTGTTCCTTCCGGGAATACGAAGATATTTATTCCGCTCTTTAAATATTCGACAGCCTTAAGGATTGTCTTCATCCCCTGTTTGATATCTTTTCTGTCTATGAACAGGCATCGTATTAAGAGCATCCAGACATTGAGTGACGGTGCTTTTGAAAGCTCCTTTTTCGCAATGTATCCTGTCGGACGTTTCATCAGGGTGTAACTGATGAGTATGTCAAAATAGCTGTTGTGGTTTCCCACAAACAGGGAAGCTGTATCATCCGGTATGTTCTCAAGACCGTTTACGATGACATTGGTTCCCGAAATAACGATAACTGTAGAGCAGCCGAACTTTACGCAGGCCTGACTCAGCTTATCCCTGAGCGGAAGATTGAATTTTCCTATGATAAACAGTGCAAGTTCAACAGGCAGCCCCAGTATCAGAAATAACAATAAAAATGTAACTGAAATTATAAATCGGATCATATAAGACCTCCGGGTTCAATAATGTTTATATTTTACCTTTAACCAGTTTAACTATGCGGCTTGTTCCGAGCCTGTCCGCACCAAGCTCCATGAACTTCTCTGCATCTTCAAGGGATGAGATACCGCCGGCGGCCTTGATCTTAACATTGTCACCGATATGCTCCGAAAACAGCCTGACATCATCAAATGTTGCGCCCGCTGTTGAAAATCCTGTTGAAGTCTTGATATAGTCGGCTCCGGAGGTGGTCACAAGCTCACACATCCTGACTTTTTCTTCATCCGTCAACAGACAGGTTTCGATTATAACCTTAAGTATATGACTGCCACAGGCTTCCTTTATCTGTTTTATCTCATTCAGCACGTAATCATATTCACCGGCTTTCAGCATTCCGATGTTTATGACCATATCTATCTCGTCGGCTCCATTTTCAAGCGCATCTTTCGTCTCGAATACCTTGGTTTCCGTTGTCATATTTCCGTTGGGAAAACCTATGACAGTACAGATGGCAACGTCATCCTTAAGATATTCATTTGCTGCCCTGACATAGCAGGGTGGTATACATACAGATGCGGTCCCGTATTTTTTCGCATCATCGCAGATGACTTTTATTTCATCCCAGGTTGCGTCCTGAAGGAGTAATGTGTGGTCGCAGGCTGCCAGTATTTTGTTTATATCCATGACTGTTCTCCCCTTTGTTCATATAGTCTTATGAGACTGTTTTTAATAGTTATGGTAAACGAATTTAATTCGTTCATTTTTCATAATGTGTTCATAGAATTATACCATTTAAGAAAGTTTACTACAATCATATTACTTATGCCGATTTTCATTTATTCCGATCTTTGGTTGTGTTATTATATTTGTATCTATTCAGAACGGCACATATATTTTATAAATATATGTATTTGAGCAGAACACTTAGCGAGGGTGCCAAACATCCGGGCGATGTTTGCTCAGCACCGACCGGAGCGAAGCGTAGACCCGCTTGCGGTGAATGCCTAATGGCATTACCTGTTCTGAATATTTACTTATATTATTTATTAAAGTTATACATAATTGTGTATCAGGAGGAGAAAGGTATGTTTGGGTTTAAGTATTATACACCTACCAAGGTTGTATTTGGAAAGGAAACGGAGCTTAAGGTTGGGGAACTCATTAAGGAATTCGGGGGAAAGAAGGTACTTATCCACTACGGTGGCGGAAGTGTTATACGTTCGGGACTGATGGACAGGGTTACGGGAGTCCTTGATAAAGAAGGCATAGAATATATCAAGCTTGGCGGTGCTGTGCCCAATCCTCATCTTTCACTTGTATATGAGGGTATTGAGCTGTGTAAGAAGGAAGGAATAGATTTCATACTTGCCGTGGGTGGCGGAAGCGCCATAGATTCGGCCAAGGCAATAGGTTACGGTGTTACCAACGAGGGTGATGTATGGGATTTTTATGATTATAAGAGAGTGGCAGAGGCATGTCTCCCGATAGGTGTTATCCTTACGATAGCGGCAACGGGAAGTGAAATGAGTGATTCTTCGGTGATCACGAAGGAGGAGGGACTGGTAAAGAGGGGCTACAGCAGTGACTACGGAAGGGCTAAATTTGCTATCATGAATCCCGAACTTACGATGACTCTTCCGGATTATCAGACAGCCTGCGGATGTACGGATATCATGATGCATACCATGGAGCGCTACTTTACAAACGGCGGAAACATGGAGATAACTGACTCTATGGCCGAGGGATTGTTAAGAACGGTCAAGGCCAATGCCCTGATACTTAACAAGGATCCCAAGAATTACGATGCAAGGGCTGAGGTCATGTGGGCAGGAAGCCTCGCTCACAACGGACTTACCGGCTGTGGAAATGACGGCGGCGACTGGATGACACACAAGCTTGAGCATGAGCTGGGAGGTCTGTATGATGTGGCACACGGTGCCGGACTGGCAGCCATCTGGGGAAGCTGGGCAAGATATGTATACAGGAACTGCCTACACAGGTTTAAGAGATTTGCGATAAATGTAATGGGAGTAGAGGAAGCCGGCACCGATGAAGAGATTGCACTTAAGGGTATTGAAGCAATGGAGGATTTCTACCGCAGCATAAACATGCCGACCAACTTAAGGGAACTGGGTGTCAAGGCTACGGATGAAGACCTTAAGGAAATGGCTCACAAGTGCGCCGTAGGAGTCGGCGGTGAGATGGGATCTGCGAGAGTGCTCAATGAAGAGGATATGCTCGCAATATTCAGGGCAAGCATGTGAGAATTCGTCATGAGGGGTACCACGAAGTGGTGGAGTCCTTATGACATTACCTGTTCTGAATAGTTATTCATATTTAATTTATAAAACAGGATGGTATAAAAATGGCTGGTATAATGATCAGGAATATAAGGCTGATAAATCCCGAGAGTAATACTGATGAAACAGTTGATATTCTCATAAGTAAAGGTGTTGTAACGGCTATCGATCTTCACAGCAAGAGCACCATAAGGGAGATACAGGCAGATGAGGTTATAAACGGGAGGGGGCTTATTGCAGCTCCCGGTCTTGTTGATGTTCATGTGCATTTCAGGGATCCCGGATTTACTTATAAAGAGGATATCCATACAGGGGCGATGGCTGCCGCTAAAGGAGGATTTACATCCGTTGTTATGATGGCCAATACCAGACCTGCCATTGACAATGTGGATACTCTTAAACAGGTGCTTGATAAAGCAGGTAATGAAAGCATTAAGATATACAGTGTAGGGAATATAACAAAGGGACTTAAGGGTAAGGAATTGACGGACATTACCTCACTTAAGGCAGCAGGAGCTGTAGGGCTGTCGGATGACGGAATCCCTGTGCTTGATACAGAAATCCTTAAAGACGCGTTTACAGTTGCAGCCGGACTTGATATACCTGTAAGCCTTCATGAAGAGGATCCGGAATATATAGAGAATAACGGGATAAATGCAGGATTTGCTTCTTCAAAGCTGCACATAGGCGGTTCCGACCGTAAAGCCGAGATTTCAATGGTTGAGCGGGATATTAAGCTGGCACTTGAAACGGGAGTAAAGCTGGATATCCAGCATATCAGCACAAAAGAAGCAGTTGAAGCTGTTCGTCAGGCAAAGAAAAAGAGCGGTAATATCCATGCCGAAGCAACTCCTCATCATTTCACGCTTACGGAAGAGGCCGTGCTTACATATGGGACGCTTGCGAAGATGAATCCGCCTCTTAGAACAGAGGAAGACAGGATGGCGATAATAGAAGGCCTTAAGGATGGGACCATAGACATGATCGCCACGGATCATGCGCCTCATTCCAAGGAGGAGAAGGATAAACCGATAACAGAGGCACCGAGCGGTATAATAGGCCTTGAAACGGCATTGGCTCTGGGAATCACCAATCTTGTTGACAAGGGTTATCTTTCCATGCTTCAGCTGATAGAGAGGATGAGCCTGGGACCTGCCAGGCTGTACGGTTTGAACGCGGGTTCGGTTAAGATAGGTTCTTCTGCGGATATGGTGATCTTCGACCCCAATGAGGAATGGATAGTAAGTGACTTCATATCAAAATCAGGCAATTCGCCATTCATCAACTGGCGTCTTAACGGAAAAGTCAAATACACAATATGCAACGGAAATGTTGTGTATAAAGATGAGCCGGAAATAAGAGATAATGAAGAATGATCAAATAACTGAATTATTTGTTGGGTAATACCGGACAGCTCATGATATAAAAGACTGAACAATAATAAACTAAGGGAAAGCTGAAAAAACAATGAGTAAGATCAAAGAAACCGCGAAGGTCATATCACAGGAAAAACTGGCACAGGATATATACAGTATGTGGATCGAAACAGGGATTGCCAAAGAAGCGGTACCCGGCCAGTTCATTTCCGTATACACAAAAAGTGAAGCCAGGCTTCTGCCACGTCCGATAAGTATATGTGAAACAGGGAATAACTCTCTCAGGATCGTATACAGGATAGCAGGCAAAGGAACGGAGGAATTCGCCCAATATAAGGAAGGAGACAGAGTGGATATTCTGGGGCCTCTGGGTAACGGATTTCCGTTGACGGAAATAGAGGATAAATGCTGTAATGACACGGAAGAGCCCGGTCCGATACTTATAGGAGGCGGAATCGGAATTCCTCCTATGCTTGAGCTGGCAAAACAGCTTAAGGGAAAAGTGACCATAGTAGTCGGATACAGGGATGCTGATATGTTCCTTGATGAGGAATTAAAGAAATACGGAAGGCTTGTAATAGCAACCGATGACGGTTCCGTTGGAACAAAGGGTAATGTTATTGATGCAATAAAGGAGCAGGGAGTTGAGGGCTCTGTGATCTGTGCATGCGGTCCAACCCCCATGCTTCGCGGCATTAAGGCATATGCGGCTGAAAATGGAATAGAGGCATATATTTCAATGGAAGAGCGCATGGCCTGCGGAGTGGGCGCCTGTCTTGGCTGCGTATGCAGATCGGAAGAGGTTGATGACCATTCCAAGGTAAAAAATAAAAGAATATGTAAGGACGGACCTGTATTTAAGGCAACGGAGGTGGAGCTGTGATGGATTTAAGTGTAAATATTGCGGGGGTGGAATTTAAGAATCCTGTGATGGAAGGCTCCGGAACCTTCGGTTCGGGGATGGAATACGGGGAATTCGTGGATCTTAACAGGCTCGGAGCGGTCGTGACCAAGGGTGTTGCCAATGTTCCCTGGACAGGAAACCCGACACCCAGGGTGGCAGAGGTGTACGGTGGAATGCTGAATGCAATAGGTCTCCAGAATCCGGGAATAGATACATTTATAGCAAGAGATCTGGAATTCCTTAAAAAATATGATACAAAGGTCATAGTCAATGTATGCGGTAAATCGGTAGAGGATTACCTTGATGTGGTGGAGCGCCTCTCAGATGAGGCTGCAGATATGCTTGAAATAAATGTCTCATGCCCCAATGTCAAGGAAGGAGCAATAGCCTTCGGTCAGAAGGCGGATGCACTGTACAATATAACGAGTGAGATAAAGAAAAAAGCAAAACAGCCCATAATAATGAAGCTGTCCCCAAATGTCACAGACATTACGGAGATGGCAAGGGCAGCAGAGGCAGCAGGCGCTGATGCGTTGTCTCTTATAAATACGATAACCGCAATGAAAATAGATATACATAAGAGGACATTTGCTTTGGCCAATAAAACGGGAGGACTGTCGGGACCCGCTATCAAGCCTGTTGCGGTAAGAATGGTATATCAGACTGCACAGGCGGTTAAAATACCCATCATCGGAATGGGAGGCATAGCAAGCGCGGAGGATGCACTTGAGTTCATCATGGCAGGAGCCAGTGCGGTCGCTGTAGGAGCAATGAATTTCCACGATCCTTATACTACGGTTAAGGTGATCGATGGACTGAGGGACTATATGGAGAAATATAAGGTAAGTGATATTAAGGAACTGATCGGGTGCGTAAAGTAGAAGGAATACAGGTTAAATAAATAATTACAGAAAACAAGACACGCAGGTTTAATCCTGCGTGTCCTCTTTTACTCAAACTTCTTTGTTGGGATATGGTAGCGTCATATTAACCCGTAACTCCTGTTTGAGATTCCTTGGCCCAGTTGTCAAAGCCTTCCATTACCGCATCATATGTCTTGCTTGATATTTCCGGTAATGCCTGCCCCCATGATTTGGTGGCCTGGTCAAAGCCCTTCTTGAAAGCGTCTCTCATCTTCTCGATCTTGTCGGGATCGCCTCCGGTCAATGCTTTAGCCATTTCAAGTATCCTGTCGGAAGTGTTCTTCACCCCATAGAAACCATCCTCGGATATTGCCTTCTTGGCTTCTTCCTTAGCAGCTGCAGAAACGGTGAATTTACCGCTTGCAAGGAAACGCCATATACTGTCTTCATTATCTCCGTTGGCAGCCTTGAAAGCCGACAACTGTCCTGACATTGTGTCATGGACCATATCGAGCAGCCGCTGCTTGTTTGCATCCTGATCGGCCTTAAGCTGTTCCACAAGCGCCGTGTTGGGCTTGTAGATCACTCCCGAACGGTCAGGGGTCTTGGAGCTTTCTGAACTCTTCTCATATATGACACCCGATTCCGCTGCTTTTGAAGCTTTGGAAGAGGAGGAAGTATCTTCGGTTTTGGGATTGTTGGTTGACTTCTTAACAGAATTGTATGCACTGTATGCATCTACCTGTGAGTATCCCTGAATTCCGTTTACACTCATGTTTTCCCTCCTTGGATTTATACATCCATATTCACGGACTGTTTGTTCCGGATGAATATGGGCGTAAAATAAGAAAAATATAGGTTTCATTAATAATATCGGCGTTAATCAATATTTTATTAGCTTTTTTTTTGATTAAATGATATGATTTTAAGTAAAGGATATTGTATACAAAATACATGATAAAACGGACGAAGCAATGGGAAAAGAAACAGTTATAGATGCACCCGCAAAGATCAATCTGTCGCTTGATGTTATCGGAAAAAGAGAAAACGGATATCATGATGTACGGATGATCATGCAGCAGATAAGCCTGCATGATACGATTACGATAACCGTTGAAGAAAACGGTAATAAAGGAAGCTGCGCGGATGGCGCCTCAGGACTTATAACTGTAGGGACCAATTCGGGTGAGCTTCCTGTAAATGAGGATAATCTTGTATATAAAGCAGCTAAACTTATCATGGATGAATGCAGGATCAGTAAACCGGTCAGGATATTTATAGACAAGCATATTCCGATAGCTGCGGGACTTGCGGGCGGCAGTTCGGATGCAGCCGCGGTCCTTAAGGGAATGAACAGCCTGTTTGATCTTAAGCTGAAAGATGAAAGGCTTAAGGACATCGGAGTGAGGATAGGTGCGGATGTTCCATATTGTATAACGGGAGGTACCGCTCTGGCAGAGGGAATAGGTGAGGTATTGACGCCTCTTCCTTCGATCCCCGATTGTTTTATCCTTATTGCAAAACCGGGAATAAGTGTTTCAACAGGATATGTATATACGGCATTTGACAGCCTTGAGGATAAGATACATCCCGATGTGGACGGCATGATAAGTACAATAAACGAAGGAAACCTTCAGGGAATGGCAGCTTTACTCTGTAATTCACTGGAAGGGGTCACGCAGGAGGAATATCCTGTAATAAAAGAAATAAAAAGATTAATGCTTGATAACAGAGCGATTGGAGCGCTTATGAGTGGCAGCGGTCCGACAGTGTTCGGTTTGTACAGGGATAAGGAAAGTGCTCTTGCGGGTGCGGATGCAGTAAAGAAATCGGGAAAGGCACAGGATATCGATGTTACAGAACCTTTAAATAAGGGTAACCGTTGATCAAGGGAGGTTACAGGGATATGGAAGAGCCTAAACTTCAACTGATGATAGATGAATACCTTCCTCT
>JAEEGL016501184.1_pt1 | contig 12651 bp, 9 predicted proteins | sample 9134231 | NCBI WGS metagenome assembly JAEEGL01 (sample SAMN16246548, study PRJNA631951) | gut metagenome | biome: gut microbiome; feature: rumen; material: fiber-attached | host: Bos | place: Iran: Karaj | collected 2018-10
CCCATGTATTCACTGCAGAATTCCTTGTCCTCAAAGATCTTGGTGTCCTTGAACCATTTCTCCTGAAGTGACACATCACCGGGATTTTCGATATTCAGAGATAGAAAGTCATAGAAGGTGGACATGGTGAGAGTTTTACCGAAACGTCTCGGTCTGGTGATAAGCATGACTTTCGAGGTATTGTCCTTAAAAACAGTTCTGATAAAAGGAGTCTTGTCCACGTAATAACTGTTGCTTTCAATTAATTCGTGAAATAATTCCGCTCCAATACCTATAGACTTCAACATTCTGCTCCACCTCTGAATCTGACCATCACCTCAAAAAGGCCTTTCCCCGGTCCGCTGTTCACGAAGTGATTGAAGCGCAGAAAGGCTCTATCACTGTCATTATCCCATAACCTGCTTAATCGTCAACCGCTAGCATCTTACGTTTTGATAAGAATATAAGCATAAAGTATCTGTCGACAACACGTCCAAAATCTCAACACTTAACTTTTTCCGGAAGCGGCGGGCTACATCACGCCTTTTTGCAAAAAAGATTAACGCAAACGTCAGATCTGCGCCTCTGCCGTGGCTACCTTATAGGAATAGGAGGCACGAAAATGAATGATATTCCGCTTAATGAACGCTACACCCTGACAATTAACGAATCCTCTCAGTACTTCCACATCGGAGTCAAAAGGCTGCGGCGTCTTGCTGAAATGAATGTTGGTATTTTCTCAATTAGGTGCGGTAACAGGTTTCTGATTGTCCGTCCCAAATTCGAGGAATACCTTCTTCAAAACTGTTTGATCTAGATTTCTTTTCATTTGCAACAAGTAGTTGCTATCCCGGAAACGGTACGGAAATATACGGTTAATCATAAGGAGGTAAAAGAGCGCATGAAAAGACCCAACCCTGAAGAAAAACAGCTTCTTTCATTAAGAGAAGCATCCGCGGTATTCAACCTGAGTTACCAGAAGCTGTATCAGCTGGTGCTTAAGGGGGATACCAATTTTGTGGCCTATTACAGAACCAGACGTCTTGTAATAAGGGATGAATTTGTGAAATTTTTAAACAGCGACGGAAATATGGAGAAATTAGCCAATGCCAAAAACAGGACAAAGAAGAGACTCGAAGCATAGAATCCTGCATACCGGTGAGTCCATCAGAGCCAATGGCAAATACCAGTTCAAGTACATTGTTAACGGCAAGCCCAAGTTTTTGTACAGCTGGAGACTGACGCCGACAGATCCGCTGCCTGCAGGAAAGCAGCCTTGCCTTTCACTAAGAGAACTGGAGGCTGAAATCGGACGTGATATGGCCTCGAGACTTGATCCTACCTGCAGTAACATGACCGTGAGTGAGCTGGTGGCCCGGTACCTTAAAACCAAAACAGGCGTCAGAAGCTCCACCCGTGAGGGGTACAAGTACCTCACCAATCTCCTTGCCAAGGAGGAATTCAGCACCAGAAATATTCATGCTGTAAAAACCTCTGATGCGAAGCTCTTCCTGATCAAGCTGCAGTCAGACGGCAGAGGTTCAAGCACCATTAAATCGGTTTGCGGCATACTGAGACCGGCTTTTCAGATGGCTGTAGATGATGACATTCTGGTAAAAAATCCTTTCGGCTTTGAGCTTGCCGGGATAATCTACAACACCGAGAAGACCAGACTTGCCATTACCAGGCAGCAGATGTACCAGTTTCTCAAATTCGTTCATGACGACTGTGTCTACTGGAAATACTACGAGGCCTTTTACATCCTCTTCCATACCGGCATGCGCATCTCTGAATTCTGCGGACTGACCTTAAAGGATCTTGATATGGAGAACCGCGTCATTGACATCAATCATCAGCTCCAGAAGGTGTCTTCCGGAAACTACGAGATCCTGCCGACAAAGACCAATGCCGGTACCCGGAAGCTGCCCATGACGGATGATGTGTATCAGATGTTTAAGTCCATCATCGACAGCAGACCGGCAGATCTTCCGGAAGTCATGGTGAAGGGCTATGTGGGTTTTCTTTTCAGGGACAAAGACGGCATGCCCGAGGTGGCTCTGCACTGGGAGCACCGGTTCCAGCATGCCGTAAAGCGGTACAACGAGATCTTCAAGGTTCAGATGCCGCCAATCAGTCCTCACGTCTGCCGTCATACCTATTGCAGCAATCAGGCAAAGGCCAGAATGAATCCCAAGACGCTGCAGTACCTCATGGGGCATTCAGACATTTCAGTAACCATGAACGTCTTACGCACCTGGGGCTGGATGACGCCAAGGATGAGATTGTCAGACTTGAAGAGCTTAACGCGGCGAGAAAGGAGCTTGAGAAAACCAACCGGGAGGAAATTCTGGACATCAGGATGTTCCGCAAGGTTTAATCAAAACAGGGTGAATTCGGGAGTTCATGTCAGATTTGGAAACGAAAAATCTTTAAACCTTGAAACAATCAAATTAAAATGCTATTTTTGGAACAAAAGGTCAAAAATAGCATTGAAAAGAGGTTGTTATGTTGATTGAGTTTCGCATCCAGAACTTTCTGTCATTCAAAGAACTGCAGACCTTTACTATGGTAAAAAGCAAAAGCAGCGAACGGCCGGGGAATGCCTTCCCCATCATGGCTGAAAAAGAGTTCAGCCTGCTTAAGAGCGCTGCTGTGTACGGTCCGAATTCCTGCGGTAAATCTAACTTCCTGAAGGCTCTTTCCGTCATGAAAGGCATTGTTACCACTGCTTTGCAGCGTGGCATGAAGCTCCCTCTGACTCCTTTCAGACTCAATCCTGAGACAGTCACTCGGCCTATGGAATTTGAAGTGAGTTTTATCGTCAGTGACGTGAAATACCAGTACGGTTTCAGCGCCTCGGCAGATCAGATTTTTGATGAATGGCTTTTTGCCTTTCCTGCCGGTCGCCCTCAGAAATGGTTTGAAAGAGTCTGGGATGCTGAATCCGGAAAGCATCTCTGGAAATTCAGTCAGTTTCTGCAGGGAGCCAAAAAGCTGTGGCGTGACTCCACCCGTGAAAACGCCTTGTTCCTCTCGACAGCTGTTCAGCTTAACAGCGAGCAGCTGAAACCTGTTTTCGACTGGTTCAGCAAAACTCTTCGCTTTGCAGGAACTGAAGGTTTATCTCCTGAGTCTGCTGCCAGATTCTGCACGGGCAGCGGAAAGGAAGATGTTTTGAAATTCCTCAAGGCTGCTGATTTTAATATCGAAGATATTCGTGTGGAGGAAAAGCATCTCCCCGGGGAACCAGCCTATGAAATCAACACGGTTCACACTGACAGCAGCGGTCAAACAGTGTTATTTAATTTCAGGGATGAATCCTCCGGCACGCAGCAATTCTTTTCTTTTGCCGAACCGATTCTGGATGTTCTGTCTAACGGCAGTGTTCTGTGCATTGATGAGCTTAACGTAAATCTCCATCCTAAGCTGGTGCAGTTCCTGGTGGAATTGTTTCATGATCCAAAAGCCAATCCTAAAAATGCGCAGCTGATTTTCACCACTCATGACACAACCATTCTTACTCAGGAAATTTTCCGGAGGGATCAGATCTGGTTCTGCGATAAAAACAAAGAACAAGCCTCTTTCTTATATCCTCTGTCCGACTTCAGTCCTAAAAAGGGAAAGGAAAATCTGGAACTGGGATATCTTTCCGGCCGCTACGGGGCGCTGCCTCTTGTGCGTTCTTTCTGCGGGGTGCGGTAATGGGCAGCGAAGATCTTTTCAAAAAGCGAAAAGCCAGAAAGCTTAAGGATCAGCAAAGAAGAATCGGTTTTTGCAAGTCTTACGACCGAGTGCTGATTGTTTGTGAAGGTGAACAGACAGAGCCTCTTTATTTTGAGGGCTTTAAACACGAATATGACTTAAGCTCTGCCAACGTGGTTGTAACGGATGCATCCAAAGGTTCAGATCCGGTGAGTATAATTAAACATGCTGAGAAACTTTATAAGGAATCGCAAAAAGAAAACAATGCGTTTGACAGGGTATTCTGCGTTTTCGACAAAGACCAGCACGGTAATTACGATGCAGCTGTGCGTATGCTTTCAAAGGCCAGCAGTAAATTCACGGCCATTACGTCAGTTCCGTGTTTTGAATACTGGTTTTTGCTGCATTTTGAATATACTACAAAATCATTTCCTTCAGCATCAGCAGTCATTTCAGAGCTTAAAAAACATATCCCTGCATACAGCAAGAATAACATGAGGATATTTGATACTTTGAAATCCCGGTTGCAGACTGCTGTTCAAAATGCTGAAAAGGCCAATGAATCAGCCAAAAAAGCGGGAACGGATAATCCGTCAACGAAGGTTGTTGACTTGGTTAATTACCTGCTAAACCTGAAAAAGTAGACATCAGGATGTTCCGCAAGGTTTGATCAAAACAGGGTGAATTCGGGAGCTCATGTCAGACACCTGGCATGGGCTTTTTTCATGTGTAAACATAATCGCCCATCGCCATTTAAAAAATATGCGAGTAGTCAGCTACCCTCAAATTGACTACTTCCCGACTACATTTGAAAGTCACAATCTGCCGCATTTTGCCTCGTTTTGCCTTTTTTGCTAAACTTGTGTAGAAGTGATTTTCAGCGGCTGAGAGCCCGGGAGCCTTGCAAAACAGGGCATTTCATGGCAAATCGAGGTAGTCATAAATTGACCATAAAGGTGCTTTTCGTGTGCCACGGCAGCCGGGTCTAGCTACCCAAGATTCTTTTCATAGCCCCCATAAACCGGGGCGTATCTTTTCCACAGTTTCTGTGTGACTACCGACCGACTACTTCTCAGGAAGGTTAATGGATGAAGGTGTAAAAAGGGGAGGGCGACACTGTAAATCGTCGAAACGCCTCGCAATCATTTAGGTTTTTAAGAATTGCTGAGTAGTCATGGTAGTCTGCAAGACTTGATAGGTTGGTTAACATCATCTAGCCTGTAAATAAACACCGCTCTAACTTTCCTTTATATGTAAAATAATGTAAACGAATAGATTGCAATGTGAGTGATCACGTGCTACTTAGTTGGTATTAAGCTGAAATTTTAATATCCCCCTATGTGTTAAATCTAAAACATTTTCTTTTCCAATACACTGCACGAGATTTATAATGTTCTGGTTTTTATCCTCATGACAATGTACTATGACCTTGTTAAGCCCAGCGACTGTCTTATCTTTATCATCTAGTAATAATGCTTTTAGCAACTCAGTATCGGCAGGGTCGCATGAAAAACCAAAAAATTCAATATTTCTAGCGCAATTATAGTTCTTTACATAATTACCTAAACCGTAAAGTATCCTTTGGTAAAACTTCTGAAACTCTATAAAATGCGTATTAAGTTTATCCTTTTTTATATCATCATAATACCCTAAAACAATTTCAGAAAGATTTGGATTATTTTTATTAATTTTTCCATGTGGGTGACAGCATGACTGTTCATTGATACAGAACAATTTTTCTGCAAAGGAAGTGTAGTTTAGGTTTATAATCAGATCAAATTTATTTTCTGCTAGTGAATTTTTTTTTATAGAAATTATCAGAAACTTTGTCATCATAATACTGTTCGACTGTAAACAAATATGCGGCCAAACTTTTTTTAAATAGCTTAAGTCCTTTAATCAGTTCACTGTAGTGTTCCGGTTTTTGATTTTCTTTATTTATGGCAAAAGTTTCCATGTTTCCGTATAATCTCGGTAATACATGACAATATTTTGCACATTTTTTTATAGTTGTGGCGATTTTACTAAATTCATTACTATTACTAATTTGCGCTAATATCTCCTCAACATTAAACCAGTTAAAACTATTATTAGCAATATCATTGTCTTTATAATAAGGCTCTGATAAATCATGGTTTTCCTCAAAACATGGATACATCGTTGTACCGTTTGAGCTGTTCTCGGAACCAGGCACTATAAAGGATCTTGCTAATTCTGATGGGTTATATTTGAAAATCATAATTATGATAAACACATTTTTAAGCATTACATCATCAAATACGCCATCTTTGGTTTCATCCCACGAAGCCTTCAAATTGTGCATATTACCAGTAAATAATTCATTGAAATCTGATAAGACTTTTTCCTTAATTGTGCATATGGGTAGGTTACACTGTTCAGCTATATACCTAAGAAACGACTTCATAAAATGCTGATATGAAGTCGGCAGCTTTAATGCCAAATCAAATCCGTTACCAACAACTAAAATATTTTTACATTGTGTCATTGTTTTACCTAAATTATACTATTTGTTTGATGAAGTATTGTTGTAAGTTATTTACGTATAGGAGTTTACTCCCCGGTACTTATGGTCTGAGAAAAGTAATACAACATAAATTCCAGATTCTTGTTATTGTATTGTTCTGATCGTTTTGCATTTTGGCGATATTTCAGTACCTTGTTGGTTTTACCCCACCTTCATTGTTCGTATTTATCAGCGTTATTTAAAAAGTTGCTGAATAGTTTACCTTAGCTCATTAATCTTACTTTTAAAGAGAAACATAATAATTCTGTTCTCTTAATTAAGCCGGTCTGAGTTTTGCTAAGCAATGGGTTATCGTTGCTAGAATTAGCTCTGATAATAAAGAATTAGAATCTTTAATTATCGAGTAGATCAGCATGTTATGCCTCCATATGATTAACAACAAAGGATATTAAAATTTGTTTAGAACATTACTAGAAAACCATCTATCATTTCAAGATAGCTTTATTTTAAAGCATTGCTAATTTTAGTAACCTGTGTTAATAGTTTTTCTATTTGATATGTGATTCTTTTTTGCTCATTAAAAGGAGGAATTGGTAATAATGTCTCTCTTACACGTTCAAGGTGAAGATTAGGAACACCTATTCCTTTTAATGACTTTTTAAAAAAGTTTTGCACATAATAACTGCCTATTGCATTAAGAATATATCGAGGAGATACAATTTCATTAACAATCCGTATTAATGCCAGGCTTACGTAAATGTCAAATACACAATCTCTGTCAACTATTGCTGCAACACCAGTTGTTCCATTTTTAGCAAGCAGAATGTCATTTAATTTAGGGGTCAATCTTGTATAGAGTTCTCTATGTAAATTTTCAGGAATAAACATAACGTTATCCCAATCGATCCGGCCATCTTTAACATTTTTAGATGATAAAAAAACGTATCCGCAATCCGAATAGATAGGTGTTTGATGAGTTCCATCTGTTAAAACTGAACAAATACTTTTTAATCGGCACCATTCCCAACCAGGAGGTAGTTTAAAAGGAATATCTTCTTGAATGCACTTGATCGTTCCGTCGCTAAACTTCTCATAATAAGAGTTATCCTCACCAAGGAAGATAACGGATTCTCGCTTATCACGCTTGAGTTTGCCTGCTTTAATAAGTTCTTCTTTCTCTTGTCGTATACGCTCTAATAGCACTGATGCAGGTTCATCAGAGGGATCCTGATGTACAAGTTTTCCTCTTATTGCAAGATCCAGAATTTTGGTTTTAACTTGTTTTATAAGAGTAGTAAGTTCTGATTTGTTATTGTCAATACTATCAATATACGAAAACAGTGATGATTTTATAGAAGAAATCAATTTTTGTTCTGCTTTTGATGGGATTGGTATTAAAATCCTATTCAGATTTTCTTGTGTTAGTTTAGGCTGGGCAGATCCTGTAACGTATTGCTCAAGATTTATTGCGTTGATATAAAGACAAATAAAGTCAAGTATCGATTTATCTGTTGCATCAATACAGTGTGCATGATTATTGACCCAATATTTACCATTTGCAAAAAAAGCTATGGGCTTAGTTCTAGTCACTAAATTAGCGCCATCTTCTCCAACCAAAAGAAGTCTTTCAGCAAATATATAATTGTCTATTTTATCTATAATCCCTGAAGCACCATAATAGTCATAAAGTTTTTTTACATCTGCTCTTTCTCGTAAAGATACAGGTTTTCTTTCTCCGTCCCTATTTATGGTAACGGTTCCTAGTCTTGCCCATTGCCAAGCAGATGGTAACTCAAATGGAATTTCATTTTCAATACATATAACCGTGCCATCGCTGAACTTCTCATAATGTAAATTATCTTCACCAACGAAGATGACTGTATCATTCTTAAGATCCTTGGACTTTAGCTTTCCGTCCTTCACCATCTGCATCTTTTCTGCTCTGATTTTTTCTAATAAAACTGATGCAGGTTCATCGTTGGGATCTTGAGGTACAAGCTTTCCTCTTATTGCAAGATCAAGGATCTTCTGTTTTAGTGCTTTAGTATCCATCAATCTTCAATTCCTTTTAAAAGTTCTTTTAACTGAGCAACAGCTTCGTTCATCCCGTTAACTTTACTTTCTATTTCATTCAGCATTTCATTAACAGATCGTTCATCATCCTCTGTAAAATCAAGCCACTTAAAGTTCAAATCTTCTCTGACTTTAACTTCTGATTCAGAAAATTTACGCCATCTTCCATTCGGATTCTTTTCGGCATCATACGTTTCTTTGCGGTCACTGATATGCCCAGAACAATAACAATCTACAAAATCCTGTAAATGTTCTCTAGTCATCGGATTATTAACCAATGTATGCTTAACGCCTGTGCGATAATCGTACACCCAAATATCTTTTGTCGGCTCGCCTTTATCGAAAAATAAAACATTTGTCTTTACGCCATTGGCATAAAAGATCCCAGTAGGTAACCTCAGAATAGTATGTAAATTAAAATCCTTCATCAACTTATCGCGCACTTTCTTAGTAGAATCGCCATCTGTAAGTATACTGTCCGGTAAAACCACACCAACACGCCCACCAGTCTTTACGATAGACATAATGTGTTGGAGAAAATTAACCTGATTATCCGATGTCTTAATAAATTCAGGTCTATTAGCTGATACATCTACACTGCCTTGAGGTCTTTTACCAAAGGGAGGATTGGTCAATATAACTTTATACATGTCATCAGTCGTATCCGTTAAAGAATCACAAAGTCTTATCGGACTTTTATTTACACCTATGTCATGAAGATACAGGTTCATTGAAGCAAGGGTAACAACTAAGCTTGTATTATCTGCCCCATAAAACGCATTATTTTTCAAAAATCTCTGCTTAGCTACATCTTTACTCTGCTTCTTCATATGCTCATAGGCGGAGAGAAGAAAACCAGCAGTTCCGCAACAGGGATCAGCGACAGTCTCATCAATCTTTGGATCCACGACATCCACCATTGCAGAAATGAGAGCCCGGGGAGTAAAGTATTGTCCGGCGCCACTTTTCTTATCTTGACCATTCTTTTCTAAGATTTTTTCATAAATAGCGCCTTTTAGATCCCCCTGCATCATATACCATTCATCTTCATCTACCATGTCGATGACCTTTTTGAGCATAACAGGCTTATCAATTTCATTAGTTGCTTTTGTGAATATCGTTCCAACAAGTCCTTTAATTTTTGATAATTCCTTTAAAATATCTTCATATTTTTCAAGAAGATCAGTCCCGGACAATGAGGTGAGTTCCCCCCATCTACAGTCATCAGGAAGGCTGCTTTGAAGTCCATATTTTTTCTTTTCATCATCCATCTTTAAAAAAAGGATGTAAGTTAATTGAGTAATATAATTGGTGAATCCGACACCTGCAGCAGCTAAAACATTAGCTATGTTCCACACCTTAGAAACTAGTGCGGATTCAGATTTCTGTGTTGAAGCCATTTTTTTCTAAACCTCCTAAGCAGCTTTCAATAAGAAACGAGTTAATATCTGTATTTCTTCTGCAAATAAATTTGGCTTAAAAGACGTAACTCCTTCCCGCCATAAATCTGTATCGATCTCGTTTAACTCCATTAATGATATCCCCCCGTCATTAATTATATAGTCAGCTATTTGTTTCATAATCTCTATTTGGGATTCAGAAAGAACTCTTTGTTCTTGTCCGCAGTAAAGGCTAAATCGTTTTGCATAGCCTTTAAGCAAGGAGAACAACTTTTCATTTTTACCATAAGCGAAACGAACAATCTGAATTAAATTTGTAAGTGCCTTAAAATTCGTTTTTGCATCCAGTTCGTCAACAACGCCTTTTTCATCTACAAGCTTGTAGTTTTTCCATATTTGGTACACGTTATACTGCCTACTTTCAGAAAGTAACCTTTCTCTTAATTCGGTAAGCATGCTGTGTGTAATCAGAGCATCGTCGGAATTGTATATTATACGGAGAGCTTCAATACTATCCTTGTTTTTATTGAGGTATTTTTCAAACTCATCAATAAATGACTTTGCTGTTTCAATCGAAAAACCTGAATAAATCAACTCATCTGGGTCGTTATCTGTTTTTATAATATATCCTTGTTGCATTTCCAGTAGTTTATTTCTAGCTTGGATGTTTGATATTAAATTACAAATCAAATCCATTCGTTTTGTATTATCATCAGAAGGACTATTGTACGGAGGTAACGTTCCCTGATTGAATGCCTCATTAATTTTGTAAGCTATTTCTTTAGGAGAAAAACCAAATGTCCCAATAAAATAATCGAGATGTCTTCCAAATAACTGATTATTGTCATATCTGTGATTGATCATTGCGCAGTAGTTTGATAGCAAGCACAAATTATCATCACTTAACTCATTATGAGCTAAGCGCTCTAGCAGTTGTTCCAATGTTAAAATTTTATTTTTATGCCCTGGCCCAATCATTGGGTGAGGTATGCCTTTAGAATGTTCAGTAACTCCAACGGCATCAATAATGTAGAAAAATTCCTTTGTATTTGCATTTGGGGTAACTTCTTTTAGTTTATCATCACCAATTGTTCTACATCCTCTACCCTTCATCTGTGTGTATAGAACTTCAGATTGAACATCTTTCATAAAAAGGACAACTTCTAGAGGAGGAACGTCAGTTCCGGTAGCAACAAGAGTAACGGTAACAGCGATACGGAAATCTTTTTCATTATTCAAATCTCTAATCAATTCATTAGAATTTCCGCCCTTGTATGTAATCTTCTGTACAAAGTGTTCAGGTAACTTGCCGGCTTCAAATTCAGAACTGAAAACTTCTTTCGCAAGGTCAACAATCTGTGTCGCATGATTATCATCCTTTGCAAATATAAGCGTTTTTGGAATATATTCCCACTTTCTTTCACGCTCAGGATACAATTCATCATATATGGCAGTTTTATATGTTTCCAAAACCTCTTTAATCTGAGAGACATTCACAACAGATCGGTCAAGAACATTAGACTTGTATTCGACGGGGTTTTGGAAAACAACTTGGTTTCGGCTAGCACCTTTGCTTTGTTCATCTGTTCTGCGGCTTATCTCTTCAACTGTAGAACCAGCTTTAATAGTTCCTCCATGAGTGGTGACTTTTGTGATAATCCTATACACACGTGATGGAACATTAACCCCGTCGACTACTGAATCATCGTAGGAATATGTTTCAATTACATTCTCATTGAAAAAAGCATAAGCTTCTGGGGTTGGAGTAGCAGTTAGACCAAGAACGTGGGCGCCAGAAAAATAGTCTAATACAGCTCGCCATTTGCCATAAATTGATCTATGGCACTCGTCTACGATTATGAGTTGAAAATGGTCTGGCTGAAGTTTTAGATTATCACCAAGTTCTATTAGTTTGGTATCGTCTTCCTCTGAAACATTCTTTTCATCCTCAGCGTCTTCACTATCATCGTCTTCTAGAGTAGCTCCGGTTAGCACAGCAAATAGTTTTTGAATTGTAGAAATAACGATGTCAGCTTTTATGTCTGTGTCTTTTCTTAGTCGTTTAATTTCGTACAAAGAACTCATTTCCTGTTGTCCTTCTGTACGATTGAACTTACAAAATTCGCTTTCAGCCTGACGTGACAGGTTATTCCGATCGGCTAGGAACAAAACTCTTTGAGCAGAGGTGTAATTCAAAAGTCGGTATGTAGCAAGACAGGCAAGATAAGTCTTTCCCGAACCTGTGGCCAAAACCGCAAGACTCTTTTTCTTTCCCTCTTTTATTGATTCTTCGAACTTTATTTCTGCCTGATATTGGCACTCTCGTAATCCATTCTTATCAAGGAAAGGAAGTGCACCATATTCAGATGACTTGCCTATAAGCTGGAGCATTTTTTTGGGGGAATGCATGCTTGGAATTTCTTCGTATCTGCTTCCACGATGCAACAAATTCTTGTAATAAATTTTTTTCCCGTTAGCTAAATAAACCAAGGGAATTTGCCCAGGAAACCATAGTCCATACCAATCTTTAGGATTACTTGCATAGTTCTCTGCCTGGACTTTTACATTCTCACCAAGTGGATTTTCCTCGCGTTTTGCCTCAACGACAGCAATAGCTTTGTCATCAACAAAAAGCAGATAATCGCTTTCCTTGTTGCCATTCATAAGTGCTTCTTTAACTGCCGCTGTACTTTTAGGGGTATACTCGTTTCTTGAAACAATATCCCAGCCAACGCTTTTCAGTTGCTTATCTATTTTTTCTCTAGCTAGTTCTTCAGGCAGCATAGGCAACTCCTTCCACACAAAACATTTGTAACAAGACATGAACTGTCACATATCACTAGACAATCGTGATTTTTGAAATAATATCATGGTTATTACTTGTGTTTTCTAGCTGAATTTCGCAAAACAAATACAAAATGCTTTTCTTTCCAGCTATTCGTTATTCAAAATAGCCAACGATAAACTAAACGTACGCCAACTAAACTTTGTCCTGCTGAATTTTGTGTTATC
>JAEEGL010557700.1_pt1 | contig 12650 bp, 10 predicted proteins | sample 9134231 | NCBI WGS metagenome assembly JAEEGL01 (sample SAMN16246548, study PRJNA631951) | gut metagenome | biome: gut microbiome; feature: rumen; material: fiber-attached | host: Bos | place: Iran: Karaj | collected 2018-10
TGTTATTCATATCAATCTCTTTTTGTCTGTTAAAAGCAGCATTCATCGCTGCTTTTTTTATTACACATTCAAGAGTTGCACAGGACTCTCCTGAAAGAAGCCTTGCTATTGATATTTCATCTAATCTACCCTCCATGCCTATTTTGTCGAGGTAAAATCTAACTATCTCTGCGGCCTCATAATCCTTTGGCTCTCGTGTATTTATTCTTCTCCCAAGTCTGCCAGGTCTAAGAAGTGAATTAGGTATCTTTCTAGTTCTGTTAGCAGTCGCAATAACAAAGACATCTTTTCCTTTCACCTCATCTATACAAGACTGCACAGCCACGAATTCCTCGGCATCCTCGCTATCATCATTATCAGAAAACTTGTCCAGATCATCCATAAACACGATGGAAGGAGCATTTTGGGCAGCACTATTAAATGTCTCTACCACCTCATCTATAAACTTTCCATCTGAGACTTTTTTCCTCAATACATAAGCTTTTCGATTTAAAGCCTTGATTAAAGCATTAACCATAGTGCTTTTCCCCGTACCAGGTCTTCCTACAATTATCACGCCATTATCCATAGTAGCTCCAAGTTCTTTGTATACTTCTGGATTATTGAGCATATCTATAATGATTGTTAGTTCTCTTTTTATTTCTGCGTATCCCTTTATCTCTTCAAAGTAGTCTCTCATTTTACTGTTTCCTTTCCTTAAAACTGGACCATATGTGCTTTTTCAGTTACATAATAAATAAAGCGATGTGCGTTTTTTAGCACATCGCCTTCGACGTCAGTAAACATCAGTAAATCATATTCGTCTTACCCCATATAACCGTTGTAGTTATATCTCGTTTCAAAAACGGTACCCATCATGCCCTACCACTTCTATGTCCTCGGGGTATACAGCATATAGGCTATAGTCGCTTGTAAGCACACACCCCAACTCTCCAACTGCTGATATAACTTGAACATAATATGGTTTCAGATATCCAACAACTACCATTATTTCACTTTTTTTATATTCTCCACCTTGAAATATCACTAAATCACCAATCTGAAAATCTTCTAAGCTCGGTTTTTCTATATCCTTTAAAGGATAATAGTCTTTTAAATCGTATGATTCCTCTAAAACCATATCCTCTTTTGTTATTAAAACGGACTCATTTATAGGAACACATATATTAAAATTGAAAAAAATACTATTAAGCGTCTTATTCTTCACTTTAATCCTCGTTAAACTCGCATCTCACGAGTGCCTTATCTTTCTTTGGTTAAATTTCAGTTTTCATACCTCTGTATTTCTTGACTGTCTCCATGAACTCTGACCTAAAATAGACCTTGAGCCAGGCCATTTCATATATCATCAATGAAAAAGCAGCAACATGAGATTTGTTAAAGCTATATCTCGCTTTATCCCATAGCATGTCAAATATAGCATTCGCCGCATCCACCCCCACAATCTTTGACGATGTAGCTCCATAGGCAAATTCCTCCCTCATTTCTCCTAAAGTAGATTGCTTTCTTTTTGATAAATCTCTACGGCACAAGTCGCTTTTTTCAGGCGAGAATCCCCCTATTTCCTGCAATATCCTCATAATTTGTTCCTGATAGATTACACAGCCATATGTTGTGGACAAAATCGGTTCAAGCTCCGGACATTCATATGTAATATTCTGTGTATTCTTGATGTTATACAGATACTTTCCTACATGCTCTTCTGACAAAGGTCTGTCCTACGATATTGCCGCCATGAGCTCATCCATGTTTTTAGGCCTTATCGTTTCATACAAAGCAGCGTCCTCAGCAACCAAGGGTTCATGATATTCATGCCATTTACCATTCTCATCAAGGCGCCACCAAGTGGAATAAAAATGTGGATCATCGTTGTTAAAGTAGAGAATACCATCAGTCTCACCTGACAGTAGCAGTTCAAAAACAGCCGAATCGGTTTTATCAATTCTTACTATATCTATTCTCTCTCCTTTGCTTCTAGATATAATCTCGAGAGTGTCTTTGATTATTGAAAGCTCCACCCATTCTTTAATGCTAATATCTGCCATTTCCAAAAGCTTAGGCATTCCGCTTCCATACATTTCAGTAATATACCCAAATATCAAAGGTTTGGCCCCTTTCTCAACATCAATCCTAATACAGTAAGAGGGAGTCTCTCTCCCCATGTTTAGGTAGCGTTCAAAGAGAAGATTTTCTTTTATCGGATCAACTCCTGTTATTCCAAGGCAGTATGCCACCAGACTCCCCGGAAGGGCTCCGCACCCTGGAGATATCATTAGATTATTCAATCTCGCAAATTTGATTAAATCATAAATAATTAGAAATCCACCTACCATTCCCTTTTTATTTATGATTTCAAGCTCATGCGCCAAGCGTGCATGAACATCCTCTGTTACATTAGAATATTTCTCAGAAAAGCCTTTGTGACACAGTTCTTCCAAAAAAACAAAAGCAGTTTTACCATCTGGCACTAATCCACTCAATAATCCATCCTCACACAGTTTTGAAAGGTAAGCATTTGAGTTATGTATCGTTATTCCGGTTGCAGGACCATTATAAAATAAAGCCCTCATCACTTTTACAGTTGTTTTTACCTCATCAACAGTTCTTTGAGTAGTCACAATGTATTTTTTATAGCCTTCTCCGAATATATACTCTTCAGATAAAACTATGTCTTTTGTCTCTTTAACCATCATCTGCTTCCCTTCTTGTACAAATAACTGGATTCGTCTTGTATCCTTTATAGTCACATAATAAAAAAAGCAATGTGCCTTTTTTAGCACATTGCTTACTGACCCCGAGTAACTGACAATTCTAAAGCCTACATCAACCTTCTTTTTTCAAACTGTAAATCCTTTATTTGTTTATCATCACCTTTATTTTTGACTTCATAAAACATGATGCCCCACTGTTTTGCAAGATTGTAAAGATTCTTCATTTTATCTCTCATCATGCAATAATCCTTACATGGTTGCGTCCCATCAAACATTAACACTGCCGCTTTTACATTTTCACATCCATAACAGTCCTTAAACCGTTTTTTCACAAATTCATTCTTCTCAATTTTTAGCTGATAGGTTCTTATTTCAATCATCGCCCTTAGTAATGTTTCTTTGCTGTCCCAATCCTTCAGTTCACCTATGATTACAAGTCCATTGTCCTTAAAAACCAAATCCACTTTTCCTTCAGAAGAATGATTTACTCGATTGATGGGTACTTGATAGTCAATAATACTATTATCTAGCTGCATCATGCGCTTAGCAATATTCTCCTCTTCACGCTTTGTACCTCTAATCACAATATCCTCACGTTTATGTATTGGTGCTACTGTCTGTTTTTCATATTTGTTCATATGACTCCCCATTAAAAGCAACTCATTTTGCTCGTCACATGTCATTCCACACAGCCACTCTGCTAAAATATCAGATTTACGTATTCCCCCCTTAATGCAAGACGTATGATTTAATATACTCATTCGATAAAATTGTTTACAATCACCTTCCATACAGCTACATTGTTTCTGTACTCCATCGATAAATTCCTTTTTGATGCATTCTACCATCATTTTCCCTAACTCCTTTCGCTGTCAATCATCTGTCAAATTCCACCGTCTTCCCATTCTCAATAGGCACCTGATTCTTCAAGCATACCATCTCAGAATCCTTCTCCGTATGTATTACAATGACGTTGTTAGCCGCAACAGTATCAATAAAGCCATTCAAATCCTGTTTTGTCACGTGCCCAGAGGAATGGACTATCCTTAATCGATTCTTGTCATGAGCCAAGTCCGTCAGTCTTTTAAGCTTTCCCGGTTTCAAGTATCCCGTATACATGGAATAAATAATGATTGTCTTTTCAGGATATTCTTTAAGATACTTCCTGAGCAAAGCTTTATGAGTAGCGTTCCCAGCACGAATCAGCATAACAAAACCGATTTTCTCCATACCTGCGTCAAGATTATGGCCATAGGTATTCTTGCTTTTAAATGAATAACGTTCAGGAAGCCTCTTCTCTGCTATTTTGAATAGTATGTTTTGAAATCTATCTACTATGAAATACTTCCCTTTAGGTTTATTATCTTTGCGATACCGGTCAATGCTATCAGATATGCCCTGGAACCTTTCAAAATTGGTTGATGAAAGAATAATGAAACAGTACTTGTTCTCGTAGATATATTCACGAATCTTATTTTCTGCATACTCTTCTGTATAGTTCTTTTCCTCGTCTTCATTCCGAGATAACGTGGTTCCTTCTGTGATCAAAAGATCAACCCGGCCTATTTCCTTTACATATGAAAGCAGTTCTTCTCTATACCGGCCGTGTAATCGAAAGTCACCTGTATGAAGTATATTAAAATTCCCTGCTTTTATGAGAAACATAAAAGCTTCAGCTGCAGAATGATCAGATAATATCGGAGTAATCTGCAATGATCCAATTGATATTTCTTCTCCTGCATTTAGTTCCGTAAACCTATCAATATCTATATTGGTATAGATTCGTGGATTATGTCTTCTATAAGCAGCAATAATATCTTTTGCAAATCCGCCCATATATACAGGAATATCAGCATTGATCCGTCCTAACTCTCCAACGTGATCACCATGATAATGGGTAAGAAGTACTGCATCAAACGTACTACTACCATAAGTCAAACCTTGGATATTTAGTTCCTCTGCTTTCTCTTCCGGGAGCGGACTGCCAAAATCAATAGCTATACGAGTACCCTTATATGATATCTCAGTACAGCAGCCTCCAATCTCCTCAGCGCCTCGATATACAGTTACTCTTACCTTATTATCGTCCATAATATTCACCTCTATATGCTTTAGCAGTACTTCTTATAGATGGCAAAAGCAGCTTTCTTTATCCGCTCCCTCATATTCTCCGGCTCTAGTACCTCAGCGTGCATGCCATATTGCATTACCCAATAAAATAAAGCATCTGGGTTGCTTTTTAAATCAACGATGATATCATTTCCTTCTCCATAATTAATCCTTAGTTCCTTTCCGAAATTATCAATGAGAGTATCCATCAGATATTCATTTACACGAAGCTTGAAATGTTCGCTTTCACCGGAAAACATATAAACATGCTCTGCTATATGCCCTGAGATATTGAGTCCGTTCTCTAGGCCTTTTATCGATTTCATTGGTTTTCGTGCATCTTTTAACACCTCTACATCGGTTATCCTATCCAATCTGTAATGAGAGACATCATCATATGCATCGTAGTTACCAATCAGATAGTACTTTCCTTTACTACTGATCATCTGATATGGGCTGACCACATACCTGATATCTCTCTTAGGGTGAAGCTTTTTATCTGTTCCATACTGAAGATATGAAAAGCTGATCTTCTTTCCTTTTGATATAGCAGTATCTATAGCTGCTATCGAATCCATAACCTTCTGGTTCTCAGCATTCTTTCCGCTGGATGAACTATGAATGTGAGAAACATGCGCCTTAAAGTACTTGTTTGAAAGCTTTTCAAGCTTTTTTACCAGCTGATGGGCTTCCTTGTCCGTAATAGCGCCAGACGTAAAGATACTATCTATCATCAACCGCAACTCTGCATCGGTAAATTCACGAGTTCTTAAGTAATAACCTTTGTCTGTGACAATGTCATAGCCCATTTCCTGGAGACTTACGATATTATTCTTTATTGCCCTACGCTCGCAGGTTGAACCATAGTTTGATTCTAAAAGGTCTATAATATCTTGCTGCTTAAGCCTATGTTCACTATCTGAGTATTCTCGAAGAATATCAAGAATAAGCATATTTAACATCTTCTTTGTACCGGTTCCGTACATGGAATATTCCTCCAACTCGTTATCATATTCAATGCTGTTTATTGACTCATTTTTCATGTCCATTTTACCCCTATGCTATGTGCTTGTTGTTTATTATTAACACTTTTTATACATTATTTATAGTTCTTTAAGTTATACAATAAGAAAAGCTATGTGCTTTTTTTAGCACATAGCTTCGCTTATCCATTTAATGAACCTGTTTTATACACCATCCTTCCAATAATCTAAAGACGCTCTCTGCTACAGCCTCACATATACCACAATTTCGAGCTTTACGCGTATCTTCAATCAATGACTCTATATTCTCGATCTCAGGATTGCCGATAATTTCTGAAATGTCCTCTATACTATTCAAAGCTTCCTGAATTGTAATTTCAAATGTCTTCAAGTAATTCTCAATCAGATCAACTCGTTCACTCTTTTTTATTACCAATAATGGCGTTTCACCAAATCTGCTCATATCTTCCTGATTGTCAAAAATAATATAATCTCCATACTGGTTTATATCTTTCCAAAACATTTCATCACAATAATCCATTATCGATGATTCAGATATACCAATTGAAAATCTCTCTCGCTCCCCAATTCCTAGGTCAATGTTTCTATCAACGCGTTTTTCTTCTGCACAAAATCTCTCATCTAGTATTTCATTTTTATACTTAGACAATTTATCAGAGGGTATAGAAGAAAAAAACTGTAAAAACTCTTTAGCACTTGCTAAATATGCTCGTTCATCAAGTGGATCAACCATTTGATACTGCCAGTCTGCAGTAATAATCAATTCTCTGCCTAAACGCATAACATCCCTAAATGCAAGCTCTTTATCATTATATTCTCTGGCTACACATTGAAGTACAATTTCACACATATCAGAACCTCCATATCTCTGATTGTATCTACCATATGTGCAGACTAGCAAAAGCAATATACCTTTTTTAGCACATTACCTTTTTATACTCATGAATACAAAAATAAGAGGTACTCATTTCTGAATACCTCTTGTATCCTATATCATCAAAAATGCTTTAGTGCTTCCTAAGCTCCTCAGTAATAGCGTCCCACCACGTTCTCACAAGGAAGTTCTGTTCTCGCATGCAAGCATGCGAGCCAGAACAACAGTCGTCTCTAAACTCAGTCGTTTCTCACCACTTTTTCACAAGGAAGTTCCGCTCTCGCACTTCGTGCGAGCCGGAACAACTCGTGTTCTCTAGACTCAGCCTGCGCTGACGCTTGTCTTTGTCAAGAGAACCACGGTTTCAACATGTACCGTATTGGGGAACATATCACAAGGGCGGACTCTTTTTAGTTCATAGCCTCCGTCCACCAGTATGCGAAGGTCTCTGGCGAGGGTGGCTGAGTCGCAGCTCACATAGACGATTCTGTCAGGCTGCATTTTGAGCATGGTCTCAAGGCAGGCGATGTCGCAGCCCTTACGCGGAGGGTCGACTACGATCACATCCGGGTGAAGTGCTCGGTCGCGGTCTGCTGCCAATATGCCTTCATCTACAGCCACAACTCCGGTTGTATCATCCTTATCTGCTATCTCTTTTCCGTCATAGAAATCCGGAAGTACCTCTTCCGCCTTACCCACGAAGAACTTTGCATTAGTAATTCCATTGTTATCAGCGTTCTTCTTCGCATCCTCAATTGCCTGAGGCACTATCTCGACGCCGTAGACCTGACCGGCCTTCTGAGCCATGGACAGACTTATTGTTCCTATTCCGCAATAGAGATCCCACACGGTTTCATTTCCTGTAAGTCCTGCATATTCAACTGCCGTGTTATACAGTTTCTGTGTCTGCACAGGGTTCACCTGGTAGAAGGACAGCGGTGATATATTGAATCTCACACCACACAGAACATCACTTATGGTGTCCTGTCCCCATATTGTGTAGACCTCCCTGCCCAGGATTACATTGGTCTTATCGTTATTTATATTTACGGAAATGCTCTTAACACCATCAATTGCGGATAGTGCTCTGATCAGTTCCTCCTGATTTTTAATGAGTGCGGCTGTCTTACTCCTGTCCGCCTTCTCATTTTTAATAACAAGGCAGACCATTATCTCTCCGCTGATAAAGCCCTTTCTGATGAGCACATGGCGGAAGGTGCCCTTGCCTGTCACCTCATCATACGCGGCAATATTGTTCTTTTTCATATGCTCCAGCACGGCGCTTAGAATCTTACTGTTTTCTTTTACGCCCAGCAGGCAGTCCTCCACAGGGATAATAGAATGGGTTCTTCCAGCATAGAATCCTGCAATCGGATTCCCTTCCTTGTCTGTACCAATCGGGAACTGTGCCTTATTGCGATATCTGAAATGCACCGGAATCTCTTGTCCGGCTTTGGTCGATTCTGCGTCTTCTGCAGTCATGCCTATTACAGGCTCCATGATCCCATCTATGAACTGCGGATCAAAGCCTCCGAGCCTGACGATGTTGTTACGCACCTTATTCTTTTTGAACTCCAGCTGTCTATCATAGCTCAGGTTCTGAATCTGACATCCGCCGCAGGCTCTGGATACAGGGCAGGGCGGCTCTACTCTGTATGGCGATGCCTCCAATACCTCATCGAGATGCGCATAGGCGTAGTTCTTCTTGCTCTTCATAACAGAAGCTTTGACCAGATCTCCGATTACCGCATCCTTAATAAAAAGGGTATAGCCGTTAACCTTGCCAATACCCTCCCCATCATTTCCTATATCTTCTATTTTGACTGTGAAAACATCTCCCTTTTTGTATGGAGTGTTCTCCTTGGATCCATTTTTCTTAGCCATGGTATTACCTCAATAAACTACTGATTTTAATCCTTCCACTGTAGTCTGTGGAGTTCTCCCTCCTCTTCCATTCCGGGGAAACCGTTCTGCCTAAGTGCCTCATAGAGTACTATCGCAACAGAATTTGAGAGGTTAAGGGAACGTATGTCATGTCCCATAGGAATCCGGATGCAGTCCTCCTCATGATCCACAAGGATTTCCTCCGGTATTCCGGCACTCTCTTTACCGAACATTATGTAGTCATCCATTCCAAAGGAGACCTCTGTATATGATCTCCTGGCTTTTGTAGTTGCCAGCCATACCTTGGCTCCGGGATTCTTTTGCAAAAAGTCCTCATAGTTGGTGTATCGCGTATAGTCCAGCTTATCCCAGTAATCCATACCGGCACGCTTTATGTCCTTACCGTGAAGTGCAAATCCCAGTGGTTCTATCAGGTGAAGAGGGCTTCCTGTTGCCACGCAGGTCCTCCCTATATTGCCGGTGTTCTGCGGTATCTCCGGCTGATGCAGTACTATATGCATTACAATATCTCCTCATCGCTGTCCATTGCAGCAGATTTTTGTATTGAGAAAATAAACTCTGTTCCAACGCCCACTGTGCTGATGCAGTTGATATTTTCTCCATGAGCCTTGATGATCTCCTTTACGATGGAAAGGCCAAGGCCTGTACCCTTCTTATCTTTTCCTCGAGAGGCATCTGACTTATAGAATCTCTCCCAGACCATCTTCTGATCTTCCTTGGGGATACCGATTCCGCTGTCCTTGACGGATACAAATACCTTATTCTTTTTCTCAGTGGTCTCGATCTTGATCACAGAATCATGATGGCTGAACTTTATGGCATTATCCAGAAGATTATACAGCACCTGTTGAATCTTACTCATGTCTGCATTAACCAGCATCTTGTCATCAGTGAGCACCAGCTCTATTGCTATGGTCTTCTCACGGCAGGTCATCTCGAAGGATTCCGCTGTATTTCTTATTACCTGATTTATATCAAAATCTGTTTTCTCAAGAAGCATTCCGCGGGCGTTGAGATTGTTCAAAGTAAGAAGTCCATTGGTTAGTTTGGTAAGTCTCTCTGTCTCGTTTAATACGATTCCCAGATACTTCTGATACATCTCGGGAGGAATTGTTCCGTCGAGCATGGCCTCAAGATATCCTCTTATAGACGTAAGCGGCGACCTGAAATCGTGTGACACGTTGGCCACGAATTTCTTCTGATCATCCTCCTGCCTTGCTATTTCACCTGCCATATATGACAGAGATGCCGCAAGGTATCCCATCTCATCCTCAGAGTCGACAGTGAACTCATAGTTCATATTTCCCGATGCGTATTCCTCTGTGGCCTGAGTGATCCTTCTAAGAGGAATGTAAACAAGCTCATTGAAGAAGATGAGGATTATCATCGACAGCAGGAACATAACAAGGAGCATCAGATAAGAGATGTTCAGATATTCATCTGCCTTTTGTCTGATTGAATTTATGGATTTATGAATTACCACATATGCCTGCACCTTGTAATTAGATGTGATAGGTGCAAATACGCTCAGATAATCATCAGGGAAATAATTCCAGAATCTTCCGATCGTGTAATAAGATCCTGCGGTTGCAGTGGGATCAAATCCGTTTATAGTCTTTTCTTCGTTGGGGTCTATGATCTGTGATGAATCCAGAACCAGTCGGCCTGAAGGGTTGACTATCCAGATCTTTGCTCCCTCCATATATGCGGACAGAGCTTTGATCTGTTTATGAACGGTGTCCAGCGATGTCTCACTGTTATACAGGTCTGCTGCGTAGGTGTTTGCAATCTGTGTGGCCTCCGCGTACAGAGTCTCAGCAGTATCCCTTCTGCAGTGCTCAAATATCATATTTGAGACGAAGGTAGCAACCATTATAAATCCGAATATTCCGAACAGAAGATATGCTATTAAGAATTTTAGATATAATGTCCTTTTCATTATTCCTCACATTTTCAAGCAAATTTCATTCTTAATTTTACCACACAATTCTCAGCAATAGAAAAAACCCTCCGGGAATGGATCAATTCCTTTCCCTAAGGGTTTTTTCTGTTATGAATAAAATGAACAGATATTACTTCCTGCCGAGTGCGGCGCTTACAGCGCCAAGAAGCTGCTCCATCTGCTCATCATTCACCATACCGAATGATTTGAGAGACTTAATGGGCATAAACCTGATCATAGCTTCCATCATCTCGTTACCGATAGCTTCGTTTTCATCCGCTCCGGCAAAAGGTGAATTCTCCTGAGCCTTCTTCATCATCTCCGCAACAATAGGTGCGGTAACAGGATTAGCCATCATCTCACCGACTGTGAGTGAACTGTCACATCTCATGGGTCTGATCTTCTTGGTCTCAAACTCGATCTCTGTGCGAAGTGTTATGTTGTCACTGGAGTTACCAACCAGGAGCTCATATTTTCCTGAAGGAGCAAACCAGTCTCCAATTGCCTCTTCGAAATATGAAAGAGCTCTTGAGCAGATCTCCATCTCAACTGTCTTGGTCTCACCGGGAGCTACTTCAACCTTCGCAAATCCCTTGAGTTCCTTAACCGGTCTGTCAAATGTTCCGTTCAAGTCGCCAACATAGAGCTGAACTACTTCCTTACCTGTAACACTTCCGGTATTCTTAACATCTACGCAAACAGTGATCTTGCTGTCATCTGTCATCTTGTCAGAGGATACTCTGAGGTTACTGAGTTCAAATGTGGTATAGGAAAGACCATGTCCGAATGCCCAACGAACAGGCATCATCTTCTTATCATAGTATCTGTAACCAACATAAACTCCCTCATTGTAGTAGCACTTCTCAGGATCTGTGTTGAAGTTCAGATATGAAGGATTATCCTGAACTCTCATCGGGAATGTCTCAGCGAGGTGTCCGCTGGGATTCTTCTCACCATAGAGGAGCTGATCTGTAGCTTCACCAACACCCTGACCACCGAGATACATCTCAAGGATAGCAGCTACGTCATCTGCCCAAGGTGTCTCAACAGGACTTCCGTTGTGAAGAACAACTACTGTATTGCTATTAACCTCAGCAACAGCTTGAATGAGTTCATTCTGTGCTTCAGGCATGTTCATGTTTGCTCTGTCATAACCCTCTGACTCAATAACATCGGGAAGACCTGCAAAAATAACAACAACGTCAGCACCCTTTGCTGCAGCGATAGCCTTGTCAAGCTCAGACTTATCGAGAGGCTCATCCTTCTGAGCCGGGAATCCCTTTACATACTCTACGTTTCTGCCCTTTGCCTTAGCAGAATCGAGTGCACTTGTAACCTTTGATGAGTTGATATGGCTGGATCCGCCACCCTGATATCTGGGAGCTTCAGCATACTCACCGATGTAAACAATCTTCTTGGATGCATCAAGAGGAAGTATTCCGTCGTTCTCAAGGAGTACACCACACTCTGCTGCAAACGCAACAGCCTTCTCATGATCTGCATCGCGGTCGAATACTACGCCTTCCTTCTTGTTATCAAAGTAGTCATAAACCACCTTGAGAATTCTCTCACATGAGCGGTCTACAAGTTTCTCATCCAGCTCACCGTTTTTAACCGCTTCAACTATTTTTGCATCATTAGATGCTGTATTTCCGGGCATCTCAAGCTCTAAGCCTGCACGTATTCCCTGTACTCTGTCATCGACTGCACCCCAGTCTGTCATAACAAAGCCTTCATATCCCCAGTCATCTCTGAGAACCTTTGTAAGAAGCCACTCATTATCTGATGCGTAGGTTCCGTTTATCTTGTTGTAGGAGCACATCACTGTTTTGGGCTGTGACTCCCTAACTGCTATCTCAAAAGCAGGGAAGTAAATCTCACGCATTGTTCTCTCAGAAGCTTCTGAAGAATTGCTCATTCTGAAATACTCCTGGTTGTTGAGTGCGAAGTGCTTGATACTTGTTCCGACATGTCTGGACTGTACGCCGTTTATATATGCTGCTGCCATTTTACCTGCGAGATAGGGATCCTCTGAGAAATACTCGAAGTTTCTTCCGCAAAGAGGACTTCTCTTAATATTTACTGCAGGTCCCAATACAATTGAA
>JAEEGL011045055.1_pt1 | contig 12650 bp, 10 predicted proteins | sample 9134231 | NCBI WGS metagenome assembly JAEEGL01 (sample SAMN16246548, study PRJNA631951) | gut metagenome | biome: gut microbiome; feature: rumen; material: fiber-attached | host: Bos | place: Iran: Karaj | collected 2018-10
CGAGATTCAGGGACGAGTATGTCGCTCACGTCGTCGACAAGAAGTGCCCCGCCGGCGTCTGCAAGAACCTGCTCCGCTACCGCATCCTTGAGGACAAGTGCCGCGGCTGCACCGCCTGCGCCAGAAAGTGCCCGGTCGGCGCCATCAGCGGGACCGTCAAGAATCCTCACAGGATAGATCCCTCGAAGTGCATCAAGTGCGGCGTCTGCATGGCAACCTGCAAGTTCGGCGCCGTAGTGAAGGAATAAGGAGGTAGCCAACGATGGATGCTGTTAATGTAAAGATCAACGGCAAAGACTACGCCGTCCGCAAGGGCATGACGGTCCTCGAAGCCGCCAGAGAAGCCAAGATCGATATTCCCACCCTCTGCTATCTCAAGGACATAAACGAGATCGGCGCCTGCCGTCTCTGCCTCGTCGAGGTCTCCGAAGGCGGAAAGCCCTACAGAATGGTCACCGCCTGCGTGTACCCCGTATCCGAGGGCATGTCGATCCTGACTAACACCCCGAAGATCAACGCCGCGAGGAAGACCAACCTCGAGCTGATCCTCTCGAACCACGAGAAGAAGTGCCTCACCTGCGTCCGCTCCACCACCTGCGAGCTCCAGAAGCTCTGCAACGAGTACGGCGTTGACGAGGACTATTTCGGCGGAGAGCGCAAGCACTACGAGCTTGACACATCTTCTCCCGCCATCATTCGCGACAACAACAAGTGCATCCTCTGCCGCCGCTGCGTGGCGGCCTGCAAGACGATGCAGGGCATCGGAGTCATCGGCGCCAACGACCGCGGCTTCGACACTCACATCGGCTGCGCCTTCGAGAAGGATCTCGGAGACGTCTCCTGCGTCAACTGCGGCCAGTGCATCGTCGCCTGCCCCGTCGGAGCTCTCTACGAGAGAGACGACACCGACAAGGTCAGGGAAGCGATCGCCGACCCGTCGAAGAAGGTCTACATCTGCACCGCCCCCTCGGTCAGAGCCCAGATCGGCGAATGCTTCGGCTACGCCCCCGGCACCGACTGCGAGCCCCAGATGGTCGAGGCACTCAAGATGCTCGGCTTCGACGGCGTGTTCGACATGAACCTCACCGCCGACCTGACCATCATCGAGGAGGCCAACGAGCTGATCGGACGAATCCAGAACGGCGGAAAGCTGCCGATGATCACATCCTGCTCGCCCGGATGGATCAAGTACTGCGAGCATTATTTCCCCGATTTCACCGACAATCTCTCGACATGCAAGTCGCCTCAGCAGATGTTCGGCGCCGTCATGAAGACATACTTCGCCGAGAAGGAAGGCATCGATCCGAAGGATATCTTCTTCGTATCCGCCATCCCCTGCACGGCCAAGAAGTTTGAGGTCGGCCGCGACGGTCAGTCGGCTTCCGGTTATCCGGACGTCGATGTCGCGATCACCACCCGCGAGGTCGGCAGAATGATCCAGAAGGCCGGCATCGACTTCCGCGCTCTCAAGGGCACCGAGTTCGACAAACCCTTCGACATCGGTTCGGGCGCCGGCGCCATCTTCGGCGCGACGGGCGGCGTTATGGAGGCCGCTCTCCGCTACGCTGCGGAGATCATCCTCGGCAAGCCGCTCGAGAAGCCTCTCGAGACCCCCGAAGTCAGACGTCAGAACGGCTCCGACGAAGGTTACCGCACCGCCTCCTACAAGGTCGGCGATATGGAAGTCAGAGTCGCCGTTGCGTCGGGCACTAAGAACGCGAAGCAGCTCCTCAAGGATGTGGAAGCCGGCAAGCTGGACGTCCACTTCATCGAGATCATGTGCTGCCCCGGCGGCTGTGTGAACGGCGGCGGTCAGCCCTATCAGCCCGCTTCGGTCCGCAATACCGTCGACCTGCGCGCTCTCCGCGCCGCGGTCCTCTACAACGACGACAGAAACTGCGACATCAGAGAGTCTCAGAAGAACGCCGCCGTCATGAAGCTCTACGACGAGTACTTCGGCAAACCGAACAGCCACAAGGCTCACGAAGTCCTGCACACCCACTATGTGAAGCGCGGACTCTGAACCGCACGCGATAAACGCAAAACGGGGCTCTGAAAAAGCCCCGAAAAAAGAAACCCGGAAGGCAACACTTCCGGGTGTTTTAAATTTCGGATCATACGGCTGCTCTTTTCAAAACCGGAGACCGTCGGCAAACCTTAACGGCAGACATGGTCCGGCATTCCGGTCCGGATGAAGAAGGATCCCGCCCTACCGGCGCGTCAGAAACAGCAGCAGAATGAGAAAGAACGCGATGCCGGCGAAAACGAGCCGGGCCACGAACATGGCGGAAGCCGGGGAAAGGTTTTTCCGCCCGCTTCCGGAGGGGGCTGGCTGTGAACGCGGGCCGGTTCCTGCCCGGGTATTCCGCCGGGCTGTGCCGTCCGGTTCGCCCTCTTCGCCTTCACCGTCCTCATCTTCATCATCGGTCTTTTCCTCGGGGAAGATCAGGTCTTCCAGGAGAAGAAACTCTTCAAGATCATCGTCCTTCATGACGCCGGTCCCTTTCGCGTACGTTCAAAAATGATGTGTACTGCTCCTGCGCGTTCCCGGCCGTACTTCAGTCGGGACGCCTCCAGTCGAAGATCAGCTCCGGCTTTTCGAATGGGGTGCGGAAGTAGAGCTCCTTCGGGAGCGGATCGCCGAAGCGGCGGTTCCTTATGACGTCGACGAGCATCGCGGCATCGACCGGCCGGTGTGAATGCCCGCCCTTTCTGAAGTACCACAGAAGATTGTCGCGGCATCCGAGGAAGTCGAAGACTTCTGCCGCGGCCTCGGACGTCATCCAGCTTCCGACCGGATTCGTCCACATGTCGCTCGCTGCCTCCCCGACCAGCAGGGTTCGCGGGGCGATCATCGCTTTGAGGAAGTGGCAGTCGAAGGGCAGTTCGGCCTCCCTGTCGGCGAATTCGCCGATCCCGGGGCCGAGCCAGAAGCCGAAATTTTTCCACAGGTCGGAGAGCTGTTCGCTCCTTGCCTCGACCCCGTCCTCTGTTATACCGTTCATGTGTATGCGGTAGCAGGAGCAGGATCCGGCGTTCGTCTCGTTCGGATTGACGATCTTCGCGCGACTGTCGAGGGCACCGGCGAGCATGCAGGTCTTGCCGCCGCGCGAGTGTCCGGTGAAGGCCAGCTGCGACAGATCGAAGTCGCCTGTCTGCTCGAGGGCGTCGACTGCCCGCGAGTATCCCCAGGCCCAGGCTCCGAGAGCGCCGAAGGTGTATTCTGGATAGATCCCGTAGAGCGGTCCCCGCCTGCCCTGATTTTTTATGTCGTTTGCCAGATCGACTCTGCTGAATATCGCGTATGCGATGCCGTTTTCGGTGAAGTTGTTCACGAATTCGGGGTTGAAGCAGTAATTGAAGCAGAAGTCGCCGTCGACGGCTACGGGGGGCTTCCCCGGGAACTTCCTTTCGTCGGGCATGAAGATGCGCAGCGCGAAGGTGAGCTGACGCTCCTTCGTTCCCGCCGTGATCCGCATGAGCCTGTGCGTGTTCTTCGAGAGATAGGTGTATTCGGAGGAAAAGACCTCGGGGGGCGGGGGCATCGTGCCGTACTGAAGCTCGACTGCCGTTTTGTATATCTCTTTTCTCCTGGCCTCCCATTCGGAGGGGGAGGAGATCCTGCGGCCGTCGTTCATGATGAAGGGGTCGGGCAGGCTGCCCAGCACCTCGTATTTCGATATCTTCGTCAGGTCTTCGCCGTAGTCGAACCAGTCGAGGTATTTGCTGTCCATTTCAGCGCCTTTCTTTGTCTTTGGTGATGTCGGGAGTCCCGATTCAAATAATTGCCGTGACATGTCCCGGAAGCAGGGCAGAGATCACGGCAATAAAAGTCCGATATTGATACCGGAGCGGCCTCCGGCCGGTTACTTGAGGATCTTGATCTTGCCGACGACGGGCAGTGACTTGACCTGCTTGCGGCAGACCGCGATGATGGCGATGACGGTCAGGACGAGAGCAAAGAGCGAGACCGCGTAGAAGGGCAGCGAGAGGATGAGCCCGAGGGCAATGAGGATGCCCGATCCGGCGGCAGCGCCGGCGGAGCTGATCGCGGAGAAGATCGATGAAATGACCGACGCCGCGGCGGCAAGGATAAGAAGAACGAGTCCCTGATTCGCGTTGAATCTCGCATATCTGTTCTTCTTGGCGAGGAAGATCGGGAAGAGCACGGCGATGCCGAGATAGGCGAGGATTGACCAGCCCTGACCGGCTTCGATCTCTTCGGCCTCGAACTCGGGAGCGGGCTCGGTCACTTTTTCCTTGAAGGATTCCGCCTTTTTCGCTTCGGCGGCCGGCTGAGCGCCGATGGCGGCGCCGCAGGAGGGACAGAACTGTGTGTCGTCGGCAATCTGAGTGCCGCACTTGGGACAAAATGCCATAACAAACCTCCGTATGAATGATGGATTAGTGATAACAAACCGGTGTGCGGCAGGTATTTTAAGCCGCGCTTAATACCGCGCGCCGGACGTAGAAAAATAAAACTACACATAAATTATAACAGTTTATCGTGATAAAGTCAAGCCATTTCGGCAAAATAGAGCCATTTTTTGACAAGCCAGACCGTCAGAGCCGGCTGACGGCCGCGGATCGCCCGGGATCCCGCCCCGGCGTATCCTGAAATATACGTCTGACGTGCATATTTTGCGGTGCGGCTCAAAAAACACTTGATTTATTTTCCGAATCGTGATATAATAACTGACGGCACAGGGGTATAGCTCAGCTGGTAGAGTACTGGTCTCCAAAACCAAGGGTCGTGGGTTCAAATCCTTCTGCCCCTGCCATCAAAAGGGTGCAAAAAAAGATGCACCCGGCAAAAAAGCCCGATTTTATCGGGCTTTTTTGCTGCTCCAAGGCTGCCTTTCGAAGTATCAAATCTGTTGAAGGACTAACGGCTTTTTCCCTTTGAAGACAGATCGGGCACGGCGGCCGTGTTCCTCAAAGGAAGAACAGCGTCGATATGAAGCAGAGAATGATGCCGGCGGCGGTACGTTTGTCGGGCTTCTCGCCGAGGAAGACGAGAGCCGCCAGGGCTGAGACGACCACGCTCCCTCCCGACATGAACGGATACTGGACCGTCGCGGGCAGCTTCGACGCGCATACCAGCTGCAGCATGTATCCCGTGCCGTCGGTCGCGGCGGCAAGGACGAGGAAGAGGAGCATGACCCGGGTCGGTATACCCAGAGCGCGCGCCGAGGAGACGGGCGATCCGTTTTCCTGCGCCTCAGAAGGCCCCTGCGGGGCCGCTGTTTCGCGTTTCCACTTTTTCACGAGAAAACATACTAGCCAGATAAGACCGAACGCTGCCGCCCTCACGCAGGCCGTCAGCATGACGTAGGCCTCGGCCGGTACGGCCTTTGCAGCGTTGGCAGGGAGCTGGTGGATCTTGGACACCGTGCTCACCATACCGTTGAGCAGGAAGATGAGGCAGCACAGCGCGAAGAAGAGCCACCTCCGCGAAGCCGACGTTCCGGCCTTCGGCTCCTCCTTTTTCAGCCCGGCGAGGATTATCGCGACGGCCATCAGCACCATGCCGGCGATCCTGAGCGGAGTGACCGGCTCATCGAGGAACAGGATCCCGTAGAAGTAGGGAACCGTCATTCCGCCGAGCATGAGGAATATCATGTAGACCGACACGGGGCCCATCGACATCACCCGGAATCCGAGAAAGACGTAAGCACTGTTGAAGAGTATGGTGAGAGCGGCGATGAGCAGCGAAAACCCGGTGACCGGGAATCCGAAGCCGTTCCGTATGCCGTTGATCACGAAGAGTATCGCTCCGGTCACGACGCCCATCAGCGCGTTGAAGGCGATGACAGCCATCGCCCCGCTCCCGCTCCGCTTCTGATAGAGCTTGGTGAAGAGCATGTTCGCCGAAAGGAGCAGCATCGCTCCGGTCAGTATAAGATAGTATATAGCCATCTGTTCCGCCGTTCATTCTCCGTCCGGACGCGGGAGGGGTATCGTGACGATCCCGTATCTGTCGGTCAGTATGTCCTCCGTCTTCAGGCCGAGCTGCTTTAAGAAGAAGCGGGACCTGATGACCCCTGTGTTGTGCGTGTTCATCCCCTCGCCGTTGTCGCCGTACCAGAAGCGGCTGCTGATCTGGAATATGGCCGAGCGCGGCGCGACCGCCCGGTAGACGGCAAACTCGACGTTCCCGCAGCCGTGGTGTCCGACCTGCACGAAGTCTGCCCGGAGCTCCTTCGGGTGTTTCAGCAGTTCTCCCGACGCTATCCACTCGCTGTCCCCGAGGAAGAGAGCGGCGTGCTTCCCGCCGATGTCGAGCCGGTACACGACAGACGAATCGTTCATGTTCATCAGCGGCGACAGCTCCGGAGTCTCGGACGGCACCCTGATCACCCGGAAGGTGAGTTCGTCGAGCTTTATTTCGTCGCCGCGCTCCACCGTCACGACTTCGGCTCCGGTGTATTTCCCGAAGTCAGAGAGGATCCCGTAGGGCACCGACGCCCCGGGAGAAGCCTCCCGCGACGTCTTCGTGTAGAACTCCTCCGAGAGGAGATGGTGACAGAACCGCCTGACTTCGATCCGCGACGCGAGCTCCGGGTCGCGCGCGATGTTCACCGGCACGCCGTAGTGGTCGACGTGAAGGTGCGAGAAGAGCCAGACGTCGACGACAGGCCTGTCGGGATACGCCGCGGCCTCGAGGCAGCGCACGATGTGCCCGGCGTCGCCTGGACGCCCGCCGTCGATCACCGCGAGCTTCCCGCCGGCGGTCTTTATTATGAAGCACGACATGTTAAGGTTGAGCTCGGTGCACGTCGGCACCGACCACATGACCGGCCCCTCCGCCGGAGCCGGGAGCTGTGCGGCCAGCGATTCGCGGGTGTGAACGATCCCGACAGAGTCGGGGACGGACGCCCCGCCGCGGACGGTAAAGCCGTCGAACGGCGCGAAGGCGGGGTCGTATCCGAGAAACTCCTCGGCGAAGCGCCAGGCGCCGAAGACGGTCCCGATGTGGCCGTCCTGCATGATCCTGTAGGCGGATTCGTACGGCTTCGGGGGATCGGCGACGCCGAGTCCGGTGATGAAAATGCTGTCGCCCGACGACATGATGATATACTCCCACAGCCGCCCTGGATCGCGCGCTCCGGTATATTCCGAAATCTTACCGTGCCCTTCTTCGCGCGACGTCCTGCCGACGACCAGTTCGGGACCGTCCTCCGGCTCGCTGTCGGGCTTTATCCGGAGCAGCGCTCCGCACGAGAGCCTCGCGGCCTCCTTCAGGATCTCCGCCGCCCTTCTTTCGTTGTAGGCCGGCGATGACGAAATGACTATGCTGAATTTTCCTATGTCCCTCATGAAAGACCGCCTTTCCTCCGGCATCCGCCGCGTAAAGCCTGAGCGGCGGGCCGGCAGAAAACTATTATATATCATTTCCCCGCGGCGGTCAAGCGTTTTTTCGGCCGGCCGGGGCTTGACCCCGAAGAGAAAATGATGTATAATATTATAATATTTTATTTTGGAGTCACAAATGGCAAACTACAGAAGCGAAAAGATAAACGACGCCGTGAGGGAGGCCCTCTCTGTCATCATAAGAGACGTTAAGGACCCGCGCGTGGCCGGCAACTTCGTCAGCATCACCGGCGCCGAGGTCTCGGGCGACCTCAAATACGCCACGGTGTACTGGTCCTCGCTCGTCACGCGGGGCGATCCCGCCGGAGCCGCCGGGGACAGGCAGAAGGAGAAGGAGATAACCGCCGGCCTGCGGTCATCGGCCGCGTATATGCGGCGAAGGCTCGCCGCGGAGGTGAACCTCCGTGTCACGCCGGAACTGCAGTTCAGGCACGACAGGTCGATCTCGAACGGCGCGCACATCTCAGCGCTGCTCCGGAAGATCGGAGAGGAAGAGGAGAGCAGAGCCGCGGGTAACACCGGAAGCGCCGGTGAAGGCGGCCTGAAAGGAAAAGAGGACGGGAATAGAGCCGGGGGAAAGGAAGGCACCCCGTGACCCCCGCCCGACGCTCCGCGGGCGCGCAGGACCCGTCCGGACCGGAAAAGACAGATAACAACAGGGGAAGGGGAAGAAAAGGCGAGCTCTCCTTTGACACGATGACGAAGCACCTCCTTCGCGCCGCCTCTGAAGGCCCTCTCGCCCTGCTTATACACGCGAGGCCGGACGGCGACTGCGTGGGTTCGGCCTACGCGCTCGCGGAACTGCTGCGCTGCGTCGGATGCGAGACCGCCGTCGTATGCTCGGACAGGATGCCGTCGCGCCTCTCATTCCTCGCCCCCGACGGGCGCGGCTTCGAAGCCGGCGTTCCGGAGGGACGGTTCGGCGAGGGCGCGAAGGCGGTCGCGCTGGACGTCGGCGCTTCGTCCCAGCTCGGCAGCCTCGAGGGGAAATACGACGTTGTCCTGACGATCGACCATCACGCGGGCTCCGCGCCGTTCTCGCCCGGGTACCTCGACGCTTCGGCGTCGGCGACCGGCGAGATCGTATGGCGCATCGCCAGAAACTGGTACCGGACCGGTGTGATCTCCGGGATCCCGGACGGAGTCGCCTACGCATGCTATGCCGCGATAAGCTCGGACACGGGATGCTTCAGGTATTCCAACGTCACCGCCGCGACGCACCGGATAGCGGCACAGCTGGTCGGCATGGTGCCCGATCACGCGGGCATCGACAGACGTCTCTTCGAGATCAAGACGCCCGGCAGGATCGCGGCCGAGAAGGCGGCGATCGAGCTTCTTCGGAGCTATCACGGCGGGGACATCGCGGTGTGCCCGATCTCGCGGGAGCAGATACTGGAATCGGGTCTCCCGTACGAGGAGCTCGACGCGCTCATCGACGTCGCGAGGTCGGTCGACGGAGTAAAGCTCGCTTTTTCGGTAAGGGGCGAGCGCGACGGCACATACAGGGTGTCGGCAAGGTCGAACTCCGACATCGACGTCTCGCAGATATGCGCCGGGTTCGGCGGAGGCGGCCATGTGAAGGCGGCCGGCTGCACCGTCAGGGCCGCGAGCATCGAGGAGGCCACGCACATGGTGGTGGCGGCCGCGGAGAAAAAACTGCCCGGCGGCAACTGACGGAATATGACGCCCGGGGAGGGAACACGGAGTTCCCTCCCCGGAATTTTCATTTCCGGGCGACGCGTCATCAAAAAACGCCCCGATCAGCCCCGTGTCAGAAAAATTTTTCCGATTTCGGAAAAAAACACCGCAGAAAACTGTTGACAAAAGGGCGGAGAACGGGTATAATAATGATGACGGCGCGCCGGCGGTTGCAGGATGTCCGCGGCCGTCCGGCAAAATAATAACGATATTTAACAGGAGTATGTAAAATAATGGCAAAAAAGGAAAAAGAAGAGAAGAAGAAAGCCGGTCAGGTGACCGATTCCGACGCTAAAAAAGCGGCGCTCGAGACCGCGCTGAAGCAGGTCGAGCGCGATTTCGGCGCCGGCGCGATCATGCGCCTCGGCGAGAACTCGCACATGGAGGTGCAGGCGGTGTCCACCGGCTCGCTCTTACTCGACATGGCGCTGGGCATCGGCGGACTGCCGAGAGGGCGCATCACCGAGATCTTCGGGCCGGAGTCCTCGGGAAAGACCACCGTCGCGCTCCACGTCGTGGCGGAAGTCCAGAAGGCGGGCGGCGAGGCCGCGTTCATCGATGCCGAGCACGCGCTCGACCCGGTCTACGCCAAGGCCCTGGGCGTCGACATAGACAACCTGCTCGTCTCGCAGCCCGACTGCGGCGAGGACGCGCTCGACATCACCGAATCGCTCGTGCGTTCGGGAGCCGTCGACATCATAGTCGTCGACTCGGTCGCCGCGCTCGTTCCGCGCCAGGAGATCGAGGGCGACATGGGAGCCTCGATGGTCGGCGTACAGGCGAGACTCATGTCACAGGCCATGAGAAAGCTGTCGGCGGCCATCTCAAAGTCCAACTGCATAGTCATATTCATCAACCAGTTGCGCGAAAAAGTTGGCGTCATGTACGGCAACCCCGAAGTCACGACGGGCGGCCGCGCGCTCAAGTTCTACGCGTCGGTGAGGATCGACATACGCCGTTCCGAATCTATCAAGAACGGCACCGAGATCATAGGCAACCGCACAAAGTGCAAGGTCGTGAAGAACAAGGTCGCGCCGCCTTTCAAGACGGCCGAGTTCGACATCCTCTACGGCAAGGGCATCAGCCGCTCGGGCGAGCTTGTCGACGCCGCCATCGAGCTCGACATCATCCAGAAGAGCGGTTCCTGGTTCTCGTTCGGAGGCGAGCGCATCGCGCAGGGCAAGGACAACGCGAGGAAGGCGGTCGAGGACGACCCCGAGCTCTTTGCCGCGATCGACAAAGCGGTCCGCGACAGATTCGCCGCGATGAAGGAGACCGGTGAGCCCGCGCCCTCCGACGACGGCGATTTCGAGCTCGACGAGGGCCTCGACATCGAACTTTCCGACGAAGAGAACTGAGACCGGCTCACATCTCTTTTCTCACGCTGATTTGAGATAATACCGGTATGATCACGCTGATGAGCCGGAGGCCGGCCGACGGCGGCATGACCGCGGTGTCGCTGTCCGGCCTTCCGAGCCGGCTTTCCCCGGCCTCCGGGAGCGGAGTCAGGGAGGAAAACGGCGGAAAGGCCGGAAAGGGCTGCGGCCGCGCGAAGAGCGGCGAAGCGGGCAGGGAAGCGGCAGGGGATGGGAACTGCGAGTTTCTGATATTTCCGGGAGACGTTCCCGAGATCGAAGGCGCCGTCACCCCCTGCGCGGTCGGTGAGCAGACCGTGTGCCGCATACGCGAGTCCGACGGCAGGTGCCGCGCCGTTCTGGCGGCGGAAAGACTGCTTGAATACGGAGCGAACTCAAGATACGGCCTTGCCGTAAAGCTGCGGAAACGCGGCTTTTCGGCCGGCGAAGCGTTTTTTGCCGCCGACAGGATGGTCGAGAAGGGGGCCGTGAACGAGCTGCGCGACGCTGAGCGGGAGATCGCCCGGATAGCGTCGAAGGGCTGCGGAAGGATGCGCATAGAGGCTGACCTTTCGGCGAAGGGATACAGCCGCGAGACGGTCGCCGCGATGTCGGACAGGATCTCGGAAATAGACTTCGCCGGAATCTGCCACTCGGTCATAAGGAAAAAATGGGGAGAGATGCCGTCTGATCCCGCCCTGCGGAAAAAGGCCGTGGCCTCTCTCATGCGGCTCGGCTTTTCCGGTTCGGACATCAGAGGGGCATGCTCGAAAAAGGACTGAAGTCAGGGCGCGGGGCGGAACGTTCGCAAAAAGGATTGAAAAATCCGGGTCAATAGGGTATAATATACAGGTCGGCGTCCGGGGAACCGGAAGCCGGCCTGAATTTCCGTACGGAGGAGAAGGTATGGGTACAGAAGCCGCCGGAGCAGCCGCCGCCCGGCGCCCCCGGAAGTCGCGCTTCCGGGACGTGAATATGCTGGAAGGCCCGATATTCGGGAAGATGGTGCTGTACACTCTTCCTTTGATGTTTTCGGGGATACTCCAGATCTTCTACAACGCCGCCGACGTGGCCGTCGTGGGAAGGTTCGCCGAAGACGGTGACGCCGCTCTCGCGGCAGTCGGGTCCACCGGGGCGCTGACGAACCTGATCGTCGGGCTCTTCACCGGCCTTTCGGTCGGCTCGTGCGTCGTCATTTCGTATTTTCTCGGAGCGGCGGACAATAAGAACGTATCCGAGACGGTCCACACGTCGGTCGCCACCGGATTCATATTCGGCCTGGTCTTAGCGGGAGTCGGCATAGTATTCGCGGACGATCTGCTGAAGCTCATGAAAAACCCGGACGACGCGAGATATCTCGCCGCGCTCTACATGAGGATATATTTCGCGGGGATGCCGGCGTCGATGCTCTACAACTTCGGCTCGTCAGTGCTCCGCGCAAAGGGTGACACCTCATTTCCGCTGACCGTGCTCATCATCTCGGGCGCGGTGAACGTCGCGCTCAATCTCGTGACCGTCATCGGTTTCCGCATGGGAGTTGCCGGAGTGGCGTCAGCCACCGTAGCGTCTCAGATAGTCTCGGCTGCGATGGTCCTCATACACCTGGGCAGGCTGCCGGAATCCGACCCGTGCAGGTTCTCGGTGAAGCTTCTCCGGATAAAGCCGGACAAGCTCTGGAGGATCACGAAGGTCGGCATCCCCGCCGGCATCCAGGGCGTGGTGTTCTCGATCTCGAACGTCATGCTTCAGTCGGCAGTCAACTCCCTCGGGACGGTGGCCATGGCGGGCAACACCGCCGCGTCGAACGTTGACGGCTTCGTTTATATCTCATGCAACTCCGTCTATCACGCCGCCGTCGCGTTTACGGGTCAGAACTACGGCGCGCACAAGCTCGGGCGCATAAAAAAAGTCGCCGGGTCCGCCGTGCTGCTCGTGTGCATCATCGGTCTGACTCTCGGGGCGACAGCCTTCTTCTTAGCCGAGCCGCTGCTTGAGATCTACGCGCCGGGCGTTGACAAGGCCGCGATCCGGGAGTACGGCCTGCTCCGGCTGCATATAACGGCACTTACGTATTTTATGTGCGGACTGATGGAGGTATCCACCGGCCTTTTGCGCGGGCTCGGTTCGTCTGTGCTCCCTATGATCATATCGATCTTCGGGAGCTGCGTCCTGCGCATCGCGTGGATCGAGCTGCTTTTTTACAGGATCGAATTCTTTCACAAC
>JAEEGL013022294.1_pt1 | contig 12650 bp, 11 predicted proteins | sample 9134231 | NCBI WGS metagenome assembly JAEEGL01 (sample SAMN16246548, study PRJNA631951) | gut metagenome | biome: gut microbiome; feature: rumen; material: fiber-attached | host: Bos | place: Iran: Karaj | collected 2018-10
ACGGTGGTATCGACGAAGTTACCAAGAAGCAGGTTGGTCCCAAGTATCGTCCTATCGAAGGCGACGGCCCGCTTGATTATGATGATGTATATGCTAAGTTCACCGACATGATGGAGTGGCTTGCAGACGTATATGTAAATACCCTGAACATCATCCACTACATGCATGATAAGTACTGCTATGAGAGAGCTCAGATGGCTCTTCATGACAGAGACGTTCTCCGTTACTTCGCAACCGGTATCGCAGGCCTTTCCGTAGTAGCTGACTCCCTGTCCGCTATCAAGTACGCTAAGGTTACCCCGATCCGTGACGAGGACGGTATCATCGTTGACTTCAAGACCGAGGGTGAGTTCCCTAAGTATGGTAATGATGATGACAGAGTAGACAAGATGGCTCATGACCTGGTTGAGACCTTCATGACCATGCTTCGTCGTCACCACACCTACAGAAATGGCTTCACCACCATGTCCGTTCTGACCATTACCTCAAACGTTACCTATGGTAAGGCTACCGGTAATACTCCTGACGGACGTAAGAAAGGCCAGCCTTTCGCTCCCGGTGCTAACCCGATGCACGGCCGTGACACCCATGGTGCAGTTGCATCCCTTTCTTCCGTATCCAAGCTTCCGTTTGAGTATGCACAGGACGGTATCTCCAATACCTTCTCCATCATCCCCGGTGCACTTGGTAAGGAAGATCAGGTATTCGCAGGTGATATCGAGGTAGATTTGTCTAAATAAGCATTTTATAAGGAGGCAGGCGTATGGACGAGAATCAAATGATCGATGATCTGGTCAGACAGCTTGACGGCGGAATGGCCAAAGGCGTCGGACATGTGAATGTGGACGTAGATGAAACAGTCACAGGCTCCAAGAACGTGGAAACCATGGGTTGCACAGATTGCTCCCGTACACCTCTTGCCTGCAGCGTTCCTACTCTGCATCAGGGACTGGACGCATACGAATAAATCAATAGGAGGAAAAAATAATGGCAGACACCAATGCAACTCAGGTTTCAAACCTGGTTAATCTTCTGGATGGCTATGCAACCAAGGGCGGCCATCACTTGAACGTAAACGTACTTAACAGGGAGACTCTTTTGGACGCTCAGAAGCATCCTGAAAACTATCCCCAGCTGACCATCCGTGTTTCCGGCTATGCAGTTAACTTTGTAAAGCTGACACAGGAGCAGCAGAATGATGTTATTTCCCGTACTTTCCATGAGTCACTGTAAGAAATAACGAACCACTGGCAGCCGCTCATCTTGTGATGAGCGGCTGTTTTTACAAGAGGACAAATTATGACTAACGGACGAATTCATTCCCTCGAAAGCTTCGGCACCGTAGACGGACCCGGAACACGATTTGTCGTATTCGTACAGGGCTGTCCCATGCGGTGTGCCTATTGCCATAATCCGGATACCTGGCCCATGAACGGCGGCACCGAGATGACGCCGGAGGAGATCATCGAGCAGTATGAACGCAACAAGCCCTTCTATCAGAACGGCGGCGGACTTACCGTAACCGGCGGAGAGCCCCTGATGCAGGTGGATTTCCTGATCGATCTCTTTACTCTGGCCAAGAAGGACAATATCCATACCTGTATCGATACCTCAGGTATTGCCTATAAGCCGGATAACACCGCTCTGATCGGGAAACTGGATAAGCTCATGGAGCTGACGGATCTGGTGATGCTGGATATCAAGCACATCGATCCCGATAAGCATAAATGGCTGACCGAGCAGCCCAATGACGGTATCCTTGCCTTCTGCAAATACCTGAATGACAAACAGGTGGATATGTGGATCCGGCACGTGGTCGTACCGGGCATCACGGATGATGATAAATACCTTTTCGACCTGGGCTATTTCATCGGACAATTCACCAATCTGAAGGCGCTTGATGTATTGCCCTATCACGATATGGCAAAGCCGAAATACGAGAAACTGGGCATGGATTACAAGCTCAAGGACGTGCCGCCCATGGACAAAAAAAAGGTGATCGAAAAGAAGAAGGTCATCCTGGACGGTATCCGCAAAAGACGTGCAGAGCTGCCCGAGCTTTTTGCCCCGAAAGAATCGTAAGGGGTTGTTTTTCCACCCGATTACGTTTATACTAATGTTTGTGAGTAATATACACGATATAGAATACGAAGAGACTAATAGGAGGTAGACAAAATGGCTAGAGTGATCAGTGATTCCTGTGTAGCGTGCGGCGCATGCGAGAGCACCTGTCCTGTTGGCGCCATCTCCATGGGCGACGGCAAGTTTGAGATCGACGCTGATGCTTGCATCGACTGTGGTGCTTGTGAAGGCGGCTGCCCTGTCGGAGCTATCGCCGAGGGTTGATAAGAACGTAAAGAAGGACTGCCCGTGAGGCAGTCCTTTTTTTATGCAAAAATATCCGCATCAGTCACCGAGAGACCCCAGCGCATCCGACATCAGGGAGAGCGCACTTTTGGCCAGATCCGAATCAGAGCTCTCCGAGGACAGTTTCAGGGAGGAGAAGGAGTAATGGTTGTCGTTTTCTCCCGAATCGATGTCCAGGGTGTAGCTTCGATTGATGTAACCTTCCCTGCGCAGCGAGATCGTATGCTTGCCGCTCTTCTTGGCAAAGGATACGGGAACCACTCCGATATAGGCATCATCCACATACAGCTCCGCACCGGCGGGGCCGTCGATATAGACTCTGTACTCACCCTCGCCGGAAGCCACAGCCACAGCCTGATTGCCACTGACGGTGGAGCTGTCTGTCTGACCGCCGGTCTGATCCTCCGCCTGCGCCTGCTCCAGATCGATGGACAGATTGGCCATTTCCTCTCCCACCCTGATATACTGGGTAACGCTCTTATAGTCGGTGGCGGAAACCTCAACCTTGTGGATGCCGTAGCACAGGGAAACCGCCTTGCTGTAGTCCGTTTCCTTCTCATCGATCTTTAAAACAGCCTCAGAAGGCGTAATGGTAAAAATGATCTGTCCTTCCTTATCGGCCTGGGTGAGGATATCGGAAACATCCACCTCGATCTCCTGATCGGCTTTCACGTCGATCTGCTTTATCCCCTCGTCCGGGCCCTTGGAAATACTCATATCATAGGCACCCACAGGCACCACATAAAGCGCATCTTTTTCCACCTGACGGATCAGATTCTGTCCGAATTCCACCCAGCCGCCTTCAAAGGGCTCGGCTCCGATCAGTCTCACATATCCGTGTCCCCTTGTGATCACAATGGCTACGATCTCATTGTCAGAACCGATAACGGAAAGGGTATCGCTTTCATTGATGTCCTCAAGCTCCTTCAGTTGTCCCTCACAGATCACGGGACATTCCTTTGCCAGGGAAAAAGGCTCATCTATGATATCCATTGTACGGGAAGCGATGTGGATATCAAACAGACGGATATCATCGGTTCTTTCCAGATCCTCCGACATCCAGATCCCCTTGGCGATATGGGAGTTCTTGATAAAAGTGACCGTTACGGGATCTCCGCACGTCAGCTGACCCGCCACCAGCTCCTGGTCATATCTGTCCCGGATGGTGGTTGAGGAATCATATTTCAGGGCATAGCTTTTCTGAGCCTGCAGGGAATAAAAAAGGATCTTCTGATGCTCCGTATCGATCTGCCTGATAATGGCCCGGTCCAGTGAATCCGCCTTGGCTAGATCCTCCGGCGACGCCCATGCTTCAGATGCGGTATCTTCACTCTCCTGCTGCTCTGCAGAAGTCTGATCCACCGGAGTGGTCCCTTGAGAGCAGGCGCATAAAAGCAGTGCCAGGGCAACGATACAAATGATCTTCAATTGTAAACATACGCTGACTTTTTTCAAAGATTCATCCTTCCGCGCTGCCGGCCAGATGTTTTTTGGCAAGCGTCATCAGTGTCTCATATTCGTTCAGGGAGGGCTCTTCCAGTACTGCCTCCAAAAGCCGGGCAAGCTCTCCGCCCAGGGAAGGCCCTTTTTCAAATCCGATCTCCATCAGATCCTTTCCACCCACCGCCAGGGTTCGCAGGCTGATGCATTCCCCGTCGGCAACGATCTCTTCGGCAAGTCGTTTGACCTCCTGCTGACGTTCCAGCTTTTCTTTTCGTAAGTAGTCGCTCTGGGCATGGATATCCGCATCCTGTACCTTCAAAAGCAGGAAGAACTCCTCCTCTCCCAGCCGGCTCATCAGTTTTCTGACTGCCTTCTTTGTGGGCTCTATCCTGATGTCGTGGGCCTTGATCAGGCGCTCCACCCGGTCCATCCCTGCACGGTCGAACTTCAGGGCACGCATTTTTTCCTGAGCGATCTTTGCCGAAACCTCGGGATGTCCCTTAAAATGATCGATCCCCTGCTCATCCGTCTTATGACAGGCGGGCTTTCCCAGATCGTGAAAGAGCATCGTCAGACGAAGCACCCTGTCATTCTCAATGCCGCGCAGGCTCTCTATGGTATGTACGCCCACCGTGTACGCGTGGTGGGGATTGTGCTGCTCCTGTTTCATGGCCGCGTCAAATTCGGGCAAAAATACCGCCGTCAGACCGTATTCGTAAAGCAGCCGGATCTTCTCGGGATGAGGGCTGACCAGGAGCTTGACCAGCTCCGTCTGGATCCTTTCGGCACTGATCCTTTGAAGGGTCCGCGCCAGCTTACAGATCGCTTCGGCCGTTTTTTCCTCCACGGCAAAATCCAGTTGGGCGGCAAACCGGACAGCACGCATCATACGCAGCGCGTCCTCCGAAAATCGTTCCATGGGCTCTCCCACAGCGCGAATCACGCCATTTTCCAGATCCTCGGTGCCTCCGAACAGATCGATCAGCCCCTCTGTTTCATTGTAAGCCATGGCGTTGATGGTAAAGTCGCGGCGCCTTAGGTCCTCTCTTAGAGACGCCGTAAAAGTGACCTGTTTAGGATGTCGACCGTCCTCATATTCTCCGTCGATCCGATAGGTAGTGATCTCATAACCCACGCCGGAGCGCATCACGGTAACGGTGCCGTGAGCGATACCCGTATCGATGGTATGTCCGAACAGTTCCTTGACCTGCGCCGGTGTGGCAGAGGTAGTAATGTCCCAGTCACTGGGGATCCGCTGAAGCAGGCTGTCTCTGATACAGCCGCCTACGGCATAGGCCTCATACCCGGCTTCGGTAAGGGTTTGTATGATATGTGAAACTTCTCGTGGTACGTTTATGTGCATGAAACTCCTCATTTATATAAAACTCCTGCTTCGCAGGTACGATACGAATAGCAGTTATTGGTTTGCAAAGTAAGCATCAATACCATCCGCCATTCCCTTGACCATCTTGGACTGGTAGTCCGCATTGGCCATGTTGGAATCCTCTGTGGGATTGGTCATATAACCCATCTCAATGATGGTGGTGGGCACCTGACACCAGTTGATGCCGCTCATGGAATCAGTCTCCCAAACGTACTGCTTCTTGCAGCCCGTGGAGGATACAAAGTGCTCCAATACCGCATACGACAGAGCGCGGCTCTTGGAATACACACTGCTGTTATAAGGGTTGGAAGAGGTCTGGCAGATGGTCATGGCACCGTTAACGGAGGTGTTGTCCGATCCGTTGGCATGGATGCGGATAAAAGCACCCGCCCCGGCATTGTTAGCCACGGCTGCCCGTTCCGAATTACTCATGTTTACATCATTTGACTCTCTGGTCATGATCACCTGATAGCCTCTTGCCGTCAGCTCATCCCGAAGTTTCAGACCCACCGCCAGGGTCAGCTCATATTCATACAGGCCCGAAGTCGGTCCGTGGGTTCCTCCCGTAACCTTGGCCTTGGTCTCGGATGCTCCCGGTCCGATGGGTTCCTTTTCACTGTTGCCCTTGCTCTGATGACCCGGATCGATCACCACGGTCTTTCCGCCGCCGGAGGCAACGGTAGATGTCTCTTCCTGACCCTGCTCCTCTTCCTGTTCTTCTTCCTGCTCCTCAGCCGTCTCCTCCGGATTTTGTTCATCCGTCGTGATCTCATCAAGAGGTGTCAGTCCCTCATCGGAAGCCGTCTGCGCCGGAGCTGCCGCCTTGGAAGGGGAAGGATCTATCTGTTCAAAGCTCACAGCGACACCTGCACTGGTGCCGTCAACACGGCCTTCCTTCGTGGATACAAAACCGTCCGCATCGGAGGATGTTGCATCTGCTACGGCGTTGGGATCCTCGGGATTGTCTCCCAGGATTGTGACACCTGCTGTCACATCGCCCGCCTGAGCGTTTGCGGAAATATCCTCTTCTTTGCTGCCGCAGCCCGCTGCCATGACCAAAACCAGCATGGCGCTCAATAATACTGCAACTCTTCTCCGTGTTCCTTTAACCATTTTCTGTGCTCCTTATAATCCGGCATGAGAAACTCCACCCATGCCCAAAATGTATCCGAATGATTCATTTCCTTCAAATGACAGACCTCGTGGACTATGACATAATCCAGCACCCGGGCCGGCGCCAGCATCAGCTTCCAGTTGAAGGAAAGCGTGCCTCTCCGGCTGCAGCTTCCCCAGCGGGTCTTTTGTTCCGCTATGCGCACCATGGAAAAGTCCACGCCGAGTATATCGGCATAGTACCGGGCTCTTTTCGGAATATACTCCCTGGCTACCCGGCGGTATTCCTTCTCCAGTCTTTCCCGCTGCTTCTGCGTAAAGCGTGACCGGCTCTCTTCCTCAAGTCGTTGCCGCTCCGTGCTTCTCTCCTTCTGCTTTGCGCATTTATCCAGGATCCAGTCCAGGTTTTCCCCGGCGACCTCTTTGGCCTTTTTTACGGAACCCCGAAGGGGGATCCTGGCCTCTACCTCACCAGTCGGCCGTACCAGAAGACCATAGGATCTCCTGCGGCATCTTACGATATGAACCAGGATAGGTTCCGGCTTGGCATCCAGATAAAAGCTGTCCTTATCGGACTGTCGTTTTGTTATCATATGCTAACTATTTCTCTTTTTCCGGATCATCATCCTCAGTGGCGCGATCGCTTACATACCGGTAGGGATGCTCGCCCATACTGAAGGCCATGCCGCCTTCCTTTGCTGCTATGCGGCGTTTCATCTCGTCATACTGCAGGTACATATACTGACAGCTGTTCTCCAGCAGATAGTAATGCAGGATATACGGGATGAGGAGTACCAGCAGGGCCAGGAACAGGATGACAAGACCCTTCTCAAAGGCGAGGATCATCATAAAGAAATCCGCCATGGTCACCAGCGTAAACAGTATCATCACATACAGATGCACCGTCCGCTCATGCATGAAGAACTTCAGCTGGATCAAATGCTCCTGCGCAAGCGCCTGATAGTCCAGCGTGCACTTTTCCTCATCCTCCGAAAGGAGGGTATCGATATACTTCATATAAGACAGGATCCGTTCCTTCATGTCCTATCTCCTTCCATCTCTTCGCTCTCAGATCGCTTTGACCTTAACACTCTTTGCCAGACCCTTCTTACGGAACAGCTTCTTATAGGCTTTCAATTTCTTCTTCGGAACCTTGATGGTTGTCTTTTTGGTAATGCCCTTGAAGGCCTTCTTGGAAATGCCGTTCTTGGTCAGCTTAGTGGATCTGATGATCAGCGTCTTAAGCTTCTTATCACCTTTGAATGCATTGTTCTTGATCGTGGTGATGTTTTTGCCGACCGTGATCTTCTTGGCAGCAGATCCCTTAAATGCATCAGCTCCGATCGTTGTAACTTTGTAGGTAACTCCGTTGACCTTAACGGTATCCTTAACCACGATCGATGAGGATTTCTTGCTCGTAGTAGCCTTATAGGTCAACTCACCCTTATCTGCTGCCGCATAGGTCGCACCATCCTGCTTTACCTCTTCGTCCTTTTGAAGCTCCTTATTGCCTTCTGCAGGAGGCTGCTGGGTTGTATCCTTTTGCGGCGCTGTGATGGTAAAGGTTTTGGTACAGCTGCCGGTATAGAAATTACTATTATAAAGACCTTTTATCAAAACAGTAGCCGTACCGACGTTTATATTGTTCTGATAGGTAACCGTGTAATCTCGTCCCTCTACCAGCACGCGTCCTGCCAATTTTACAGTGACCGCAGGCCTTTTTTCTTTTCCGTCGTATACAAAGCTGCTCTGGGAAAGAGTGACGGTCGCATTCTTCATGTCCTTATATACTGCTTCAGTTGCCGTCAAAAGGACATATCCGCTTATATTCTGCGGATCATCCGAATCGTCATCATTATAAAGATCTACTCTAACGGAATACGTTTTTCCGGCTTCCAGTCCATATAACCACAATTCTCCCTTATATAACGGGTCTACACTATAGGCATCGCAGTCGAGAGACGTATCAGGCATATTTCCATTCTGATCACTAACATGAATACTTCCGCTATGGGTTCCCTGCATACAAAAGGCATATGCACCCGACTTGTCCGGCCTGAAAGAGGCATAATAGTAAGTCTCAGTCTTCGATACATGGCACAGTTTCGGCTGATCCTTCACCAATGCTGTCGGCACAGATGGATTGCCTGATAGATTAACCGCGCCCGTAGTATCAACCAGAACAAACTTCTGACTATCACTTTCAAAAGCATCCTGAAGACCATTATTCACCGAGCAATAGAATTCTTCCAGCTCTTTTGTTAATGTCACTTTATACTTGTCTGTTTGCGCACCCGCAATCTTATAATCTTCAGAACCGTTGCCTCCTTGATACCACTGATAATGCAGATCCTTCCATGCAGACTCCACGGCCACCTGCAGATCGGCAGACTGGCCTTTCTTAATAAATTGAACCTTGTTAGATACCGGCTTTACCGTGATCTTCGGCGCCTTAACATAGATATTTCCGGAATACGTCTTCTTCTCTCCTGCGGCCGATGTAATGGCACAGGATGTATAGAATGTACCGGGGCAATCCGGGCAGATCGTCAAGGGATTTTGATTCAGACCTCCTATGATCACTTCTTCATTTGAGGCATCATAGATGATGGGCTTTCCCTCCGCATCCTTACGGAATACCTCCCACTGAAAAGTGAAATTGTCCGGCGTACCATCTGTCATATGGGGATGAAAATCAAAGGTTCCGGTCTCCCCATATTCCATATTCAGGATATTGATCACCTGTGCTTCAAAGGAAGTACCGTTCACATATATGATCACAAACTCACTGTGATCACCCTGAGTGATCAGACAACGATAGGCATCGTATCCTTTTGCGATCAAAGGAAGCTCACAGGAAAAATGTCCGTCCACGCTGTTAGCACTGATCGTGTTTTTACTGACGGTATCCGTATATTGAACAACATAGAAGCCTTGGTCATTGAGCACCGGATTATCACTTTTTTTGCTCCAGGTTACGGAAATCGGCTGGTCTGTATCCAGCGTATTACCTGAGACTGAAATGACTACCGGCTGCTCATAGAAAGTATAAATGTCTTTACTCTTCAGCTTGAAATAGGATGCATTTACATGGATCTTGGCATACTTCGTACGTTTCTGATTCTCAACAATACATACCAGATTGATCTCTCCCTGCTCCGGAGAAAAAGTATAATCTTTATTATGCTCATTCAGCATCTCGATGGATACGTCTTCCGGATCATCAAAATCATACTCATCCGAGATACCCCACTGATAGGACACTTCTCCTTCTTCCGCCGGAGACTCAACATCCACCGAAAGGGTAATCGGCTGACCGGCATAGCATTCTATCTCGGGAGCGTATATCAGGTTGAAAGTATCTCTGGTCAGCGTAAAAGAATAATTCTGTTCCTGAAAAGGCTCTTCCTTTTCATTACTCCCCACCGATGCCATGATATAATAGGTTTTATCTTTCTGAAGCCAAATGTCCGATTCTTCATCATAGTAGTACTGTGAACCTCTCTTCCGGCCTTCCTCATCAAAAATGACCATGTCAGGCTCTACCTCCGGTTCCGTATCGGGAATATCTGAAAAGCTGATATGATAATCTCCTGTTGAAGCCGGTGTAAAGCTGTACCACCTGGCATAGAAATCATAGTCAGGAACTACATCCTGATCGGTGATCGTAACATTTACCTTTGTACTGAGGCTGATCTGCTGGGCAACTCCTTTAACGGCAGTCAGAGTAGTGTTAGGCAGAGGACTGCTCCATCCGGTTTCCGCAGACAATTCTTCCGTGTCCGCAGGCACTGCTTCCGTTACCATCAGTTCATCTGCTCTGACAGCTGTCAGGTTAGCTGTAGCCAACATCACGAGACTCAGACCGAATGCGACCGCTCCGTTGATGGTTCTTTTTCCATTCAACCCTTTTAACATACCTCTTCCCTTTCTGCTTTCGCTCCCCTTCAACCTGTTACCATGCTTCGCCTTCTTATACCAGAGCTGCGGTGGCCTTTGCGATGGCCATTTCCTCGTCGGTGGGAACTACCCATACCTTCACCTTGCTGTCGGGGGTGGAGATTTCCACTTCCTCACCGCGGATGGTATTGGCATCCTCATTCATGGTTACACCAAGGTAACCGAGATAGCTCATAACCTGTGCTCTGGCGGTCACGTTGTTCTCGCCGACACCGGCGGTAAAGACGATCACGTCAACGCCGTTCATGGCAGCTGCATAGGCACCGATATATTTGGCTACGCGGTAGCTCCAGCCCTCAAGAGCGGTAGCTGCCAGCTCGTTGCCTTCCTGCGCTGCCTGTGCCAGGTCTCTGAAATCACTGGAAAGACCGCCGGAAAGGCCGAGTACACCGGATTTCTTATTACAGATATCAATGATCTCCTGAGCGGTTTTGCCTTCCTTCTGTGCCAGAAAACCGATAATGGCAGGATCCATATCGCCGCTTCTGGTACCCATGATCAGTCCCTCTAAGGGAGTCAGACCCATGGATGTATCCACACACTCACCGTTCATTACAGCCGATACGGAAGCACCGTTGCCCAGGTGACAAACGATGATCTTCATATCCTCCCGCTTTTGTCCGAAGATCTCTGCTATACGGGCACTGACATAGTCATGGGAAGTACCGTGGAAACCGTAGCGGCGAACCTTGTACTTCTCATAGTATTCATAGGGAAGCCCATAAAGATAGGCCTTTTTCGGCATGGTCTGATGGAAGGCGGTATCAAATACCGCTACCATAGGAACACCAGGCATCAGCTTCTGACAGGACCGGATCCCGATGAGATTGGCGGGATTGTGAAGCGGAGCCAGATCACTGACTTCCTCAATGGCTTCAAGTACTTCCGGTGTGATGACAACGCTGGAAGCAAATTTTTCTCCGCCGTGGACGATCCTGTGGCCTACCGCATCGATCTCTTTCAAAGAGCTTACCACGCCAACAGAAGCATCCGTCAGTTTGGCAAGCACCGCATCCACCGCTGCCACATGATCGGTCATTTCGATCTTCTCCGTTACCTTCTTGCCGCCTGCAGGAGTGTGGGAGATCTGACTTCCATCAATCCCTATCCTCTCGCAAAGGCCCTTGGCCAGTACTTTTTCACTCTCCGAATCAATGAGCTGATATTTCAGTGATGAGCTGCCGCAGTTGATGACTAAAATGTTCATGTTGTCTGTCCTTTCATTACAAATAGTGTTTTGATTTACAGTTTCTTTATCTTGACATCCTTGGGAAGGCCTTTTCTCGGGAACACGACCATGTAGTCCTTTATTTTGCTCTTCTTTACTTTGATGGTTTTACCCTTAAAGCCCTTAAACGCATTCTTGGAAAGGTTCTTAGACGTCAGCTCTGTGGATTTGATCTTGAGGGTTTTAAGGTTAGTCATTTTCGCAAAGGTCTTTGTACCAAGTTTCTTGACGTTCTTGCCCAGAGTCACGGTCTTGGCCTTGCATCCTTTAAACGCCTTGGCATCCACCGAGGTAACCTTGCAGGTAACGCCTTTAACCTTGATGGTATCCGGACCCGTGATGCTGCTTTTTTTCTTATTCGTCACGCCGGTAAAGGCTACTTCATTCTTACCCGTAACCTTGTAGGAGGCACCGCCTGTGGTCGTTTTTGTACCTATGGGTGCTGTTGTAGGAGCGGGAGCTGCCGCTATTGTAAAGGTCTGCTTCAGAGTTCCGTAGTAGGTTCCCTTACCGGTAACCACCACGGTTGCCGTTCCGGCATTTACATTATTCTGATAAGCTACTGTGTAATCCGTTCCACTCTTAAGGGTTTTGCCTTTAAAGGTTACTGTCACACCGGGCGTCTTGGCAGAGCCGTCGGAAGTGAAGGAGGTCTGCTGTAATGTGATTGCTGCAACACCGATGTTTTTCCTGCTCAGACCGGTTATGATAACGGCAAACTTACCTATTTCATCACCGTTCATCCCTGTTCTGAGATAATAGGTCTTGCCGGCTGTTAATTCTGTCTCTATGAGAAAACTTCCATCAAACAGAACGTCATCATAGGTATCACCATCATAACCATATCCCGAAGCCGCTTCATCTAACTCTTCGCTGCTGTCATATATCCTGCCTTTTGTCTCTTCTTCATAGGATCCGAAACTGTAGATAGCATAGGTATCCGTAACCTGCGGAACAAACTTATAGTAAACGTATTCGTTTTCGTTAAAGATTTCTGATATCATTGCCTGATCCGCATGAATCTCTACCGCCTTTTCCTGCGTGTTCGCCCTGACAATCGGAAATGATGAATCGATCAACCGGAAATATAGCTCATAGCTCTCAAACTCTGTTGATACCAAACATTTGTATATACAGGTGTCTCCGGTCAGTTTG
>JAEEGL013060707.1_pt1 | contig 12650 bp, 9 predicted proteins | sample 9134231 | NCBI WGS metagenome assembly JAEEGL01 (sample SAMN16246548, study PRJNA631951) | gut metagenome | biome: gut microbiome; feature: rumen; material: fiber-attached | host: Bos | place: Iran: Karaj | collected 2018-10
AAAGGGCTGCCGTAGATTCCGAGTCTGGAGTCGAATCTTTTGAAAGCGAGAACAAGACCTGTCATAGGAACATACATGATGAAAAACAGTACCAGAAATGCAGGTAATGCAAGTACCACGTGTGCTCTGTGTTTCCATGTATTGCGGAGGAAATCCTTCATAGATGTGCCCTTCCTGTGTGCTCTGATAATACTTGTATATCAGGCAATAATTCCTTAATCGATATACTTAAACGTTATACTTAATCGATTTCGAGGAGAATGATAAAACATTTGCCCCGTCAATGCAACTATTTTTTGCTATTTTTTGTGCAAAAGTGAAGAATTGGTGAGATTTTGCCGATACGGCTATGTGATTTTTGTTGAATATTAATCCTTGTCTTCCGACCAGGAAAGTGCACACTTGACAGCCTTGTGCCAGCCCTTCATGCACGCTGCGGCGTACTCCCTGTCATCGCAAGGTTTGAATTCTCTTCCCAGTTCCCATTTATCGCGGATCTCATCCTTATCCTTGAAAAACTCAACGGCAAGGCCGGCAAGAAAAGCCGCGCCCATTGCGGTGGTCTCGATGCACTTGGGCCTGTAGACCGTAGTGCCGATAAGATCTGCCTGAAATTTCATGAGGAAATTATTGGCAGAAGCTCCGCCGTCAACCTTAAGTCCCTGTATGGGTTCTCCGAGATCCTCCTCCATCGCCTTCATTACATCGACCGACTGATATGCGATGGATTCAAGTGTTGCGCGGATGAAGTGTTCCTTGGTAGTGCCTCTTGTAATGCCGACAATGGTGCCTCTCGCATACTGATCCCAGTAAGGAGCACCCATTCCGGTAAATGCGGGCACAACATACATTCCGCCGCTGTCGGATACACGGTCGGCGTATTCCTCGGTCTGTGCCGCACTCTTGACCATACGCATGCTGTCACGCAGCCACTGCACCGCAGCACCTGCGACAAAGACGGATCCTTCAAGAGCATACTCCGGCTTTTCGGATGTGCTTGCAGCTATGGTCGTGAGAAGTCCGTGTGTGGATTCCACGGGAGTATCGCCCGTATTCATGAGAATGAATGAACCGGTTCCGTAAGTGTTCTTGACGTCACCCTTTTCAAAACAGCACTGTCCGAAGAGCGCAGCCTGCTGGTCGCCTGCGGCTCCCGCGATGGGGATCCATCCGCCCATGACCTTCTCACTGGAGTAACCGTACTGCGCACTGCTGGGCTTTACCTCGGGGAGCATGCTCTCGGGAATGTTGAAAAGCTTCAGAAGATCCTTGTCCCACTCGAGGGTATGGATATTGAACAGCATGGTTCTTGCCGCATTTGTGTAATCGGTAACATGTACGAGTCCGCCGGTAAGATTCCAGATGAGCCAGGTGTCAACCGTTCCGAAGATGATCTTTCCTTTTTCTGCTCTCTCCCTTGCGCCGTCGACATTGTCGAGAATCCATGTGATCTTGCTCGCGCTGAAATATGCATCGGGAACAAGTCCGGTCTTTTCACGGATCATATCCGTGCGGCCTGCGGCCACGATACGGTCTATGGTGGGCGCGGTTCTTCTGCACTGCCATACGATCGCATTGTAAACGGGCTCTCCGGTTTCCTTGTCCCAGACAATGGTGGTCTCTCTCTGGTTTGTGATGCCGATCGCAGCTATGTCGGATGCACCGATGCCGAGATTAGCCATTGCTTCCCTCGCAACGGAAAGCTGTGATGACCAGATCTCCCTGGGGTTATGTTCAACCCATCCCGGCTGGGGATAGTACTGTTCGAATTCTTTTTGTGCAAGCGCTTTTATCTTCGCATCCCTGTCGAAGATTATCGCTCTTGAGCTTGTTGTTCCCTGATCGAGTGCAAGGATAAATTTTTCCATATCCGTCCTCCCGGTAAAAGAATGATCCTTTTGCAGATCACATAAACCCATTATTTCTTCGCTACATTCGATGTGGCCACTATATCTGTTCCGGTTCCCGCAATATCCTTTACTATGATATCTCCGATCGCGACGGGTGCTTCTGCAGTCACGCTCCCCAGCGCACCGACCACATCCATCATTTTTTCCTTGGGCACATTCCCCGCGGTCTTGACCGATACGACGGGTCTCTCCCCGCCTGTGACATTTACAAGACTCGTGACTATGCGGACAGGATCGGTAACTTCGCTTGCGGCATACTCCTCCCCTCTCGGACAGGAATTTCCGGTGATACTCTTTACTTCACCGTTTTCAAGTTCCACCGTTATGTGGCAGCCTATCGGACATCTTATGCAGGTAAGTTCGCGTGTTTCCATATTCTTATTCCTTATCCTCGACGCGGATGATGAGTTCGTGTTCTTTAATATCGCTTCCGGAAACGATCTCGTCCACCTTGCTCTTTACAAGAATGATCTGCTCCATCTCTCCGGGTGCCATAATGCGCTTGGGCAATTTCATCAGCTGCTTTCCGTCCAGGTATACCGAAAGGTTCTTGTCGCGGTATTCGTTACCGACACGGAATCTTACCGTCAGTGTATCAGGCATGAGTGCAGGCCTTACGACCGAGGGCACGGAATACCTTACTCCGTTTTCGGTCTTTATATTTATGACAGCTCCGTCATTTTCTCCGGCATTCTTGCCGAGTATAAAGTCAGCCGCATTCTTGCCGGCAGCAGAAGCTTCTCCCGAAACATAATCGACGAGGTCATGAACATGGAGAACATTTCCGCAGGCATAAACTCCGGGGATATCAGTCTCGAGACTTTCGTTTACGAATGCGCCTCCCGTTACGGGATTCATCTTCGCTCCGAGCTTATCCGTAAGCTCGTTCTCAGGAATGAGTCCGCAGGAAAGAAGGAGTGTATCGCATTCATAGAATACCTCGGATCCCGGGATGGGCATTTTGTTCTCGTCGACCTCTGCAATCGTGACGCCCTCGACTCTTCTCTTTCCTTTGATATCAACAACTGTGTGGCTGAGAAGAAGAGGTATTCCGAAATCATCGAGACACTGGACGATATTTCTCTTAAGCCCTCCGGAATAAGGCTGGAGCTCGGCAACGCAGAGCACCTTCGCTCCTTCATAGGTCATGCGCCTTGCCATGATGAGTCCGATATCACCGGAGCCTAAGATGACAACCTTTTTACCCGGAAGCTTTCCTTCCATATTGGTGTAGTACTGTGCCGTTCCCGCAGAATAAATTCCGCTCGGTCTGAAGCCCGGTATGTTGAGCGCGCCCCTGGGCCTTTCACGGCATCCCATCGCAAGTATCACGGCGCGGGCTCTCACATAGATAAGCCCCTCCGTTTTGTTCATCGCGGTAACGATCTTCTCTCCGGTCTTTTCGTCAAAGGAAAGATCGATGACCATGGTATCGAGCATATAGGGTATCTGCTCTTTAAGGGCCATGTCGATATATCTGCCCGCATATTCGGGGCCGGTCAGCTCCTCCTTGAAGGTATGGAGTCCGAAGCCGTTATGTATGCACTGATTAAGGATACCTCCCAGACGGATATCCCTTTCGATGATCAGTATGTCCTTTACGCCCTCACCCGCTGCACTTACGGCCGCTGCAAGGCCCGCCGGACCGCCGCCTATTATAACGAGATCTTTTTTTATCTCTGACATATCCGCTCCTTACAGGGTATCTTTAATCTCACCGTCTATGTAGTACGAACCGTGACCGCTCTTTTCGATCTCTTCAATGCTCTTTCCGAGAAGCTCCGCAAGTATGGGAATGGTCCTCGCAAGACAGAAGCCCGCCTGGCATCTTCCCATTCCGGCTCTTGTCCTTCTCTTTACACCATCAACGGTTGTCGCTCCGAGTGTTCTTTCTATCGCATCCCTTATCTCGCCTTCGGTGACAAGTTCACACCTGCAGACAACCTTCGCATACAGGGGATCCTTCTTTATAAGCTCCGCTCTTTCCTCATCCGACGCAAGTGCGATGCTCGGTATTCCTTTTCTCACGGGATTAAAATCTTTCTTTTCCGAAGCATTTAATTTCTTTGCGATGAGCTCCGCAAGATGTACGCCGATCGCAGGTGCCGCGGTAAGTCCGGGTGATTCTATTCCCGCCGCATCGAAAAATCCCGGTGCATCCGGTGCTTCACCTATTATGAAATCCCTGCCGTCCTCACGTGCCCTGAGTCCCGCAAAGGAAGTAATGGTCTTACGGGGAAGATTTTCAACGGAAAGTGATGCTTTGGAAAGTACGGTATCGAGTCCGTCCGCGGTCGTGGAAGTATCCTCCGGATCGTCCGCTTCATCGGCGGTGGGACCGTACATGAGATTTCCGTGGACCGTCGGAGTAACCAGTATTCCTTTTCCGGACTTTGTGGGCAGCTGGAAAAGAGTATGCTTTACATAGCTGCCTGCGGTCTTGTCCATAAGGCAGTACTGACCTTTTACCGGGGTGATATGGATCTTCTTTTCGCAGACCATATTGTGAAATACGTCCGCATATACGCCGGCCGCATTTACCACTGTCCTGGTATCGACGGATCCTTTTTCCGTAGTGAGTCTGTAGAAGGTTTCTCCGTTTTCGTCCTCAAGCTTTTCAATCTCCTTAACCGCTTCAAAGACAAAGGAAACACCGTTGTCCGCCGCATTTTCCGCAAACGCGATCGTCATGTTGAAAGGACAGACAATGCCACCTGTCGGAGCGTAGAGAGCGCATACCGCATCCTCCGAAACATTAGGCTCGATCTGTTTTAATTCTTCTTTTTCGACAATACGAAGACCGGGAACGCCGTTTTTGTTACCGCGTTCCAACAGCTCTTCAATGCCCTTTCTTCCTTCCTCTTCGAGAGCAAGGATGAGAGAGCCGTTTTCTTTGAATGGGAAATCAAGTTCTTTGGAAAGATCGTGGATAAGGCGATTGCCCTCCACATTGAACCGGGCTTTGAGAGTACCGGGTTTTGCATCATATCCGGAATGGACTATTCCGCTGTTAGCTTTGGATGTGCCCTCGCAAACATCGGCTTCTTTTTCGAAGACAGCCACATTGAGATCGTATCTTGAAAGCTCCCTGGCAATCGCACATCCGACGACACCTGCGCCAATTATCGTGACATCCTTCATATGATCCCTCCGTCAAGCCAAAACAGATATCGGAAACTATAATTAATTATACAGTTTCCAATTTTTTTTGCAAGGTCTTTGCCTTTTTTACGCGGATCCCCGAAACGGCTTTCAGCACATCCTTTATGGAGCGACAGGTTTCCGCGTACTCGGGAGAGGATATGCTTTCCTTTGAAAACGCTGCGGCTCTTACCGTGCGGCCTATGCTCAGGGCTTTTTCTTCCACATCACCCGCGCGCTCATCGAGGGTTTTCGCTTCGCCCTCTTCGGCCAGTTTCTTAAGCTTACCGGCAAGTTCGACCGAAAGATCAACGCTGTCGGTATTGACGGATGCTACCAGCTTCTTGCCGTAAAGCTTCTTAACATAAGATCTGTATCTGACAAGAAGGGCATCGCTGTAATTGCCTTTCTTTTTCATGCGTCCGATCCTGACGAGCGTGATCACATCCCTTACAAACGGGATCAATAGAAGGATCAGTATAACCGTGACAACGGTAAATCCGAGAGGTTTTATCAGGAATTCGACACTTTCAAACACTCTCCTGAACGCACCCGCACCGGGTTCGGTTCCTTCCGCCATGCCGCCTTCTTCCGCAGCATCGTCCCTTGTCGCCGAGCTGAACAGTCCGGAAAGTATTCCCATGATACCGTTCATCGGAACCGCATCCTCTTCGCCGAATGACGGAGGTGTCATTTCATAAGGGATCCATCCGTAGCCGGGAATATATATCTCGACCCATGCATGGGCCTGGGCATCGGAAATTTCGACTTTAACTTTTCTTTCGCCTTTTTCATCAATAAGAAGCTCGCCCTCCGCCAGCTGGTTTGCCGTGATGACATATCCTTCGCAGTACCTGGCGGGAATGCCTATGTATCTGAGAATGAGTGTCGAGGAGGAGGCAAAATGCATACAATAGCCTCTGTCCTGTGAAGTCAGGAAATACTCTATGACATCTTTTCCCATCGGAGTTCTTCCGGGCTGAAGCGAATATCTGTAGTTTTCGGCAAAATATTTCTGCAACTGGGAACAGCTGTACAGCATTCCACGATATGACCTGTCATCGTTTATCAGATCCGCTTTGCTGACAACTTCATCAAGCACCGGAATGAGATTTTCGGGAACCAGTGTGTATGTACGGAATACATATTCGGAGTAACCGATCATTCCGGAGTCTTCAATCTCTATCATGTCCGTATTGTAATACGGTGCATATGTGATGACGGATGATCCGTCTTTATCACCTTCCGCATACGAAGAGTGATAGGGAAGGTAATAATATCCCGTATCCGCATCTATGTTTTCAATCTTCATCTCCGAATATTCGCCGTCGTAATAGAAAGGTTCATACTGATAACCCTCAAACACGTTCTTGTCTTCGGAAAATCTGTCAACGGAATACCGGTCTCCGATGAATGCACGGAGATATACGGTGTCGGGAGTTTCAGGAGCATAGGTTACTATCAGGTCCGTTTCGTAATCGGGAGTGACCGAACCGATACCTCCCAGCCTTCCGTGGGCGAGACCGCCCGTGGCATCGTAGCGGTTGAACATGGACATAAGACCGTTCATGACAAGTACCTCGACATAGTCGTCGGTCTTGTTCTTCAGTCGGTTGGAAATATATTTGGTGGAATAATCGTCTCCGAATACCGCTCCCGATACGACAAAGAAAACAAGTGAAAGAACTACGGAGATACCGAATACGGAAAGCATTCCCCTTGCGGAAAGAATGTAGGAATCATCCGCGCCCTTTCTCCTCCTTCGTCTGAGGTAGATCTCGTACTTTTTGTACCTGTACGGAAGCGCATAATATCCGGCCCTTGAAAGGACAAGTACGGAAGCATAGCACATTATCAGCATTGTCATGCACAGATACGAGGGAGTGATGTCGATATAAAAAGCCGCCTGAAGAGGAAGGAATGTGATAAGGAATGTAAGAGCCGGATTCATGTAACTTGAGATGGTCACATTGAGCATTATGCAATAGACCCAGCCCATGAAGATACATGCAATGGGAACGGAAAGACTTCTGTCCGCGATCATTTCATCGGAAACCCTGACTGCGGGAAGAGAGAAATAATCGACATAGTGCTGGTTCAGTTCATTCATGAACGCCTGGAATCCCGAGTTGATATATGCATACATCAGCACAGAGAACACGAAGAACGAAATGAACATAACTATATAACCGACATAGAAGGTTGCCCGGTTATAGTATACGGACGCGGAGATTATAGCCATCACAAGGATCCATACGAAAACCTTGACCGGGTCGTATGCAAGACCGAATGATCCCGCAAGTCCCCAGACGGTTCCGTACGCACCGAAAAATATCAGGATGCCCCTGAGAAGAACGGCAATGAATTTATGGGGGATCTTGTCACCTGTGATATCCCCCTCACAAACGCCGCGTTCCTTGAGTTCCTTTTCCCTGTCCTTAAGTTCCTTCCTGCCCCTGAGGCCCGGATGGGAATCTGTCTGAAGGGTGAGCATCTTTTCAGTTTTCAGGTATTTTGTATTCCTTCCGGACATATCCTTATGATCCCGTAGCTTGCGGGGTTCTGTGCCATGAACACCGGATATACTTCCGTTTCCGATGCACGCTCTCTCATTATCTCATAAACACTTTCGTCAAGATCCGATTCACAGCTTACATTGCTGTAATAGAATGTGTTTTCATCCGGATGATAAACCGCCGTCCTGAATCCCATATTCCCGGACAGCATTTTCTTTCCGAGTGAATAGTAAAGCCTGAGTGACCGTTCCTCTTTGCCATTGATGATCTCGGGAAGGAGCAGATACATCAGGTCGACGCTTCTTTCGTACTCCTTTACCACCAGCTCCTGAGCGGTCGCCGATGCTTTCCAGTGTATATCCTTAAGCCTGTCTCCCGCCCTGTATTCCCTGAGCTGTCTTATATCCCTTGTGAGTTCACCGCTCTCGGAAGGAATATCATCCGCGGGTTCTCCTTCATATTGGGAAAGGATCATATCCGGTACCGGAACCTCAGAAGGCATTACAGGTATCATGATATGTATTTCATTTTTGACAGTGAAGGTTCTGAAATGCAGGGGATCGCTTATCAGGATCTTCTCCGCATCCAGATTGAACATTCCGGGCATCGCCGTCCTGAAAGCGATGTTCACGTGATCCGATACAAAGCTCTCACCCGCAAGCGTGATGGTGAATGTCCTGTCATCCTTTCTGTACGAATTACAGAAGGTGTACGGAATTATGCACCTGAGAAGAGGTACGAAGGTTGTGTTTCTGATGTGGAGTCTTATCCTAAATTCATCGCCCTCCGTTATCTGCTCGGGAGGAGCGGATGCCGTAACGGAAAGATGCCTCGAGCCGTATGCTCCCGCGGCGATCGACAAAAAAGGAAGAACTATAAGAAAAACAAGAAGAATCGAGGCAAGGGGCTGCCTGTAGAAAATCGCAAAGAGCAGCACCGCTACCGTCATCGAAACATATGAAATAATATACAGAACGTTTTTGAAATGTTCCATCTTAACTGATCTTGGGAATGGGAACGCTCTTTAAGATCTCGGAAAGGATCTCTCCTATCGAAAGGCCGGATGCCCTTCCCCTGGGTGAAAGCTTTACTCTGTGCGCCGATGTGTAGATCCATGCCCTGTGTATGTCCGCGGGAGTCAGATAATTTCTTTCAGACATATATGCAAGAGCTCTGGAAACCTTGTACAGTGCGATACTTCCTCTGGGAGAAAGACCGAGTGAAAATCTCTCATCACTTCTGGTTGCTTCCGAGAGAGCGACAACATAATCATAGAGTGCGGGATCCGTGTAAACCTCGGAAGCCGCTTTCTGGATATCGATTATCTCATTTGCGGTAAAGATCGCATTCACGGTATCCATCTTGGAACGCGCATCGCCCGCAAGCACTTCGACTTCGCTTCCGTGATCCGGATATCCCATTGACAGGCATGTCATAAATCTGTCGAGCTGTGACTCGGGAAGTTTCTGTGTTCCGCTCGATCCGTAAGGGTTCTCGGTTGCGATTACAAAGAAAGGATCGGGGAGGATCCTGGTATTGCCTTCGACGGTTGCACGTCTTTCCTCCATTACTTCGAGTAGTGCGGACTGTGTCTTGGGTGAGGTTCTGTTGATCTCATCCGCAAGAAACAGATTTGTGTAGATGCTTCCCTCGCGGAAAACAAATTCGCCTGTCTTCTGATCGTAATAAGTAAATCCGAGAAGATCTCCTGGAACTACATCGGGTGTGAACTGAACTCTGGAATAATCGAGTCCAAGTGCTCTCGAAAGTGCGACCGCCAGGGTGGTCTTGCCCACACCGGGGATATCCTCGAGAAGGACATGTCCTCCGGCAATGAGTGTTGCGAGCACCATTGTCACAACCTCTCTTTTTCCCCTGACTACTTTTTCTATTTCGTTGATTACATCATCTGTTCTCATTGATCAATTTCCAGTCTGTGAATTTTTAAATAGATTAAAGGTTTCGATATCTTCCTTGGTGAGTTTGATATTGGATACTGATGTCTTTCCCTCAGGCGTGGTCACCTTAAGTTCGATGACCGAGCCTTCCCTGAGATCACCGTTTGATATCGATTGTATAAATGCGATGGCCTTCGGATGCTGTTCCTGAAAGATCCTTATGCGTCCCGCGGCCTGCATCATAGCTATAGGATTCACCGCCATATGTACAGCCTCATTTCTTTAAACATTTCCGGATATAAATGCTATCTCTTCCTTGAGAGTATCGGGAACGTTCTGACCCGAATTCACAAGCTTCTTTTCAAGTCCCTCAAGTCTGTGGAGCTTCTGTCCCTTTTTGAGTTCGCTTCTGTCTATCAGTTCGGTATAGATAGGATTGGTACGAAGCTTGGCGTTCTGCTTTCCGCTGAAAGGACAGTAGGTGTGGATTATCTGCCTTGCGACCTTATTAAGTCTGGGCGATCCGTTTCCTTCATACATGATCCATAGTATGTAGTCGCGGATGAACATTTCCTTGAAACTGTTCTTGGCTCTCTGCAGCGATGTCCTGATCTTCTCCTTGATCTCGGGACTCAGATCCCTGTTCTTCCTATAGAACTGGACATAATCGAAATACTCACTGGTGAGCGAATGCTCGGTGACATCGTTCCACCTTGCGCCCTGCACTCTCTTGCACATCTCCCATCTGAAATCTCCGGTAAGTCTGATAAGGGTTCCGAAGATGTCCTCTGCATGGAATATGCTTATTGCCATCCTTGAAGGTGAATTGCGGAGCTTTCCTTCTATCTCCTGCCACATGACCGCTCTTGTTCCCATGTTGGGCATCAGGATAAAGTCGGGAAGGTATTCGAGATGGATGGTTTCCTTACCCATGACCTCGATATTTTTCTGGTCGAGGCTCTCACGGTAATATGCGGAGTAATCGATCTCCCTGATCCTGCCGAGTGCATCGGAGATGTCTTCGAGAGTGACAAGTGTAGAGGAAGGATCCTTGATACAGGTCTTCTCAAGGAATATCGGACAGAAGGTTGTGATCCTTCCGTAGGTTACCTTATCGGCCGAACGGAAGAAATTATCGAGCTCGAAGTTTACCTTCGCTCTTCCGTCCATAAGTCTCTTCTTTTCTTCGGCAGCATCGATCTTGTTCTGGATCTTCAGCTTATGAATGGTATCGGTATAGTCGGTATCGAACTCGTCACGGCTGGGATCCTTTTTGCCGTTATAGATATTCTTCAGCCAGTCATAGAAGGTATAGATGCCTGCGCCGGAATGATCCTTTATTGTCGATGCTATTCCCGCAAGGTAAGCGGAATACTTTTTTCCCGCAAGCTGCTCATCCACATATCCGAAATAAAGGAACATGAGCACCGGAAGCGTGGGAGTTTTTTCGAGAGTTCTGAAAAACACCAGCTTATAGATATCATAGAACTCTTTTGCGATCCTTTTTCTGAGTGTCGAAACATCATCGTCCACGGATTCGGGATCGTCCACATTCTTAAGGTCGATCACATGGGTCTTGAAATCAATGACGGTCTCGGATTCTTCTCCGATAAAGTCGATGATCTTATCAAGTGAGCCGCTCAGTTCCTCGGTGAACCTTGCTTCGTCGGCACCTTCGTTTTCTTCCTCTTCTTCGGGAGCTTCGGGAAGGTTATCCGCCTTGTCCGCAAAAGCATCCATTCTGCTTCTGTAGACTCCGTCATCGAGTCCGACCTCGTCATAGAAGGATTCTTCTATTCTGGTGATCGTCTTTCTGAGTTCAAACATATCGTCACTGCCCGAGCTGAGTCTGAAGAACAGTTCGGTCAGATGATCGTAGAGATCGTTTCCTTCAGGCTTGAAATAGATACTTCCGAGTTCCTGCCTGAAGGTATAGTAATTGTCGAGAAGCTGGTATGCCTTTCTGGAGTCGAGACTTCCTTTTCTGAGCATACCCATGGTAACGGAAAGATCCGTAGCCACGGTCTTTCCCGTTTCGGACTGATAAAGCTTTGCAAGTCCCGCATAATAATCCGCAAGCCATGTATCCGAAGATTCCTCTATCAGATATGTGTCCAGCTCGGATATCTCACTGATATCCTCAGCCTTGACGCGGAACTTTTTGCAAAGACTCTTGTACAGATCGACATCCCTGCCAAGCTTCTGGTACAGGTCGCCGGAATGGATCTCGGAGATCTGGCACTGTCCGAGAAGACCGGTGATCTGCTTGAATAATGAACAAAGAGAAACCCTGGCAAAGTCGGAATGCTGCGACAGGAGTTTCTCTAAAGTTTCAAGATTCATATAAGGATAAGGAACGACAACGGTATCGGAAACAGCTTTATAGCCGAGGAAGTGAACCTCGTTCACAACCTCTGTTATTCCCATGACATCGGCACGGTCGAGCATCATGGCACCGCCGGGATAAACCGCCGCCACGCGCCCCGATATGATCAGGCCCAGTGAAGAAATCGCCGAGCCTGCCTCGATTATCGTCTGTCCTCTTTTATATGTCCGGTTTTCAGCCATTTATTGTTCCATCAAGTTCCTGAGCTCTGGTTTCATTGAGTTTCTTACAAGCTTCAACAAACGCATCGACGGGAATATCATGAAGCTGTTCCTTCTGACCTCTTACGGTGATGGAGAGGGTCTTGGACTCAACCTCCTTGTCACCGATTACGACGATGTAAGGATCCTTCATCGTCTTGTAGAACTTGATCTTCTCGTTCATATTCCTGTCTGCATAATCGGCTTCAACCCTGACGCCTGCTGCCTCAAGCTTGTCCCGAAGCTCTTTGGTGAAATCATTATGCTCGGGCTTGATCGGAACAAGGCCGACCTGATAGGGTGAGATCCAGAAGGGGAAAGCACCCTTGAAGTTTTCGATGATAATACCTATGAATCTTTCGAAGGATCCGAAGATCGCTCTGTGGATAACGATGGGCTGGCTCATTGCGCCGTCCGCATCCTGATAGGTAAGTCCGAAATTGTGGGGAAGCTGGAAGTCGAGCTGGATGGTTCCGCACTGCCACTCTCTTCCGAGCGCATCCTTCATCTGAAGGTCGATCTTGGGACCGTAGAATGCTCCGTCGCCTTCATTGATCTCATATCCGCCCTCACCGTACTTCTTGTCGAGGATCTTCTTC
>JAEEGL013171875.1_pt1 | contig 12650 bp, 11 predicted proteins | sample 9134231 | NCBI WGS metagenome assembly JAEEGL01 (sample SAMN16246548, study PRJNA631951) | gut metagenome | biome: gut microbiome; feature: rumen; material: fiber-attached | host: Bos | place: Iran: Karaj | collected 2018-10
CGCTGAATATCCCGCTGATAGAGGTGAACCATTTGCAAGCACATGTACTGTCGCATTTTATTAAGGAGACAGACGAGAGCGTGGTTCCGGAATTCCCGTTTATATGTTTGCTGGTTAGCGGCGGGCATACACAGATATTATTGTTGAAGAGTCATTTTGAGATGGAAGTGCTGGGTGAGACGATTGACGATGCTGCAGGAGAGGCGATTGACAAAGCGGCGAAGATAATGGATTTGGGCTATCCGGGAGGTCCTATCATCGACCGGCTGGCCAAGGAGGGGAATGCCGAGGCGTTCCATTTTGCCGTGCCCCATATTGAAGGGAACAACTATAGTTTCAGCGGCATAAAGACGTCATTCCTGTATTTTTTGAGAGACCGCTTGGCAGAAGACCCTGATTTTATTGAGAAGAACAAAGCGGATTTGTGTGCATCGATACAACAGTGCATCGTGGGCTTTTTGATGAAGAAGTTGGAACGTGCAGTGAAAGAGACGGGAGTGAAGCAGGTGGCCATAGCCGGAGGCGTATCAGCCAACAGTTTGCTGCGCAGTGAGTTGGAGCGACTGGGCAAACGGCGCAGACTGCGTGTGTTTATTCCCAAGTTCCAGTATTGTACAGACAATGCCGCCATGGTGGGCATAGCAGGATATTTCAAGTATTTAAAGGGAGATTTTGCGGATATATCGCTACCGCCTTATGCCAAGGGTTGAAAAATAAATCGAAATAAGACGATATGAAACGTTGGATAACAATATGGGCAACGCTGCTTTTGGCTGTAGTAGGCCAAGGACAAGACATTCACTTTTCGCAGGTGGATGCAGACCCTGTATTGCTGAATCCGGCGTATTCTGGTTTCTATGAGGGTGTAGGACGGTTTGGTATGGTATACAGGAACCAATGGGCGAGTGTGAGTATCCCTTATCAGACGTTGGCTGTGTCGGGTGAGATGGCATTGTGGCGCGGAGCAGGACGGAAGGGATTGAGTGTGGGGATGACTGTGTTTAACGACCATGCCGGGACGTTGCATTACGGAACTACGTCGGGACATCTTTCGATAGCGTATTATCAGCCGTTGAACAGGGCAGGGACGAGTATTTTGTCGGTGGGTTTGGAAGGAGGCTTTGCGCAGAGCGGTTTTGACCCATCGCAGGCAGAGATGGAAGACCCGTCGGAGAGTTTCACAGTGCAGACAGTGCGATATGGTTTGTTGGCGGCGGGTGTGGCGTGGTATTGGCAGGCGATGTCGGATTTGCATGCCAAGGTTGGATTTTCAGTACGCAATATAAACAGGCCGAATATATCTTATATGCAGTTGGATGACACCCACTTGGAAAGAAGATACAGCATGTTTGCCCGTGCGGAATTTAGAAAATGGCAAAGTATATCGCTGTTGCCAGTAGTGCTGTGGCAACATCAAGGGAAGCATTCTGAGTTGGTGTATGGCGCAGATTTGAAGTGGTATATAGAAGAGGACGGAGCCAGAGAGGTTAGTTTGCGAGCAGGGTTGGCTTTCCGTCATGCAGATGCGATAATCGCCAATTTGATGATGGAGTACGGTGCATTTCTGTTTACATTCAGTTATGACGCCAATGTGTCGGGGCTTTCGGTTGCGAGCGGAGGAATAGGGGCTTTTGAGGGGGGAATGGTGTACCGATTCACATCGGGAAGCAAGAAGACGAAACGGATAAAATGCCCGCAGTATTGATAAAAGAACAAATGTCAAAAAAGAATAACAATTTAGTGATATGAAACGTTGGTTATTGTTATTGGTTGCGCTGGTGAGCATGCCGGCGGTAGAAGGTCAGGCCCGGTATGAGGTGACGCATCTGCCGATGGGAATTAACACGACAGGAAGCGAAACGGGTGCCGTGATGGTAGGAGACAGCGTGTTGCTGTATACATCGATGCAAAACCAGGATGCGAACCACCTGTATTTGATAGATTTTACACCGGTTTTGACACGTGTGATGCAGACAACTGTGAGCAGCGACGGAAGTCTTGGCGAGGGGGCGTTGAACCTGTGGGGACTTAATGCCAACGGTATGAACTGTGGGAATGTGACGTATGACGCCAAGAATGACATCATCTATTTCACACGTGGGGAGTTTGGAAAGGAAAATGTGAACAAAATATACTACACCAAGCGGGTGAACAATCGATGGCGCAAGGCTGTGCCGTTGGGAGGAAACGTGAATGTAGAGGGGTATACAAGTACGCATCCGGCTGTTGGGTATTTGCCTGACGGGAAGACGATATTGTATTTCAGTTCGGATCGTCCAGGAGGATTGGGCGGGATGGATATTTGGTATACGATAATCATAAGCGACGGAAAGCCTGGAAATTGCACGAATCTGGGGCAACCTGTGAACAGCGACAGCAATGACGTGACCCCGTTTTATAGTAATGAAGAGGGGGCGTTATACTTCTCGAGTAATCGTGCAGGAGGACAGGGAGGATTTGATGTGTACCGTTCGGAAGGGTACCGCAATAGTTGGCAGATGCCCAGGACATTGGGCAAGGAACTGAACAGTGCCTACGACGACCTGTTTTTTACGATGCAGCCCTGCCGTTGCCGCTGTGTGCAGGAGAGAAAGGACACAACTGAAATGGTTATTGCCTGCGGTTTCCTTTCATCGAACAGACCGGGGTCGTTGTATGAATCGGACAGCAATTGCTGCCATGATTTGTACCGTTGGCGACTGCTGCAACGTCCGGAAGGAGTTGCACCCGTAGTGAAGGAAGAGCCTGCTCCGATACGGGCATGGGACTTGCTGCCGTTGAGCTTGTATTTCCACAACGATGAGCCGACGCCATGCACATTAGACACGGTGACAAAGCTGGATTATGCGGCTGCGTACCACCGATATATGCAGATGCGCGATGAATATAAAGGAGCTCAGCCAAGTCCAGTAGACAAGCGGAAATGGGATTCGATACAGGGCAGTGTGGATATGTTTTTTGACTATGAAGTGAAACGTGGGTATGACCACATGATGCAGCTGTTGGAGATGTTGTACGCCGATTTGAAGTCTGGTAAGAAAGTTTGCCTGACGGTTGATGGTTTTGCCAGCCCGTTGTTTGAGAGCCAGTATAATGTGAACCTTTCGAAGCGCAGGATTGATAGTTTCAAAAACCAGTTGGTGCGTTGGAATGATGAGGTCTTGCGCCCATATTTGAATAACGGCAGTTTGAAATTGACTACAGTGGCTCACGGTGCACCCGACAGCAATGAGGTGGCACCGTCGGACCCGCTCCGCAATCCGAAAAGCATGAAGTCGATATACAGTATGAAAGCTGCCCATGCAAGACGGATTATGATTGTGGATTACAGTTACTTTTGATTCAGAGATAGTTGATAGTTGTCCCTAAAAATAACACTTGCCTATTATGAAAATATTGTGTGTGGTGAGGAATTATACTCCCCATGCGGGTGAGATGAAAGCCGAGGTGCCCAGTGAGCCTACATTCTTTATGAAACCTGACAGCGCGTTGAATCCTAAGCAGTTGCCGTTGTTTTATCCGGATTTTACACAAGATTTGCAGCATGAAGTAGAGGTGGTGGTTAAGATAAACCGCCTTGGAAAGTGCATTGATGCGAGATTTGCAAACCGTTACTATGATTCCATTGCGTTAGGGATTGATTTTACGGCTCGGGATTTGCAGCGTAAGGCCAAAGCGGCAGGGTTGCCGTGGTTAGTGTCGAAGGGATTTGACGGGAGTGCCGTGGTAGGTCCTTTTGTGCGTTTGGCAGACCTTGGTGAGCGGTTGGGAGTGCAAGAGGCGAGGATAATAGATAACCTTGATTTCGCTCTTACAAGGAACGGGAGTGTGGTGCAGAGCGGCAACACGAAGGATATGATTTTTCCAGTTGATGTGCTGATTTCTTACATTTCGCGATATATGACGTTGAGAACGGGCGATTTGATTTTTACCGGGACACCTGCAGGGGTAGGACCGGTAGAGATAGGCGACAGGCTTGAGGGGACGATAGGCGGTGTGCCGATGCTGCATTTAGATATTAAGTAACTAACAGAAAAAAAGGTGACACGTTTTGTGCCACCCTTTTTTATTCTGTTTTGAGTCACTCTGATTAGAAGTGGAAACCGACGCGGAGACCCAAGGTGCCCAAAGAGGCGCGGGTGCGTCCGGTATAGGTCTCTTCGAACGGGTCGGGAGCGGACTTGGAAGTAGGCTCAATGAGATGGCTGCCAAGACCGGTGTAGTTGAAGCTGACGCTAACATGTTCGCCAAGATAGGTACCGAGGCCAAACATCCAAGTCAAACCGCCGTTGGGTTTGTAGTGGAAGGTGCTGCTGGGATAGCCGTTCTTGGTGATGAAGAGGAAGTCGTAGCCGATGCCCAGTTCAGCAAAAGGCTGGAGGTCGGGCATGAGTTTGTAGCGATACTTGAGACCTAGCATAACAGGAAGGTTAAGATATTGGGGAGCAGTGGGGTACTGGTTCAGAGAATCGGCATGGCTGTCGTAGGCTTTGCGGATGGAGGGACCAGAGTTGTTCCAGAGAAAACTGATTTCGGCAAAAGGCTGGAGTTCGCCGACACCTACGTCGAACCAGAGTCCGAAGCGGGCAGTGGCACCGAGGCCACAGGCAGCACCCTTACCGATTTGGCTGCGGTCAAGAACATGGAACGAAGTTTCGTCGAATGGCACTAAGTTGACATTGTCGTTGAACTGAGCCATTGGGAGCGTTCCATTGAGGAAAATTGAAGTCTCAACTTGTTGGGCTTTTGCGGTAAAACCAGCAAACAATAATGCGAAACCCAAGCATAACGATTTGATATATCTGCTCTTAGTCATAATGTGATATTTTTTGTTTATGCTACAAAGATAGTAAAATTATTTAATATCTTCAAAAAAGTTACAGCGTGCAGTTTATTTCGCATTGATGTTTGGCCATTTCGGCACGGCCGAGGCGGATGATGCGGCGGCAGGAGTCGAGGAAGCGATTGTCGCGTTCGGAATCGAGCAGGAGGAGGTATCCCATGATGATGTATGCGAGGCTTTCGGCAAGACCGCGAACGTTGTGTTCGAAGGCTTCGCCAGCACCCTCGGCGGTGAGTTGGGTGTGCATGGCCTGATAGTCGGCAGTCATCTGTCGAAGGACTTCGCGCAGGGGGTTGAGTTGTTCGCTTATGGGCATGGCATCATAGTCGGCGATGCGTTTGAGATAGCTGCCATTGCTAATGCCTTTGGTAGCAGCGACGACCTGCAGCTGAGATGTACCTTCGTAGATGCTGAGGATTCGAGCATCGCGGTAGAGGCGTTCACAGGTGTATTCTTTCATGAATCCGCTGCCGCCGTGGATTTGGATGCAGTCGTAGGCGCATTGGTTGGAGTATTCACTGGCCATCAGTTTGGTGAGAGGCGTGAGGCAGTCGGCATTACGCAAGGCGGCTTTCATGGCCTGACGCTCTTCGGGAGCGAGGGTGCGGATTTTGGAGAGACGGTCATAGCAGTTGGCGAGGTCCACTTGACGTGCTGTCTCGTAGAGGAGCGAACGCACGGCGTCGGTTTTGGCGCGCATGGTGTGGAGGATGTCCTGGACGGGAATCATCTGGTCGATGGTTTTACCGAACTGTTCGCGGGCGGCAGCATAGTCTACGGCTTCGCGGCAGGCGGCTTCGCAGAGACCGACAGCCTGGGCACCGACGCCGAGACGGGCACCATTCATGAGGGACATGGTGTATTTGATAAGTCCCAAACGACGTTCGCCAACCAGTTGGCAGGGGGCGTTGTTGAAGACGAGTTCGGCGGTGGGGGAGCCGATGATACCCATTTTGTGTTCGATGCGGCGCACGGTGAGACCACCGTCGGCACGGTCGTAGACGAAATAGGAGAGGCCACGGCCGTCGGTAGTGCCTTCTTCGGAGCGGGCAAGGACGAGGTGGATGTCGGCGTCGCCGTTGGTGATGAAACGTTTGACACCGTTGAGACGCCAGCAGTTGGCGGCCTCGTCGAAGGTTGCTTTGAGGCGTACAGACTGGAGGTCGGAACCTGCATCGGGTTCGGTGAGGTCCATGCTGCAAGTGGCACCTTCGTAGATGCGGGGGAGGTATTTGTCTTTAATGGCTTCGGAAGCGAAATCCTCGATGGTGTCGGCGCAGTCCTGGAGCATCCAGATGGTGGCAAAGCCTACATCGGCACGGGCTACAATTTCGCCTGCCATGGTGGTGACAGTGCCAGGCATGTTGAGACCGTGGTATTTGCGGCGTTGCTTGATGCCGTAGAGGCCTGACTGGGTGAGGGTTTGGTGGTTTTGTTGAGTGCCTTTGGCATAGACCACGCGGCCGTTGACGACGGAGGGGCCTTCGGCGTCGACATCGGCGGCATTGGGGGCAATGACTTCGCCGGTGATTTCGCCAATGAGATCCATGGCGTTTTGGTAGCCTTCGACGGCCTCCTGGGCATTGGCGGGGGCATCGGGGTACTGGCCAGCCTCTTCGAAATTATTTTCGCGGAGAGTGGCTATTTTTTCGATTTCGGGATGCTGAAGATAGAACTTCAGACTTTCGTTGTCGCTATAGTAATTCATGGTTTGGATGCTGGGCGGGGAAAAGGGTTGCGTGGGCAACGTTGCTCCGCCTGAATTATGTTGGTACTAAATTATTTTTTGCAAGACTGGTAGGCGTTCATGAGGCGCGGGATTACTTCGCACACGTCGCCGATGATGGTGTAGTCGGCAATGGCGTTGATGGGTGCGTCTGGGTCGGTGTTGATTGAAATAATCTGGCCGGACTGTTCCATGCCTACACGATGCTGGACGGCACCAGAAATGCCGCAGGCGATGTAAAGCTTGGGACGGACGGTAACGCCGGTTTGTCCAATCTGTCTGTTGTTGTCGCAGAAACCAGCGTCAATGGCGGCGCGGCTGGCACCCACTTCGCCACCAATCATGTTGGCGAATTTGTAGAGCATGTCAAAGTTTTCGCGGCTGCCCATGCCGTATCCACCGGCAACGATGATGGAGGCGCCTTTGATGTCAACGCCCTGGGGGTCGATTTGGCGGCTAATCACCTTGAGGCATTCGTCCTCGTTGCGGAGATATTTGGCAGCTTCGATGTTGACGAGTTGGCCTTTGCGGTTGGCGTCGATGATTTCTTTGCGCATGACGCCTTCACGTACGGTAGCCATCTGCGGGCGGGTTTCGGGGCTGACGATGGTTGCCACGATGTTGCCGCCGAAAGCAGGACGGATTTGATATAGGATGTCGTGGTATTCCTTGCCGGATTTGAGATCGGTGTGGTCGCCGATTTCAAGGGCAGTGCAGTCAGCGGTGAGGCCGCAGCGCAGATGAGAGGCTATGCGGGGGGCGAGGTCGCGGCCAATGCTGGTGGCACCATAGAGGACCACTTCGGGCTGCCGTTCGCGGATGATGTTGTCCACAATGCTGAAATGTGGCAAGGTGCGGTAAGGCGAGAGGCGGGGGTCGTTGGCGTAGAGAATGGTATCGACACCATAGGGATATAATTGACCCTCGAGGTCGGCGAGATTGTTTCCGGCCACGATGGCTTCGAGTTGTCCGCCCAGACGGTCGGCCAGACGGCGGCCTTTGGAGCAAAGTTCAAGGCTCACGTCGGCGACACGGCCTGATTCATTGATTTCAATGTATACAAGTATGCTGTTCATGATTTATCCGATGATGTGGTTGGTGACAAGATTTGATATGAGACTGTTGAGTGACTCCTGGTTGTTTTCGACGCGAACGTTGTCTTTTTGAGTCAGCACCACGCTGTCCACGTTCTTCACTTTGGTGGGAGAACCGGAGAGGCCGAGGCGATCGAAATCTGGATTTACGTCGTCGGCAGTCCAAACGGGAATCTGGAGATGGCGGTTCTGGAGAACCAGATGAGCATGGCGGAAACGGGGTCTGGGAGCACTGCCACAAACGGTCACAAGTACTGGGAGGGGAGACTCGACCACCTCGGTGCCGTTGCTGATGCGACGTTTGATGCGGATGGACTTTTCGTTGACCTCCAGAAGTTCCTCGGCATAGGTGATTTGGGGGATGTCCATTTTCTCAGCCACTTGGGGGCCAACCTGAGCGGTGTCACCGTCGATAGCCTGACGGCCGCCAAAAACGAGGTCGACATGTCCCAGTTTTTTTACAGCGCAAGAGATAGCGTAGGAGGTTGCCAAGGTATCGGCACCTGCAAAGCGGCGGTCGGACAGCACAAAGCCGTCGTCGGCACCACGGTAGATGGCCTCACGAATGATTTCTTCGGCGCGGGGAGGTCCCATAGTCACCACGGTGATGGTGGAGCCTGGCGGCATCATTTCTTTGACGCGGAGAGCCATTTCAAGGGCGTTGAGATCTTCGGGGTTGTACACGGCCGGGAGGGCTGAACGGTTGATGGTGCCCTCTGGTGTCATGGCCTCTGGACCGACGTTGCGAGTGTCGGGAACCTGTTTGGCCAGTACTACGATTTTTATACTCATGTCTTTATTATTATATTTTCGTTTTTGAGGATTGTGGTTTGTTTGGCTGGAGGGGCGACGATGTGGCACCGTATAGCCAGTTGCTTAGCATGCCGAGTGGGCGTCGGTTTCGGGGCTGATGCGTTTCACCATGCCCTGGAGAGCGGTGCCGGGGCCAACCTCGATGAATTCGGTTGCACCGTTGGCAATCATGTTCTGCACGGTAGCGGTCCAGCGGACGGGGGAGGTGAGTTGTGCAACCAGATTGCGCTTTATCTGGTCGGGGTTGTCAACAGGGGTGGCGCACACATTCTGATAGCAAGGGCAGATGGGTGTGTGGAACTGGGTGCGTTCGATGGCTTCGGCCAGTTCGACGCGAGCGGGTTCCATGAGAGGACTGTGGAATGCTCCGCCTACTGCCAGGGGCAAAGCGCGTCCTTTCAGCTCTTTCAGTTTCTCGCAGGCTTGGGCAACGCCTTCCATGGTTCCGCTGATGACGAGTTGTCCGGGGGTGTTATAGTTGGCAGCGACTACCACTTGGCCTGCTGCTGTAACCTCGGCGCAAACATCTTCGACGATTTTGTCGTCGAGTTTCAGGATAGCAGCCATAGTAGATGGGTGCATCTCACAGCAGCGTTGCATGGCGTTGGCACGTGCAATGACCAGACGGAGGCCGTCTTCAAAGTCCATGGCACCAGTTGCAACGAGGGCACTGAATTCGCCCAAGGAGTGTCCGCCTACCATGTCGGGCATGAATTCGCTGCCCATATAGGTTGCCAGAATCACTGAGTGGAGAAATATGGCGGGCTGGGTGACCTTGGTTTGTTTCAGGTCTTCGGGTGTGCCGGCAAACATCAAGTCGGTAATTCGGAACCCGATAATCTCGTTGGCCCGTTCAAACAGGTCGCGACAATGCTCATTGTTGTCGTATAGGTCTTTGCCCATGCCTACAAACTGAGCTCCCTGTCCGGGGAATACGTATGCTTTCATTATATGTTTTCGTTGTTATATCTGCCACTCGACAGACTAACGGTCCGTCGGTGTGGCAGAAAGGGTTGATAGTTTTTTGTTTGTTAGTTCATTACAGGCTGATACCGCCGTCGATACAAATCACCTGGCCGGTGACATATTCGGAGAGGTCGGAAGCCAGGAAAAGGCTTACGCGAGCCACATCCAGTTCGGTGCCAGCACGGCGCATGGGGATGTCGTCGAGCCATTTTTGGCGGGCGTCGTCGGGGATGGCGTCGGTCATAGCAGTCTGGATGAAACCGGGAGCAATAGCGTTGCAGCGAATGTTGCGGGAACCGAATTCCTGGGCAAAAGATTTTGTGAAGCCGATAATACCGGCTTTTGCAGCGGAATAGTTGCACTGTCCACCGTTTCCGTTCACGCCTACTACCGAGCTGGTATTGATGATACTGCCGTTGCGTTTCTTCATCATGTAGGGGATGAAAGCTTTGCAGTAGTTGAATACTGAACGTAGGTTGATCTGGATGACTAAATCCCAATCTTCGGGAGTCATGCGGAGCAGGAGGTTGTCACGGGTGATACCGGCATTGTTGACGATGGCGTCGACGCGGCCAAAGGTGTCAATTACAGTTTTTGCGAGAGCCTCAGTCTGCGACCAGTCTGCGGCATTGGCGGTATAGAAAGCACATTTTGGGTTGATGGCTTGCAATTTCTGCATTAATTCCTGACTGCTTTCAGTTTCTTTCAAGTCGGTGACGATTACCGTTGCGCCTTCCTCGGCAAAGAGTTCGGCGGTGCGACGGCCGATGCCGCGCGCTGCACCTGTGATGAGGGCTATTTTGTTCTCTAAAAGGTTCATGTTCTGTGTGTCTTTAAAATAGTTAATAACACTTGCTGCATTATGTTACTGGGTGCAGAAACGCGACCCAAGTTAAAATAACATAACGCGCAAATACTTGTTTTATTGCCTGACTTCAAAAAAATCATGCTTTGTCTTTGTCCACCAACACAAACGAAAGTTTGCCTTTGCAGGCCACTTTGTCGTCTACGTAAGCCGTAGCATCGATGAAGAAGATAAGGCCTTTGCGGGCGGTGATGTGGGCTTTGACAGTGATGGTGTCTCCAGGACGGACGGGTTGGCGGAAACGCACATCGTTCAGTCCACTGTATAGGGTGAGGCGGTTCTTTAGTTCTTCGAGTACCAGAATGGCTGACGACTGCCCCATGATTTCGCATAATATCACACCGGGCACAATAGGATTGCCGGGGAAATGTCCTTGCAGGAAAAATTCGTCACCGCGTACGTGGTAATGAGACACGGCGGTGTCGCCCTGCATTTCCATGTCGTCTACAAGCAGCATTGGCTCGCGGTGGGGCAGAAAATTCTTAATTTCTTCTCTTGTCATCATAATTTTGAACTTTTAATAACGGAGTCTTCTCCGCAGGTGCCCAGTATGAGGGCAGGTTATTATATGGGGCGAACAGGGAGGTTCGCCCCTTAGTGTTTCTATTTGACACGGCGCAATGCCACACATGCGTTTTGTCCGCCGAAGCCGAACGAGTTGGACAATGTGATGTCAACTTCGCTTTTGCGGGCAGTGTTGGGGATATAATCCAGGTCGCAGGCAGGGTCGGGTTCTTTGTAACCGATGGTCGGGGGCAGTATGCCGTTCTTGATGGCGAGTGCGCAGATAATCAGTTCTACAGCACCGGCAGCACCGAGCATGTGGCCCAGCATTGATTTGGTAGAGCTGATTTCGACCTTGCGGGCGATGTCTTCGCCTAAAGCCTTCTTGATAGCCATAGTTTCGCTGGCATCGTTGAGGGGAGTACTGGTGCCGTGGGCGTTGATGTACATCTTCTCGTTTGGCTGGAAACCGGCTTCTTCGGCGGCCAGACGGATGGCCTCGGCGGCGTTGCGGCCTTCGGGGTGGGGGGCAGTATAGTGGTGTGCGTCGCAGGTGTTGCCGTATCCGCTCACCTCTGCATATATCTTAGCACCGCGTTTGCGAGCGCATTCTTCGCTTTCGAGAATCAGGATACCTGCACCTTCGCCCATAACAAAGCCTTTGCGGCGGGCGTCGAAAGGAACAGAAGCCGACAGCGGGTCGGGGTTCTGCGTAAGGGCTTTCATATTGTTGAATCCTGCCAAAGCGATGTCGCAGATGGCACTCTCGGCACCGCCGCAAATCATAGCGTCGGCACGTCCTTCGCGAATCAGTCGATAGGCCTCACCCACGGCATGGGTGCCAGTGGCGCAAGCCGTTACTACAGGCAGGTTGGGACCTTGGCAGTTATACTTGATGGCCACGTTGGCCGAGCCTATGTTGGCAATCATCATGGGGATGAAGTGGGGCGAAACGCGGCGGGTGCCTTCTTCCATGAGCTTAGTGTGCTCGGTGTTGAAGGTCTTGATGCCGCCAATACCTGAACCCACTGCACAGCCAATGCGCATGGGGTCGACATCGGTGCCTACTTGCAGACCGCTATCAGTCATGGCTTGATGTGCGGCAGCCAATGCAAAGAGCGTGTACATGTCGTTGCGACGTACAGTACCCTTGTCAATGTCAAACTCTTCGGGGTTGAAATCCTTCACCTCAGCAGCCACATGAATGGGTAGAGTGTCGCTGTGAGGGGCGGCGATTGGGGCGATGCCGCAGCGGCCTGCCATCAGGCCTTCCCATAAACTCTCGATGTTGTTGCCAAGAGGTGTAACACACCCCAGGCCAGTGATATATACCTTATTCATAATCAAATTTTTCTTGTTGGTTTATAACTGTTGGGCCGTGGCCCTCATTCATTTTAATATTTCATCAGCAGCGAACCTGTAGTGAATCCAGATCCGAAACCGCTCATCACAATCAAGTCGCCACGATCAATGGCGTTTGCACGTACTTGTTCGTCCAGGAGTATGGCAATGCTGGCAGACGATGTGTTTCCGTACTTTTGCACGGTGGTTGGATACTGCTCGTCGGTTCCGCCAAGGTATTGTTCAATACCTTTGATAATGCGCATGTTGGCTTGGTGGAGCAAGAAATATTTTACATCGGAAACCTTGTGGCCGGTTTCTTCCAGAAGGTAGCTGATTTCTTTCGAGCAGCTCGATACAGCCATGCGGAACACTTCGCGTCCCAGCATTACCATGGGATGGTCTAAGTATACGCCTTCTACTTCAAATGGAGTGGGTTCCAGTCGATTGCGTTGGAACAAAACTTCGGTGTTGCTGATGGTAGTCATGCGGGCACCC
>JAEEGL013211260.1_pt1 | contig 12650 bp, 19 predicted proteins | sample 9134231 | NCBI WGS metagenome assembly JAEEGL01 (sample SAMN16246548, study PRJNA631951) | gut metagenome | biome: gut microbiome; feature: rumen; material: fiber-attached | host: Bos | place: Iran: Karaj | collected 2018-10
ATTCTTGGTATATCATAATAATCATAAAAATGGATATTTACATTTGAATTATAACCATCATTTATTTTAGATATTACGTTCTTAAATTTCAGCAAATCTAATTTTGCATTATTTTTAGTTATATTATAATGATTTACAACATATGGACTAAAATTGCAATAATCATCAAATAATACATTAATTTTATCCATTTTTTAACCTTTCTTTCACCGATGGTATTTCATTTATTGTTTTAATTACAGATTCACTTCTTATAGCTAATGAACAAATCAAAAAATTGGTTTCATTGATATTGTTTCCGTATAATGGGCAACAACTATATTCATTCCACTCTTGATTAAATTCATTCCAACAACCATTACACACATTATAATTAATAACTCTATATGGCGTATAAAATTCTGTTTTAGGTTTTGAAAATCCAGAAATCAATACTACAGGAACATCACACAACCAAGCAAGCCAAGACAAACCAGAACTGATACCAATAAAAAATTCACAATTTGCTATCATTTCTGCTCTTTCAGCAATAGGCTTATTTCCAGTGTCATCAATAACGCCATCTGGAACTGCCATTTTTACAAAATTATTATATGTTTCAATTCTATTTTGGTCTATGCAATATACATCATATCCAAGATAATAAAGATACTCTATAACTCGTTGCCATCCATCAGTATTCAACCATTTCTTATAAAATGATGAAGCATTTGTAGATATGCAAACATATGGATTTTCTGGCTTCCTTTTAGGAATATTCATTAATTTTATTTTTGGTCTTTCCCTATATCCATCAACATTTTCTATGTTTAAAATATCCAATCCAGCTTTTACCAGTCCTTCACAACAACTAGATTCTTTATAGTAATTGAACCTTTCCTTGCTGGTTTTTAATTTTGGAATGTTGTAATATCCAATGTAATATTGAGCATAAAACCTGTTTTCATCATTTACACCATCAATAAATGAAATGTTCTTGTAATCTTGTATGTTTGTATTCTCAAGGAAAAATTTTTCAAGACTTGGATTTGACATAATGATTTTAATCTGTGCTTGCTTGTATTTTTCAGCATAATATAAAATACAATTCGTCCAAGCAATGGCGTCACTGAGTCCACTTTTTTGATTATTATATGATATGTATATTCCTATTGGTTGATTATTTGGATTGTATCTTATGATTCTGAATGGCGGCATTTGCGGTGCTACATAATCATAATACGATATTGTCACAACATACTCAATGCAATATAATTTTGAATACGCATATATGCAATCCTTTTTTGGCAACAACACATTTTTGTAAATCATATGCCCTTTAGCATCGGATATTGTTATCATATATGCAACAGTATCATCATAAAAATGTATTCTAAAACCATTGCAAAAGTCATATTCAAACAAACCAGACACATCTTGAATGAACAATCTGTCCCTTGGTGCATAATCTTTAAAGCAATTATACACACTAGAAACTGTATGTTCTTCTTTTACAGAAAATGGTGATTCCAAATATGCGTATTTCAATTCTTTAGATTTCATATGACATATCAAGAAAAACTGTACTGATTTGAACAGTACAGTATTTGTATTATTTTAATTTTTCTTTAAGTTCTTTCAAGTCATTAACCCATTCTTTCTCTGGAGTTGTATCTTTGTAATACTGATAATCTTCTTTCAACTTTTCCAATTGGCTTTCGGACTTTTCAAGTGATTTTTTCGTAAAACTTCTAACAGGAGTATCCATTGTGTTTTTCACATATTCTTCTGGCATCTTGTACTTGTCAACCAATATCTTTTCAAATTCGTCATCATCAATCTTGAAATTGAATTTGTTGGCAATCACATCCTTGCAAAACTTTATGTATGCTGTTTTCCACTTTATCTGCAATGCCAGCTTGTCAAGTATCATTTCAAGGCGTTTGGCATAATAGGGAAGTCTGAATTCATAAAACTCCTGCAATATTTCCTCAATGCCTGTTTTCTTGTCATATACGTGGAGTTTCCCATTAGGTCTAACCATTGTGAGATTCCATTTGTCATTGCAGGAAATCTTCAGATTTTTTTCCTCATCTTCTGAAGTCCATCTTGTGCTGTTTTTCAAGAACACATCATAATCAAATTTGTCATCAACTGAATTGTTTTCGTATCGTAGTATGGTTCCCTTTTCTTCCAGTTTCCTCAAATGGGCTTCATACGATTGGCTTGTCCAGAATGTATGTGGAAGCTCTGTAATCTTGTATCTGATATTTGACAGTTTTTCATACTTGCCTGTCAATTTGTAACAGTCATCCATTCTTTCAACAGTGCCAGTAAATCCATAATACTTTGGCTTTATCTGCTTTGGTTTCTTACCCTCACATCTTGCAATATAATAGTCAATGATTGATATTGGGTCATGTGGTGGTATCCTTGATGCATAACCAGTAGCCAACCCTGTAGAACCATTGACCAAGCACATTGGAATGATTGGCAAGTAATACAATGGAGGCAAGTTTTCTGGGTCTGGATGCTTTGGTGCAAGTTCCGTATCTTTATACAATGATTCAATGATTGGATTCATTTTGGAAAAGATATACCTATGTGCAGCCGCAGTTGGGTCAAGCACATTTCCAAAAGAACCCTTGCCTATGAATAATGGAAGATTGTTTGAAAAGTATGCAGACAAACCAACTAATGCACCACAGGCACTTGCTTCGCCGTGTTCATATCCAGCAGAAGCAACTGTGCCACCAATAGCCGCTACCTTGTCATATCCATTCTTGCACATCTTGTTCCCTTGGTATATCAAGAACCTATGTACAGGTTTCAATCCATCAGCAAGGGAAACGATTCCACGCTCCTCGCAAGTAGCAATAGCCCTTTCTTTCCAAGGACCATTCATAATCTCTGATAACTTAATCGTGTTCAAAATCCATTCTCTCTCAATCTATTCTCATACAGTCCATCTTGATAATAGTCTTTCCAATTTTTCAATGAATAACTTATCAAGACTTCCTTTTGTTGTAATGTATTTCAATCCTTCTTCCATTCCTTTCAAGGCTTCTGTTTCGTTGGCTGGAATTCTTATTCTGGTTGCCAATACCTTACCTCTGTCATAATAGTAATTCTGCCAAGTTCTTCCATCCTTATACAGTACTTCCCCAATTTCCCATACGTCAATTTTATTTCCTCTATTGTAGAAGTTCTTTTCAAGGTTAATTTCCATTACATACTCAACACCATCTTTCTTTAAGAATGGAATAAACCAGTCACTTCCATTTGTCCATCCCTTATATTTTTTGAACAACTTGGTAAAATCATCTGCAATAGATTCTGTAATATTATAATCTTTATATGTTTTCATTTTGATTAACAACCTAAAATATTTAAACAATACAGTCCCTAATTATGACTTTTCCCTGTTCCTCATCATACTCATTAAACTTATCCCATTCAACATAGTATTGCTTGTCATAATCCTTCACAATGCCAGTCCAATCATATTTCACGCCATTAATTTCAGTAACAAAATGTCCCTTTATTACATCATACAGTATCTTGCCTTCTGGAAATCTGGCTTTCAATATAACTGAAAAATAATAGCAATTGCCAGAAATCCACATACAGTCCGTTTTAAAGCGTCTTTTAATAAAATCTAATACATTGTTCATCTTTTTCAAAAAACTTCCACAAACGCCATTTCCAAAATATAGTCCACAATTTTTGTGTCATTTTCATACATTTTCAACATTTTTTCGTATATTTTCAGTTCATTTTCATCACTTGCGGAACGCTCATAATTTCTTCCATTATTGTCAACTGTCATCAGCCAAGGCTTTTCGTATGTTGGATAGTTTCTCAATGATTCAAGAAGTGATTTAGCCCTGTTGAATTCCACATTCTTCTGGAATGACTTTTCACCCATAAACTTTTTGACCTTATCCAATTCCTCATCAGTCAAATGACATCTTTCATATCCATTGTCAGCATCAAAATATGTTTCAAACACTTCTGGCATATCATCACATAAAACATGGCATAACATCAATGGGTCATATGAAAACCTGTCTTTCTCAATGAAATCATTAGTCATTTCATCTTCAAACAGTTCTCCCAATGTCAGTTCTGGCTCTACTTTCTGTATAGTGATAATCATAATCACTCCGCAAATATCTTGGATTTAGGATATATTACCATCCACCCTTCTTTCCAAATTTTATAAATGATTTCATAAATTTCATTTACACTTTTCTTTCCTGAATATGATTCAGTTGTCTTTTCAAGAATAGTTTCTAATTGAGTGTCAACACCTTTTTTGGTATATATCTTTTCGTAATATTCATCAACAAACAGGAACAATTGGTTTTTGAGGCTGATACGGTCATTGTACACTCCATCCTCAATATCATCAACAAACATACCAAGTTCTTCAACAAAATCCTTGTAGTTCTTGCTTGCCATTGTAATTCTCCTAGATGTTCCAAAACACTTTAAGAAGTTCGTAACGCTGCCCAAGTTCCTTCTTTATGTCGGAATTGGTATTGTCATCGTGGATTATCAGTGGATTGAAGTAATCACGAAAATCTTGGCAACACTTTTTATATTCCCGCATAAAATTTTCAAGGGGAAATGCTGACTTGTCCACATATTGCTGGGCAAACACATTATCAGTCATTTCCTTTAACTTATTCCTAATATCCTTGGAAATAATCACGCTTGCAGTCATTGTCAATCACCTACTTCCAATTCTCTTTCAGTGACTTTCCGTCAGCAAAGCACAGTTCCTCGAACGAGTTATTAAATCCGCAATCCTGCAGACGATGAAGATAAAATAGGTAGCAACCATAACCAGTATCATAATCATCAAATTCGTGAAAATTCTGGTAGCTGTGGTTAGTCAACTGTTCTTTCTGAAATATATAATACTTATTGTCATCAGCCTTGCGGACATCCTGGATGTACTTGTGTTCAACATTCTGTCCAAGGTTTTCCTGATAATCTGGGCAGTCACCGTGAAACATCATCATTTTCTTTCTCCTTGTTTTGCTGTTCTCAATCACTCACAAATACAAAATACGAAAAATCCTAGAAAATGTCAAGCACTTTCTAGGATAATTTCAAAAAATAATCAAATTAACTTCAAACTAGCTGGGCAACAACTGTAAACTTAAGTTGACTGTCTTCAACTTCAACAGGCTTGATAATAATCTTAAGGGTTTCTAGAATCTCCTTGGTGAAATGAAATCCATTGATGTAATCAGTATCATAAACGCCTACAATATGCCGTCCAATGGCAGTTTCAAAACCAGAACAAAACACATAAATGAACGACTTTTGTTCATCGGTGAGTGTTTTCATAAACTCATCAATATGTTCACGAGAAAATGCATTCTTTACATATGCGAAAAATGGATTTTCTTCTTGCTGTGGTTCTTGTGCCTGTTCAGTTGGTTGTTCTTCTTCTTTTACTTCTTCCTTTTCAACAGGTTCAATGTCAATAACTTCGTCCTTTACTTCTTCACTCATATCATATCTCCGTATTAGAATGACTTATATGTATATTTGTAATAGCTGTCTGGCTTATTGATTTCATATTCAATATGATTGGGCTTGTTGGAAATGACATTCACTTTTTCACCAGACTTAATCAAATCTGCAAGCTTCTTTTGTTCTGGATTGGCAAGAGCAACTTCCTTGCTTTCTTCCCTTGGTTCAGGCTTTGGAGCAACCTTCTTTTCAGGTTCTTTATTGCAACAGCATTCTTTCTTTGGTTCTTCTGTCTTGAACTGATTAAAGAAATTAGTGAAATAATCCTTGTTGATGCCTTCAAACACCTTGTCCATATACTTGTCAAAATACTTGTCAAAAGAATAAAGATTGGATGTGTCAAACTTCTTCTTCAAATCATTATATACATCATTCCAAGTTTCAACCTTCTTTTCAGGCTGTTTCTTTTCAACCTTTACATCCTGCCTGGGGGCTTCTTCCTTTGGCTGTTCCGTTTCAACATTTTCTTGAACAGGCTTCTTTCCTTGGCGAATGTGCTTGGTCACTAAATCAAGGGCTTCATCTTCTGTCAAACCAGCTGCGACATATCTGTCATATTCCTTTTCATAATCTTCTACTAATTGCTTGAAACTACTCATAATTATATCTCCTATTATTAATTATTGACAAACGTAGTACGTATTGTTGAACTTCGCAAGCTTTACTTCGGACTTTTCATTAGGATTGAATGCTACAGGTGCAAATGCTGTAATTTCCCTTTCAGTTGTAACTTTCTTCTTTTTCTTGGTTTCGTCTGTTTCATCATTGCTTGTTGCAACTTCATCTTCAACAGTAATAATAACAATGTTCACACTGATGCCCAAAATCAACAATGGCATACGGACGCATTTGATGCTCTTTGGCTTTACTGTTTCGGTTGTTACAAATCCATTTTCCTCTGAAATGACTGAAATTACAGTTGACTTGTTTACACATACAAAATCCTTATATCCAGAATAGAACAATTCAATAAAACGCCTATCGTCAAACATTTCGGGACGCTTCAGTACAAACGCATTGTCAGTAGTTACCACCATAAATGGAAGTACATCTTCAACCCATAATTCACAAATCAGCGGATATTGAATTCCTGCGTAGTTCCTTGTAGGTAGGCTTGTCTTCTTTATAAAGTTAATAATAGGCACTGATTTCTGTTTGTCAAGTAGTTTTTTATCATCCGTGAAAATTAAATCACCAATCTTCCAATATCTTGTCATTTGCTTTACAGGTACGCAAGATGGGGTAAAGTACAACTGTTTGTCATGCCTGTGATCCATACAGAATGAGAAGAATTGCCAAACTTGCTTGGATAATCTTCCGTGTTCATACATTGCCTTGATATTTGGAAGAATTTCCTTGCCATAACGCTTGTAAACGCATCCAATGCAGAAATCATATTCATCAGAGGACAATGTTTCTGCCATATACCTTACAAAATAGCTGCGGTGTTTCTTTTGGTCAAACAATCCCCTTTCAAAATAGGACAACATCATATTGAATATCGTCAATTCATTTACAGAGCCGTGGCGATACTTAATGTCCTGCAAATCATCCTTTTCTGCATCAAAAAGCGTATCCGTGGGTAGAATATCGGAAGCCATCAGGCAAATGCCAAAATATGCCCACCAAGCATTACGAAGAAGCACCTTCATAAATGCTTCAAAACGTTCTTGGTCTTTTGCCGCTTCTAAAAGGTAGTCAAAAATTAGTGTATGGGAAATGCTATTGATTCTTTTTGGTCCTTCCATAATTTCAAGAAGGCTAAACTTTATTTCGTCTTTCTCCATTGTCATCTCCTAAAAATCTTCAATGCGGTCTATTTGTTCCCGCAATTTATTTTTTGCCAGGTAATTGAAAAGTTTCATCTTTGAATAGGATTTGGGCTTGTTATACTCGTCAATTACCTTCTTATAATATTCTTCAGGTATTTTGTCAAATGATATCAATGTTTCATTTTCTGCATACCTTTTCATTTGTTCTTCTGTTAAAATCCCAATCCCTTTATTTGTCAGTTCACGCATCAGGTTACTGGCTACTGCCTTTTGCCTTTCTCCGTCAACAAATGTATTTATATTTGAATTAATGTTTGGAATTCCATCAGCTTTATCACCATGAACAATCAAGTCCAACAATGCAAAAGATGGGTCTTTTTCCCTGTAAACAGTTCCCTTTTGTGGCAAGTACTGATTTATGAACTTGTATTTATGCAGTTGCTTGTAATCCTTGTCATTGGATATAATCATAACAGGGTCAACATTTCCCATAATGTCTTCTTCTTGGATTTCCTGTGATTTCATTGCTAAAATGGCAATTTCATCATCGGCTTCCAATCCCTGCACCTTTATGAACTTATATGGCAGATATTCAATCAATTCAGCAGTGATGTCATTCATATCTTCAAAAATCTTTTTCCAATCAATACCAGAGTCTATTCTTGCCTGTGCTCTTAACGCCTTGTAATTTGGGAAAAAATCTTTACGCCAGCAATAACCACCTTCAAGGCAAATAACCATCTGTCCAAACTGTTCCTTAAACTTTTTGTTATAGGAACGCAATTGGGAAATGAGAATATGCCTTAAAAAATCCTTGCTGTATGGATTTCCCTTGCTTCTGTTCAGTTCAACGTGGATTGATGCAAACATTGAACCAGAGTAATCTACTAAAATCATATATCTTTTGGAAGAATATCAGTCATTTGGAGATAATGCCACATAATGTCAACTTTCCGCTTAATTTCGGCAAAATCTTCCTTTTGCTTCCGTTCTTCTCTCTCCTTATCTAACTTTTCCTTTTGTTTTGCAATCCGCTTTTTGGCGTTTTCGTATCCTATTTCATCATCGTTATAAAGAACGTTTCCACTTCGTTTCCATTTGTCCATAATAGCACCATTAGAAAAAACTGTCTATTCCTACAGTATTATTGCCATTTTCGTAGTTTTTCCACAATGATTCAATCCTGTTTGAACTGCTGTTACCAGAATTGAAGTCAATCCTTGTAAACCCATTATCTTCCAATTTATTGTATATTTCATGATTGTATCCAGATATTAAGAACTTTCCTTTCGATTGAAGTATCAAGTCAATCATTTTTCTGTGTTCATCATCAGACATTTCCACTTCATATTTCTGTCCAGATGAACGAGTTGATTGGATGTATGGTGGGTCAAGATAAAAGAATGTTCCTTCCCTGTCATATTTTTCAATTATTTCAAGAATATCCCTGTGTTCAACAATGACACTTCTAAACCTTTCGTGTATTTCAGGCAAGTTTTCAATCATTCCGATATAATCTGCAACACTTCTTACAATTCCACGCCTAATTGTCAATGATACGCTAAATCCACCAACACCATTGAATGATGCCCTGTTGACGTACAAAAACTTATATGCCCTGTCAAACAATGATTGCTTCTTATTCAAGTCATTTATGAATTCACGCCTTAATTTTTCGGAATATGGCAACAGTTCCATCTTTTCAACCAACTTATGGAACAGTTTTTCATCACCAATAACTTTATACAACGAATAGACATTATCACCCAAATCATTGTATATTTCTATTGGAGTTGCTGTTTTTGACAACAATATTGAAGCACTGCCACCAAATCCTTCAACATATATTTCATAACTGCTTGGAAAATTGCTTATGATAAAATCTTTCATAAAGAACTTTCCACCATAATACTTTATAGGAGCATTCATTTTTTAAAAATCATCAATAGTCATCGCTTTCTTTTTGTTTGACAACATTGCCTGTTGAGCTCTTGAAAATGGCTTCTTAACCTTTATTGCATTCTGTTCCGTCTTATCCTTTTCCTTTATGACATTATCGGTATATGACTTAAGCCTTGTATTGACATTTTCAAACTTGCCATCTTCATCATCACATTCAGCGTCAATATCGTAAAGCATTTCAATCTGTTGCATATATTCATAATGTGTTGCAATCTTTTGTTTTTCCAATTTGATACGCTGTACAAATGCGTTATAGGCAATTTGAGTATAAAATGCAAATGGATTCTGTGACTTTTCTGGGTCAAAATTACGGCAAAATTGAATACAGGATAAAATGGCATCAGCAATCATTTCCTGTTTCCAAGTGTATCCAGAAAACCTGCCAGACTTGGCTAGGTTTTCACATATCTTCATAATTGACAATGCTATCTTATCTGGTATCTTTTGAATGCCAGTTCTCTTTTCTTCTTCACGCCACTTGACAATGGATTCATAAAAATCCTTGTTGTTGACATAATAATTTACATTGGTATCTTTTTTTCTCATATCCAAACACCAAAATTATTTCAATGAAAATAATATAATCAAAAATTATAATAACGTCAAGCTGTTAATCCGTTACTATCTTTACAGTATCAAAAACGTATGTTAATGCACAGAATTTGCTAACCAAACTTACAAAATCTTGCTTCAAAAACTTTTTCCACCTCATTTTATGCCCATATCCACCAAATGTGGAATCTTGCCTAGTGGATATTACCCAAACAATATCATCCGAATCAGTATAGAAAAATCCATTTTGATTGAACCATTTTCCATAATAAAACAGAAAACGCAACATTTCCTGTTCATCCATATCTTTTGGGACAAATCCTACGTTGCATTCAATATCTGCTTTCAATTCCTTATATGTTCCAAGAACACGAACAACATCAAAACCAAAACTTTTCATTTTGGTCCTTAACAATACGCTGTTTGACCTGTTCGCAGAATATGGTAAATTACCTTGGAAGGCAGAATTGATGAAAAACCGCCTTCCTTGGAATTCGTCATATCTTTTGTAAAACTCGTATGCAGAGCCTTCTGTTATCAGTATGTTACTCATTGTAATTTTCGTTATTGTAGTTTTCAACCAATTGCGTATTGTCAATCACGGATATCAAAGTCCTGTTTCCAATGAAAATAAACTTCAAAACCAATGAATTACCAGCATTCAAGAATGTGGATTCATTATATTTCTTTACTTCTTCAGGGTCTTCCGTGCTAGGTATTGGCATAATTCCAACATTGGGATGGATGCCATTGTTTACAAAATGCCAATCGTTATCACTTACATAATTCACAACGATGTTTTCAATTGCCCTAACATATACAATTTTTTCGGAATACATTGGTTTAGACGCAACATTTGAACCGCTGTTAAAATTAAGCGTTACTTCAGTTGATGCTTCAATTTCAATAACATCATTGCTATCGTGATTTATTGGTATCACAGTATTAGTTGATGCAGTTCTAACAGTATGGAATTCAATGAACCTGTTGCTTTTCTTGTATTTCAATTCGGTTGTGTCAACTAAACTTGAAAAAACATTAAAGTTGCTATTATGCGCTGGAGATATTACATCTGGTATTCCATCTTTAATGTGATTATGCAGAAAATCCAAATAGTTCTTATCACTAACACTCATAAACCCAAACTTATAGAATGGATTGGTATCGTTTGGATGTTCCGTATTATTTTCAACAACATTAAGAATGTCAATAATTTGATTCAATCGCACAATCCATTTTTGAACTGTATCGTTGAACAAAACTTTAGATATTTCTTTAATTTCTGGTGGTTGTCCTTCTTTATATGTATCAGACATCTTCATCCTCGGTGACGTCAGCTATTTCTGGAATATCGTGTTCAATATATACAACGCAACTATAGCATCTGCAAACAATTTTCCTGTCAAGGTTTCTAGCCTTCATTGAAAAAGATACAGGATAACCAGTATTGGCTAACTGTTCTATTTTCGTAGTCATCAATCTATATGCGTTATATGCTTCGGCATCAGTCAATAGCAAATCATTCTTGAATTGAAAAACATTATTGGCATACATAACACCAATATTCAATTTGCAATGCCTGTAACCATCTGGTGTCAGTACAGTTGGGTCGTTCTTGATTTCTTCTTCAGGTGTATCCTTACCTAACCTTTTATTAGAATTGGCAATCAATTCTTTACGCATTTCCTGTTGATCCAAAGCCACCTTCACCTCTCTCTGATTTTCCATATCCAGACATATATTCGTCTTCTGATATAATATTTACATTTGAATAACCAATGGGAATCAACACAAATTGGGCAATCTTATCACCAGGATTGATTTCCGCTTCCTTTGTCCCAACATTTATCAAGTGAATCCCAAGTTCGCCAGTATAACCACAATCAATCAATTTTGCACCAAGAACCAACTTCTTTTTTGTTGCAACACCAGACTTGTTCACACCTAAAAGAGCATATCCAGAAGGAACGGCAACTCTTAATCCTGTTTGAATTACTGTATCTTCCCCTGGCTTAAGAACAACCTTTTCCATATCATTTGGTGCAAAAAAATCAATTCCAGCATCTTCCTTGTGAGCCTTTTTGGGTAGGTTGGTATCTCTGTCATTAATAACGCAAACATCTAAAACTTTATAATCCATACACACCTCATCATTCACTCTCATATCTAATATCATATCCAAAATTATCCTTGACATATTCAGACATATTTTTTGATATGTCAGCATAATTTTTCAGCAAACTTTTATGGACATATACTGCATCGTGCAATAGCAATCCAATTCCACCTTTTATATTGTTAAGTTTCCTTCTTCCAACCTTAAAATTATCCACAATGCTTTTCAACACAACAGATTCTTCAGATTGGTAAATGAAGGCTAATTTCTCTCCAAATGTATGCCTTGTCCTGTTATTTATTTCAATGATGTTACCCATTGAATTGATTAAACGTTTATTCCCATCACCATCCGTTTTTATCGACTTCCGAATGATGAACTTTCCTAAATGTTCGATTTCATTATGTAATTTGATAACTTCATCTTTATTGCACCATTTGGATATGTTTATTTTCCGTTCCGTATCTTCATCTTTATATAATGATGTATGGTATGGCTTGTAATATCCATCGTCATCACCATTCAGCATTTCATATTCAGAAGAAGATAGCATTTTTTCTGGATTCATTCTACAGCCAAAAGATATCATTGTCAATTTGTCTTTAACGTCCGAATATGTAATGCCAAGTTCATCATCAATCAGATTTTCCCTGTATGCCTTCCTGTCATAAACCATCTTTTCAATTTCGGTTGTATTTCCCCTGTATTTCAATTTCTTG
>JAEEGL014016819.1_pt1 | contig 12650 bp, 8 predicted proteins | sample 9134231 | NCBI WGS metagenome assembly JAEEGL01 (sample SAMN16246548, study PRJNA631951) | gut metagenome | biome: gut microbiome; feature: rumen; material: fiber-attached | host: Bos | place: Iran: Karaj | collected 2018-10
ATATCACACGGCGAAGCCGTATATCATTGCGGCGTAAGCCGCTTTGCCCCCAAGCCCCCTACTCCCTCCCAAAGTCGTTACACTTCCTTTGGGGCGCGGCAGGCTGGCGCGAGGTAAAAGGTAATAGTGAATAGTGAATATGTTTGCCGGCTTCCGAACAAGCATAACCGCGCGGCGTTTCAAGCCGCTTTCTTCCGGTGATCCCGCGCGCGGCGCCCCCCTTTACCGCGCGCGATCATTCGGCACAGCCGAATGATCCGACCCTTACGTTTCGTACGTATCCCTAAACGGATCGCCGCCCCCCGGAAAGGATTGCGGGGGGAGGGGGTTACGGGGGATTAAGGGGGGTGGTGGGGGGATCCCCCGTAAAGAATTCCTATTTCACCCAGTTCGCAAGAACCGGATTTCACCGCAGAGCGATTTCACCGCGAAAGCGATTTCATCTGCCGCAAGGCAGATTTCACTGCGGCGTCAGCCGCCGGGGGCCCCGCCGCTGCGCTGCGCGCGATGCGGTAGAAGAAAACCGGCGTCCAAACGCTGAAAGACTAACGCGACGGTTATTTAAAAACGCGCGTAACGCAATTCACGTCCGAAGAGCGTGAAAAAAGCCGGATCGCTCCGGCTTTTCTCTATCTGTCTTCTCTGAAATAGTTCGTTCCGAGCGCTTCGGGGGGTTGATTTTCACGTTTCTTTCTGGCGCTCGTGACGACGAGGATTATTATGGTCACGACGTACGGCAGGGCGTTCATCAGTTCTTTCTGCGCGTGCGAGAGACCGTTGATGGTAACGCCGCAGGCGATGTAGAGGCCGCCGAAGAGGACCGACGTCCACGCCGCGTTGTACGGGCGCCACAGCGAGAATATAACTATCGCGACGGCGAGCCAGCCGCGGTCGCCGAAGCCGTTGCTCGTCCAGCCGAAGATGTAATCGATGTAGAAATACAGTCCGCCGAGACCTGCGATCATACCGCCGATACACGTCGCCATATATCTGTAAAGCGTGACGTTTATACCCGCCGCGTCTGCGGTCGCCGGGTTTTCGCCGACGGCGCGGAGATTGAGACCGCGGCGCGTCTTTGCAAGGAATATCGAAGCAAAGATAACGACGAGTATCACGACGTAGAGCAGAAAGCCGGTGTTCGCAAAGTCGCCGACGTTTTTCATGAACGGGAAGTTCGCTTTATATACGTCTTTCGTCGCGTCGAACGATATCGAGACGCCGTCGCTGCCGGAGAGCTTGACGATCGAGCCGCCGAAGAAGCTGTCGATACCGACGCCGAGCGTCGTTATCGCGAGGCCGGTGACGTTCTGGTTCGATTTCAGCGTGACGGTGAGGAAGCAGTATATGAGCGAGAGCAGTCCCGCGCCGAGCAGACACGAGAGCAGCGGTATGAGTATCAGCAGCACCGTGCTCGGCTCGGGAGTCGAGTTTTCATACAGATACGCGCCGATGACGCCGCAGATGCCGCCCATATACATTATACCGGGGATGCCGAGGTTGAGATGGCCGCTTTTTTCGGTCAGTATCTCGCCGGTCGCGCCGAACATCAGCGGAATGCCCTGCCTTACGGCGGCGGTGAGGAATGCTATGATAGATTCAAACATTTTTGTGCTCCGCCTTTCTTCCCCTGTAATTTATCCTGTATCTGATAAAGAACTCGCTGCCGATGATGAAAAGTATCACGATAGCCGAAATGATGTCGCCGAGGCTCGTCGAGAGCTTGAGCAGCGGATCACGCGCGAGCGCGCTGCCGCCGATCTTGAGGAAGCTGACGAGGAACGCCGTTAATATCATATAAAACGGATTGAATTTAGCAAGCCACGAGACCATTATCGCGGTGAAGCCGTTGCCGCCCGCCATGCTCGTGTTGATCATGTGGTTTTTGCCCGAAACGAGCAGAAAACCGATCACGCCGCAGAGCGCTCCCGAGAGAAGCACCGTGCGGATTATGACTTTTTTGACGTTTATGCCGATGTATTTCGCCGTGTTTTCGCTCTCGCCGACGACCGATATCTCATATCCGTGCTTCGTATAGCGCAGATAAATGAACATTCCAACGGTCAGGATCGCCACGATGGCGACGTTCAGGAAATACTGCTGACCGAATACCTTAGGCAGCCAGCCGCATTCCGTATCGGTGTTGACCGGGTAGAGTATGCCCGAGCCGCTCGGCACCCAGACCGCGATGAAGAACGAAACGAGCTGTATCGCGACGTAGTTCATCATCAGCGTGAACAGCGTCTCGTTCGTGTTCCATTTCGCTTTGAAGAAGCCCGGTATGCCCGCCCATATCGCGCCCGCCGCCATCGAAGCGACCGCCATGACGATTATGAGCAGCCACGATGGCAGAGCGCTGCCGATGTAGTACATGCATATGACGCTCGCAAGACAGCCCATAAGGACCTGACCTTCGGCGCCGATGTTCCAGAACTTCATTCTGAAAGCCGGCGTTACCGCCACGGCGATACCGAGCAGCATAGCCATGTTCTGAAGCAGATCCCAGAACGTGCGCACCGTGCCGAAGCTGCCTTCGATCATCGCCGAGTATATCTTCAGCGGGCTTTTGCCCGTCAGCGCGACGATGAACACGGAGCTGATGATCAGCGCGGCGATCACCGCGATGACGCGGATGAGCGACGATTTCCAGAACGGCATCGTATCGCGCTTCGTCACGTAAAAGAGGCTTTCGTGTTTCTTTTCGGCCTGTGCCGCCGTCTTATTCATTTGCGCTCTCCTCCTTTACCGTTTTTGTCATAAGAAGACCTATTTCTTCTTTCTTCGCTTCTCTGCCGTCCACCACGCCGGTGACTCTGCCGCCGCCGATAACGAGTATCCTGTCGCAGAGCTCGATCAGCACGTCGAGATCTTCGCCGACGAATATGACCGCCACTCCGTTTTCTTTCTGCTTGTTGAGCAGATCGTATATCAGATAGGATGAGTTTATGTCGAGCCCGCGCACCGGGTACGCAGCCATCAGCACCGTAGGCGCGGCGGCTATCTCACGGCCGACGAGCACCTTCTGCACGTTGCCGCCGGAGAGGCGTCTGACCGGCGTTTCGGCGCTCGGAGTCACGACCTCGAGATCTTCGATGATCCTCTGCGCGAGTTCTTTGGGCGGATGTCTGTCGAGAAATACCGGCCTGCCGCTTCTGTAACTGCGGAGCATCATATTGTCCGTAATGTCCATGTTCCCCACGAGGCCCATGCCGAGGCGGTCTTCGGGGACGAACGAGAGGCGGACGCCGAGCTCGCGTATCTGCACCGGAGTTTTGTCGCGAAGGTTTTCGTCCTTGCCGGTCTTCGGGTCGTGGTAGATTATGCTGCCCGAATCGAGCTTCTGCAGGCCGGCGATGGCTTCGAGCAGTTCGCGCTGACCGCTGCCGGATATGCCGGCGATACCGAGTATCTCTCCCGAGCGGGCGACGAACGACACGTCGGAAAGCGCCTTCACGCCGTCGCGTCTTGTGCAGTTGAGCCCGGAAACTTCAAGTCTGACCGCGGCGTTCACCGGTTCGCTCCGGTGTATGTTGAGGTCGACTTTTTTGCCGACCATCATTTCGGTGAGGATGCTCTCGTCAGCGTCTTTCGTTTCGACCGTGCCGACGTATTCGCCCTTGCGCAGAACGGAAACGCGGTCGGATATCTCGAGCACCTCGTGGAGCTTGTGCGTGATTATGATTATCGATTTGTTGTCGTCGCGCATCCTGCGAAGGATCGCGAACAGTTTCTGCGCCTCCTGCGGCGTCAGGACCGCCGTCGGCTCGTCAAGGATCAGGATGTCGGCGCCGCGGTAAAGGACCTTTATGATCTCGACGGTTTGCTTTTCGGAGACCGACATCTCGTAGACCTTCTTTTTCGGGTCTATCTCAAAGCCGTATTTGTCTGCTATCGCCTTGACTTCTTTTTCGGCCGTTTCAAGGTTGAATTTTTTGCCGTCAATACCGAGTATGATATTTTCGGTCGACGTGAAAACGTTCACCAGCTTGAAATGCTGGTGTATCATGCCGATGTTGTAGTCAAACGCGTCTCTCGGCGAATTTATCACGGCGTTTTCTCCGTTTATGATGATCTCGCCGCTGTCCGGATGATATATGCCGGAGATCATGTTCATAAGAGTCGTTTTACCGCTGCCGTTCTCGCCGAGCAGGGCGAGTATCTCCCCGCGGTAAACGGTGAGGCAGACGTCCTTGTTGGCGGCGACGCGGCCGAAACTCTTGGAAATGTTTTTCAGTTCGAGCGAAACGTCTTTGCTCATATTCTTACCCTTTCTCTGTTCATTAACGCACACGGATCCGTGAACCTCGCGGACCTGTGTCCGGCAATGAAAGCAACGTGCGCCGGATACCGGTTTTTGTCGGTACGTTTGCTGTGTAAACGTGATTTTTCCGTGCCGAACGGATATGAAAACGGTTATTAAATAAAACTTTTACAGCAGGCGATCCGTTCAGGGATACGTACGAAACGTAAGGGTCGGACCATTCGGTTTTGCCGAATGGTCGCGCGCGGTAAAGGGGGGCACCGCGCGGCCCCAAGAGATCTTTGATCGCTTGGGAGGGAGTAGGGGGTTTGGGGGTTGTAAGGGTGGGGAACCCCCAAATTTAGCTCAGCAACGCTGTACATAACTGCGATCACGTCGCTTGCGGGGGAGACCCCACCCCCCCTATATCCCCCCTCCCCCCCTCCCCCCCCCACCCCTTCCCGGGGGCGGCGCTCCGTTCCGGGGGACGCCCCAAACGTCCGGACCGGATCATTCGGCCGCGCCGAATGATCGCGTGCGGTAAAGGGGGGGGCGCCGCGCGCGTGATCACCGTAAGAAAGCGGCTTGAACCGTCGTTTGAATGACGTGATTCGTTTTGCCCGCTTTCTTTATACAACCTTCAAATATTCACTATTACTTCTTACTTCGCGTCAGCCCGCCGCGCCCCAAAGGATGTGAAACGGCTTTGGGAGGGTTAAGAGGGGTTTGGGGAGTTGTGGGGTGGGCAGTCCCCAAGGGTGACGCGGTACGCGTCACACGGACCGTCGGCTTTGCCGACACCTTATCTCGGCTCGGCCGCGAGCCGAACTTCACCTGACGCGCTGCGTCAGATTTTACTTTGCTTCACTTGCGCCGCAGGCGCAAACTTCACTAATTAAAATATCGGGGGAGCGAGGAACGCTCCCCCTTGATATTCAGCTTTTTAAAGATTATTTCTCGGTGATGCCGTCGATTCTGAGGTCGAAGTACGGAGCGGAACGGTATTCGGATTCATGGAAGTAACCGTCTTTGATGACTTCGGTCTCGCCGGTGAACGAGCCGTCGTCGTCAACGTCCGCAAGATACGTGGTGACGGTCTGGCCGCCGTTTATCGTGAATTTGCTCGTATCGAATACGTGGAGCGTACCGGCTTTGAGCTGAGCCGTGATCTCGTCGAGTTTCGCCTGCGTGCCGTCGGCAGCCGCGTCGGCGTTGAGCTCGGTGAGTTTTACGGCGCCTTCTTCAAAACCGCCGCACCAGTCGTACGGGATCTCGCTGCCCTTGCCGTCCATGACCTTTTTGATGATCATTTCCATGTAAGGAGTCCAGTCGATCTTCGAGGAGATAAGAGCGGTCTTCGGACCGATGCTGATCGTGCTTACGTTGTAAGCTACGTTCGGAACGTTGTTTTCTTCGCAGGCCTTAGGAGCGCCTTCGGAGTCGGCGTGCTGGCTGAGAAGTACGCAGCCGTCGTTGATGAGCTGCAGAGCCGCTTCTCTTTCTTTGGCTATATCGAACCAGGAGTTGGTGTATCTGACGTCCATCGTTACGTTAGCGACGATGCTGCGGACGCCGAGGAAGAACGAAGTGTAACCGGAAACGACTTCTGCATAGGGATGAGCGCCTACGTAACCGATCTTGACGCTGTCGCCGGAGATGGTGCCGGCGTCGATCATCGCTTTGAGTTTGAGTCCGGCGACCACGCCCGCGAGATATCTGCCTTCATAGATGGAGGCGAAAGCGTTGTGGTAGTTCGGGAGTTTTTCGGTGTGAGCCTGTGTGCCGGTGGCGTGGAAGAACTGAACGTCCTTGAATTCTTTTGCGGCTTTGATCATGAAGGGTTCATGGCCGAAGCTGTCAGCAAATACGAGTTTGCAGCCCTTGTCAACGAGTCTGGCGGCGGCGTCATAGCAGTCGTTGGATTCGTCGATACCGACTTCAAAAAGTACCTGATCGTCGGAAAGACCGGCGTTCTTGGCGGCCTGTCTCGCGGCTTCCATAAAGTTTCTGTCGTAGGTGGAGTTGTCGTCATGCAGGAAGATGAAACCGACTTTGAAATCAGCCGAGGAGTTCGTGCAGGACGTGAGCGCGCATACGCTGAACACCATTACGATCGCAATGATAAGAGCGAAAATTCTTTTTGACATTTCAAATGTCCTCCGTAAAAATTTTTTATCGTACCCTTCCGGGATATGACCTTGACAAAGCGAAAAGACGGCGCACTTTCTCAGTCGCAGAAGGTGAACCCGTCTTTTTCATCCATTGATTTGATTCTGGCAAGCGATTCGATGCGCATTCCGCGCGCGCGCAGCATGGCTCCGCCGGGCTGATACGCTTTCTCTATCACTATGCCCGCGCCGACTACGGCCGCGCCCGCCTGCTCCGCTATCGACGCAAGGGCGGTGATCGCCGCGCCGTTTGCGAGAAAATCGTCGATAATGAGCAGTCTGTCTTTATCGGAAAGAAATTCTTTCGACACTATGACCGTGGAGGTGCCGCCGTGAGTGTACGAGACCGCTTCGGCGGACCAGACGTCGGACGAGATGTTCTTCGTCTTCGCTTTTTTTGCAAAAACGACCGGACAACCGAAAAACTGCGCCGTCAGACAAGCTATACCGATGCCCGAAGCCTCGATAGTGAGTATCTTGTTGACGCCGCAGCCGCGGTAAAGACGGTGGAATTCCTCCCCGAGACGGGAGACGAAAGCCACGTCGATCTGATGATTCAAAAAAGAGTCCACCTTGAGGATGTCGCCCGCTTTTATAACGCCGTCGCGTCTGATGCGGTCTTCAAGAAGTCTCATGGCGGAACCCTCCTTAAATAAATTACTAACTTAATTTTACCTTAAAATACGACTTTTTTCAATCGGCAAAATCACGAAAATTACTTAAAATAAAAGGGGGTATTTATACAAAATGCACAAGCAAAAATATAAGGTTAAAAATTCATATTTTTATATATAGATTGGTCACATATATGATATATAATAACTTTGTATAATTATGCCCGGAGCCTTTGATATGGAAGAAAAAACAGTCGTTCTCGCGCCTATGGCGGGCGTTGCGGATACGGCGATGAGAACGCTCTGCGCAAAGCGCGGAGCGGATCTGACCGTGACCGAGATGATCTCCGCCGCGGCGGTCTGCCATAACGACAAAAAAACGTATAAATTAGCCGAAATAACCGGGGTGGAGACTCCCTGCGCCCTGCAGATATTCGGTCACGACCCGGATCAGATCGCGTACGCGCTGACGGCGCTGTACGGAGCGGCGAAGGTCAAACCGTGCGCGTTCGATATAAATATGGGCTGTCCGGTCAAAAAAGTCGTCCGCGGCGGCGACGGATCGGCGCTGATGAGAGATCCGGCGCTTGCGGAAAAGATAATTTCGGCGGCGGTAAAGGTCTCGCCCGTGCCGGTGACGGTCAAAATGCGGGCGGGCTTCGACAAAGACAGCATAAACGCGGCGCAGATCGCGCGTATCGCCGAAGCGGCGGGCGCCTCGTCCGTCTGCGTACACGGCAGAACGAGAGAAGATATGTATAAAAGCGGCGCGGTGCGCCGCGGCGTTATAGCCGACGTCGTCTCGGCGGTGAAGATACCCGTTATCGCAAACGGCGACGTTTTCTCCGGCGCGGACGCCGTGAGCATGATAAACGAGACCGGCGCGGCGGGAGTCGCCGTCGGCAGAGGCGCTCTCGGCAACCCGTTCATATTCGAAGAGATAAAGGCGGCGCTCGCCGGTATACCTTACTCTCCCCCGACCGATCTGCAGAGGACGGAGGCGGCGAGAGAGCATCTGAGGCTCCTCGTGCTGACTAAGGGCGAGCGTTCGGGCGTGCTCGAAGCGCGCAAGCATCTCGCGTGGTACTTAAAGGGCATGAGATTCGCCTCGTGGGCGAGACAGACGGTAAACACCGCTTCGACCGAAGCGGACATGATAAAAATACTTGATCGGATCACGGAAGGATTGTTACAATGACGGCACAAAGATTCGGAAAAGAAACTGCGCTGAAAAAACTTACCGACGCGTGGTACGGGTTCGTGAATTCACGGAGCTTTTACCTGCTCGGCGCGTTCTTTCTGCCGCTTTTACTGATGTGGATAATCTGTATCATAAGAGGAGTTTATCCGTTCGGAGAAAAATCGGTGCTCGTTCTCGACCTGAACGGGCAGTACGTCTATTTCTTCGAGGCGATGCGCGACATCTTTCAGGGGCACGGCTCGCCGTTCTATACCTGGTACAGATCGCTCGGCGGCGAATTCTCGGGCATTTACGCCTATTACGTAGCCTCGCCTTTCGCGCTGCTCTCCGTTTTCTTCCCCGAAAACGGCATAACGGAATTCCTGCTCTGGATGACGCTTCTGAAGGTCGGTTCGTGCGGTCTGACGTTTGCGATATATCTGCACAACACCCGCCCGTCAAAACCGCTCAACGTCGTGCTTTTCGCGACCTGCTACGCGATGACGAGCTACGCGGTCGTTCAGGCGCACAATACGATGTGGATAGATTCGCTCATATATCTGCCGCTGATCTGTCTCGGCATCGAGAACATCGTCAAATACGGCAAATACAGAATGTACTGCATCTGCCTTGCGCTCTGCTTCATTTCGAACTTCTATATCGGCTGGATGACGGCGATATTCTCGACGCTCTACTTCTTCTACGCATACCTTTCCAAATATTCGTTCAAGCAGTTCGAACGCTTCTTCTTCGCGTTCTATAAATGGCTCGCGTTCTCGGTCGTCGGCGCGGCGATCGCTTCGATAATAATACTGCCGACGTACTATTCGCTCAAATTCGGCAAAAATACCTTCCAGAACCCGAGTTACGCTTTCGAAGCGCGGTTCGATTTCATAAACATATTCACACAGATGCTGCCGAACAGCTACGACACCGTAAGACCGAACGGCCTGCCGTTCATATACTGCGGATTGATCTGCGTGATACTGATACCCGTGTTCTTCGCGGCGAAGCGCGTGAGCGGCAGAGAGAAGATCTGCTCGGCGTCGATACTCGCGGTGATGGTGCTGTCTTTCGTCGGCTCGACGATCGACCTGTTCTGGCACGGCCTGCAGAAACCCAACTGGCTGAACTACCGTTACAGCTATATGTTCTGTTTCCTCGTGATAGTTTTCGCCTACACTGCGTTCATCGAGCTTGATAAAAAGCTCTTCCGCACGGTGATGGGCGTCGGCGGCGTCATCGGCGTGCTGCTCGTGATCGTACAGGCTCTGCCGGACTCGACGTTCGTCGTCGCGAGAGCCTCGAACAACGAATTCACGTACGTGAACAATTTCCTCACGATCTGGTTCTCGATCGGCATGCTCGGCATACTGCTCGCGGTGCTCTGGGCGGTCGGCAGCAAAAAGAAAGGCGCAACGGTGCTGCTGCTCGCGGTCGTCTGCGCGGAGCTGCTCGTGAACGGCGTTTACGACGCGGTGCAGCTGCATAACGACGTCGTATATTCTCCGAGATCGAACAGCAGCTCGTCGAACAGCAACGCGTACGTCGACTTCATGGCGAGGTGGTCCGGCATCGTTCGCTCCGTTCAGGAAAAAGACGACACGCTTTACAGAATGGAAAAGACCGTTCACCGCAAGGTAAACGACAATATGACGCTGCGCATGCGCGGCATCACGAACTCGACCTCGACTCTGAACGCCTCGGTCATCAAGCTGCTCAACAAGCTCGGCTACGCTTCGAAATCGCACTGGTCGAGATACGTCGGCGGCAATATAGTCAACGATTCCCTGCTCGGCATAAAATACGTGCTCGCTGATGACGACGACGATCTGCCGCCCGACTACGAGCTTCTGTTCACCGAGATGGACCCGACGAAGCTCGGGCTCGAAATAGACGAAGACGACGACGATTATCTGCTCTACGCTTATATAAACAACTACGCCCTGCCGATCATGTACGGCGTGGACGGCGATATAAAGGCCTGCGACATAACCGATATCCGCTCCGCTCCCGAAGTGCTCAACAGCATCGTCTCGGCGATGGCGGGGTATGACTGCAGAATTTTCGTGCCGATAGTGACGGGCGACAACAATTTCGACTATTCAAACGTAGAAAAACGCTCCTCCGGCCAGCACAGAAAGTGGGCTGTGTCGCCCTCGGGCAGCACCGGTACGCTTTACGTCACCTTCACGGTCGAAAACGACGGCGCGCTTTACCTGCATATGCCTTCGGATTACCCGAGAGAGACTCTGATGAGAACGCACGTCGTGCACGAGGACGGATCGAAAGAGGCGACGAAGTCGTTCAACTACATGGGCAGCGAAACGCATACGATGTACTATCTCGGCGACTTCAAAGCCGGCGACGAGGTCACGCTCGATATCGTGCTCAAAGACTCGTCGGGCAATCTGTATTACTACAAAGACTGCGGATATATATTCTATTTCGATAAAGAAGTTTACGAAAAGGCTCTTTCCGACATAAGAAAGAACACGACCGAGATCACGGAATTCTCGGATACGCATATCAAAGCGACCGTCAATATGAAAGAAGACGGCGTGATGTTCACCTCGATCCCTTACGATGAGGGCTGGACCGTCAAGGTCGACGGCAAACGCGTGAAACTTTCGTCAAAGACCGAAAACGAAGACGGCGATTACGAAGCGAACAACAAGGTCCTCGGCGCGCTGCTCGCGTTCGACGTGCCGGCGGGCGAGCATACGGTGGAAATGTCGTATATCCCGCAGGGCTTTCTGATCGGCGCGGTCCTCGCCGCCGCGGGCATAGTTCTGCTCGTGATACTCGGCGTAAGGGAAGACAAAAAGAGACGCAGAAGAAAGAAAGCGAAGCTTCAGGCGTTCAGAGAGGGGATCGCCGCGGCAGACCGTCCGGCTGAAGCGCCGGCGGAAGTACCGGATACCGCGGAGGCTGACGAAGCTCCGGCCGGACCCGGGACCGTGACGGAAAACGGACCGGAGCCCGAAAAAGAAGAAAGCGAGACTGAAGAATAATGGCAGAGTTACGGTTTCTCGGCACCTGCGCGGCCGATTTCTCGCCGCGCCTGTCCGCCGATCTGAAGGATAAATTCGACCTTGACGCGAGAAGATCGTCGTCGGTACTGCTCGATGACAGATATCTCGTCGACTGCGGCGTACATACCGCCGATTCGATACGCATAGCGGGCGTCGACAGAAAAGAGATAAAGTATATCTTCATCTCGCATCTGCACAGAGACCATTACGACCCGCAGAACATAGCGTATATCGCCGAGCGTCAGAAAGAGCCGGTAAAGCTCTTCGTAAGAGAAGACGCCGAGCTGCCGTATATCCCGAACGTCAGGATCGTGAGAATGAAGCAGTTCGTGACGTACGAGGTCGATGAAGATATGAAGGTCACGGGGCTGACCGCGAACCACGACGAAAAGGTAAGACCGAGGCATCTGCTCTTTGAGTACAAGGGCAAAAAGTTCTTTTACGGCCTCGACGGCGGCTGGCTGATCAACGCGACTTTCAATTATCTGCGCGATTCTCATCTCGACCTTGCGATACTCGACGCGACCTGCGGCGACTACGAAGGCGATTACAGAATGGCGGAGCATAACAGCATTCCGATGATAAGGCTCATGCTCCCTTCCCTGCGCACCGTCGGGATGATCGACGGTCACACAAAGATAATACTTTCGCACCTCGCCCCGTCGCTTCATAAGTCTCATGAAGAAACGGTAAAGATCGCCGAAGCGTTCGGCGCGACCGTCGCATACGACGGCATGACGGCAGAATTTTAACGAGCCTGATTGCCGCGTTTGCACTTGCGCAAGCCGCCCCCTTCTGTGAGACAGGCAAATATGCCGCATGCGGCGAGATAAGGAATGATGAATGACGCTTCGCGTCAAATGATGAGACTGCGTCATGATGAGCGCTTCGCGCATGATGATCGTCCCGTACGGGAACCCCCAACGTTCACGTTGTTCACGTCGGGGAACCCCTACGTGAACCCCCAACGCTCACGTTGTTCGCGTCGGGGAACCCCTTGCAGGCGGGACGAATGAATAAGGTATCGCTTCGCGATTTCCGTGTGCCATACGGCACCCTTGGGGGTGCCCACCCTTACAACCCCCAAACCCCCTTGACCCCTCCCGGATCCGCTTTGCTCTATCCGGGGCGCGCCGCCCCCGTATGAGTAATACGGGGAGAGGGGGAGAGCGGGGGATTAAGGGGATGGGTGGGGCGATCCCCCGCGAGCGATGAGGTTGCGGTTAAATTCGCATTCGGAGAGCTTAAGGTGTTGCCTTCGGCGATGTTCCGTGCGGCTTGCGCCGCGCTTGGGGGTACCCACCCAAAACAATAAGAATTCTCCTTATTCACTCGATCCGCAAGGATCGAATATCACACGACCGCAAGGTCGTATATCACACTTTTGTATGCTTCGCCTGAGGCGAGGATACAAAA
>JAEEGL014477768.1_pt1 | contig 12650 bp, 11 predicted proteins | sample 9134231 | NCBI WGS metagenome assembly JAEEGL01 (sample SAMN16246548, study PRJNA631951) | gut metagenome | biome: gut microbiome; feature: rumen; material: fiber-attached | host: Bos | place: Iran: Karaj | collected 2018-10
TACCCAAGATATTCTTGCTATAAAATGGTTAGGATTATTTTTTACTTCTTGTTCACCAAGATATTTAGTTAATCCATAAGTATTTTTTGGATTTGGTAAATCTTCTTCAGTATATAATCCTTCTTTTTTTCCATCAAATACATAATCCGTAGACATATACATTAATTTAGCTCCAACCGCATTAGATGCATCCGTCATGTTTTTCGTACCTTTTATATTTACTAAAACAGCATCATGATATTTATCTTCAGCTTTATCCACCGCAGTCCATGCTGCACAGTGAATAATTACATCAGGTTTATATTTTGTAACTACAGCCATTACTTGATCACTATCAGTAATATCCATTTCTTCTCTTGTTGGTGCATATACATCATATTCACCACGATCATGTAATTCCTTAACTATATCATGTCCTAATTGGCCATTTATTCCCGTTACAAGAAACTTTTTAGGTTTTCTAAAGAATTCTACCTTATTAGCACTAATGCCTTCTCTAACCTGATCTTTTCCCGATAAAATGGGTTCTTTAATATCATATTCTTTAAATATCTTATCCCATGGAATATTTAATTCAGGGTCATTCCAAAGAATACCACCTTCAGTTTTAGGTTTATATAGATTATCTACATAATATTCAAATAATGTATCATCCTTTAAAGACACAAAGCCATGAGCAAATCCTCTAGGTACATATAGCATCTTTCCATTTTCTGGAGTAAGTTCTACCGCAGTCCATTTACCATAACTAGGAGAATCTTTTCTCATATCTACGACTACATCAAGTACTGCTCCCCTATGACATCTTACAACTTTAGCTTGACAATATGGATCACGTTGAAAATGAAGTCCTCTTACTATACCTTTTCCACTCAATGAATTACTAACTTGAAATATTCTATTAAATCCCAAATTCATTAATTCTTCTTCCGTAACAGAAGAAAAGTATCCCCTATTATCTCCAAATCTTTTTGGTTCTAAAATATAACAATCTTTTAAATTAGTTTCTATTTTATTCATGATATCACCTGTAGGTACTATTATACATTATTCGGTAGTTATTTTCAATAAAAAAAGAAGATGTATATCTTCTATTTTTTTCTTTCTTTTTCAATCGTTCTAACTAAATGCTTCCCATAACTATTCTTACTTAATAGTTGTCCTCTTTCATATACTTGATTAGCGTCTATCCAGCCATTATTATAAGCAATAATTTCCGGGCAGCATATTACAGAACCTCTGTTATTTTCAATCGTTCTAATCATATTAGAAGCATCTAACAATGATTCAAATGTACCAGTATCAAACCAAGTATACCCTTCACCAAGAATGCTAGCCTTTAAATTACCTTCTTGCAAATACATATCATTTAATGAGGTAATCTCTAACTCATTTCTCTTAGAAGGTTTTACTAATTTAGCCTTAGCAGGCACTCCTTTAGGATAAAAATATAATCCGGTGATAGCAAAATCAGATTTAGGGTGTTCTGGTTTTTCTTCTACACTAATAACATTATGATTATTATCTATTTCCATTATACCAAATCTTTCTGGATCCTTAACTTTATATCCAAATATTGTGGCATAACCATCCATAGCGTTTTTAGTAGCCATCTTAAGTTCATCCCTCATGCCACTACCATGATATATATTATCTCCAAGTATCATTGCACAAGGATTACCATTAATAAATTCTTCACCCAATATAAACGCTTGAGCTAAGCCATCCGGTGATGGTTGAATAATATATTCTAGATTAATTCCAAATTGTTTTCCAGTACCTAGTAATCTTTTAAATCCCGGTTGATCGCCTTCAGTAGTAATTATCAATATATCCTTAATATTTGCCTGCATAAGTGTAGCCAACGGATAATATATCATTGGTTTATCATATACTGGTAACAATTGTTTACTTATGCCCTCAGTAATAGGATACAATCTAGTACCCGTACCACCTGCAAGTATTATACCTTTTATATCTTCCATTTAAACCACCTGGTGTTTATTATAACTTAATTATTATATATTATCAATATATTTCTATTTTTTTATCAATATTCTTTTTATACGAGATAATACTCTTTTAATTATTGATTTTTTAGGTACATATTTTTTTACTAGTCCTTTTATTGTATATTTATCAATATTTTTATAAAACGTTTCCCTACTAGGTGGTCTGCTAACTGATCTTTCCAGTAAAGGGTTGCCATTTATGATACTTTTTATGTTACAACTTTTATAAAAAATACCTTTTTCAAGCTTTGAGAATAATTCTTTACCTTTCTCACTATTGATAATGATTGCTGATACGCCATTATTATTATACATATCGGGACATTCATTTTTAACACCCCAAAAATCGCCTAATGTTATGTCAGAATATTTATTACCTAGTTTAAAACTGCAATTATAACAACTTTCTCTCAACGCAATATCTGACAAGAATAATTTCATATAATTATTGTCTTTTTGCAATTCTGTATGCTTTGTTTTTCTTAATAAAATTGTATTAGAATAGGTTTCCCATCCACTTGTTTTGTCTCTAAAATTATAGTCTAATATATTATCATTAAATTCATTTTCTATTTCATTTATAAATTTGCTGAATAATTTTTGACTTGGAACGCCATGGCAAAATAAGTCAATACAAAACAAGTTTTCATAATCTTCTCTTAAAAAAAATTTTAATCCTGCTACTTGGCATGGCGTACCTACAAATAATATTTTGACTTTTTTGACATTATTTTTCACATAAGTATATATTTTGCCTATTTCACTTTGCAAATACTTTGATCCCTTTAATAAATTTAATTCAGTCATCTTTGTTATTGCAATGTGCTTTAATTTATTTGCTTTATCAAATGCAGCTCCAATTACTATTCCATTATTATCTAATACATATTTTGCTATTAATGGAAATATTCCTCCGGAAGATGAGGTTAATAATTCATCTTCATTCTTGTTATATCCTGCATAACATGTATTTAATGCCTTGTTTTCAGTGCCATTAAGTACGGGGCATGTCTTTTTACACAGCCCACAATCAATGCATTTTTTTGAATCTATTTTGGGATATAAAAATCCTTCATTATTTATTTTCATTGATACTGCATGCTTGGGACATATATTTGCACATGCACCACATCCAGTACATTTTTCATATGATACTATGTTCTCCATATTACCTCCATTATCTTAAATCTGATCAGCATTATTTTTTATATATTATAAACACTCTGGTACAGTATTTTAAACATTATTGCATTAATAAATTGTATTCTATTTTATTTTTAATCTATCCAACCATCTTTTATTGCTTTCTTATCTTTTTTTATAAAAATTCTTTTTATTGCTTGCTTACTTATTCTATATGATAGAATGTATGATAATATTGGGATTCTAATTTTATTCTCTTTGTAACTATTTAATATTTCAATACAAAATTCGCGTTGTATTTTTTTTCTACATCCTTTTATGATATTTGATAATATTTTAATTCTGTTCTTATAATAATTGTCAAGGTCAAAAACATTTTTGTATTCCCGCAATTTATTAATTGATTCAAGTGCTGTTATGGTTCTAATACATTTGGAACATTTACCATCGTTTTGCCATTTGTCTCCAACACATACATTTAACCAATCATATGTTTCCTTAAATTGCGATATGTATTTAATTTTTTCTAGTCTTGATACTTCTATACCACTGCAATAGAATGTTATATTTTCGTTGCTTAAACATTGCATATTTAAAATATCATAGAAGGCCGTATCTGCTTCATCTATGTGTGAGCCGTCAAATCTTAGCCCACTGGCAAAGTAATATGTGTTAAATAATTTCTCAAGTGCATATACGCATGACAGTGTGGTGAATGTATGTCTTTTTTCGTGATTCATCATGATCAATTCATTCATATTTGTATCAACTAATACAAGTGGGTAATTATATTTTTTACAAAACTCTTTAATATTTGCAACACGTTCATTGTATAGCTCTCTTGCGGCTTCGCCGCCATATTCTCCGTTAGACCCTGCATTAAAAAAACAAAGATGCGTTATATTTCTCTGATTATCAAGAAGTTTTTGATGTTTAAATAATGTGTAGAAACTATCAACACCACATGATATTGATGCACCAACTCCCTTAGAATTAAAATGTTCATCTGTCAATTCACATTTAATACTTACTGGTTTTTTATTAAATGCTTCACATAACATAGGTAACAAATAAGTACTTAATTGATAATATATTTTTTTACTTATTTTTGCTTTGATGATTACGTTATAATTATGTTTAATTATATATGGAATTAGGGCTATTAAAAATGCATTTGCTGTGTCATCACTTAGGTAGTCCTTATATTCATTATTAACTTTAAAGTACAAATCATATTTTTTATTTTCATATTCAATAGTTGAGATTAATTTATTTTCCAATATATATGGTTTATTAATTATTAGATCCATTACCAATTACACTTCCAATCTTTGTAATTATTCCTTTTACAATTGCTTTTTCATAAGTATTCATACTTAAAAAATATGCACTTATACAATATATAATAGTAAAAATACTACCATATATCAATATACTTTTAATTCCCACTAAGACAATATAATGTTTAAATACAAGGATTACCCCCCATGGTATTATGAATGGCAGTGTCATGCCCATTATCTCTTTCCAAAATTTTTTGATGTCTAATTTAATTGCTTTATAGTAATATATATTGTTTATAAAACTTGATACGAGTATTCCGAATGCTGTTCCTATAGCTGCACCAATTGCACCATATTTTATTGCTAATGGTATTGATATAATTAAATTTAGAACTGCAATAATTACATTGACTATTGCCGAGAATTTATGCTTATTCATTGCTTGCCTAATACTTATTCCTAAATTTTGAATTAATGGAATACATACTGGCAGAATTAATAATAGCGCAACATAATATGACCTTTCATAACTTTTTCCTGCCCATAAGATAAAAAATTCTTTCCCGACAAGTATAAAACCACTTGCCATTAAAAATATAATTAGATATTGAATTCTTCCAACTTTTATGAATTCATTTGTTAATTCATCACTATTTGCATTTTTCCCAATCATTTTCGATATTTTTGGTAATAATATGCCACTTATTGCTGTAGACAAACTGCAGAATAATAGATTTAGTGTTGCTGCTATTGAATAAATGGATACAGTTATTGTACCTGCAACTGCTCCTAATACAAAGTTATCGATTGACCAATTAATTTTATCAACAATAACACCTAAGAATATCCATATTGAATATGATAATATAGTTTTAAACATTTTTTTATCAAAGCCCATATATTTTACGTGTATTTTTAATTTCTTTGTACAATATATATAATTAGCTAATAATAGGATTATATTTGTAAAAGAAACTACAATACATAACGTTACTGATCTATATCCTAAGTATAAGAGCGGTATCATTATCAATGGCGTTAGTATAGAATGAATGATAGCCATAATTTTTTGAAATGTGAATTTTTCACATGCACTTATTATTGAATTATATATTGCGAATGAGAATGTCAAAAACATATTACATATTAATATTAGCATCATAATCTTCATTTTGTGTATTTCCATTGCTGTCATTTTAGCTGAAAAAATATTATTAATATTTGAAAACAATATTATACCAAGTATTACAGTTATAATTCCAATTGCTTTAAATACAATATTAAACATTCCGTGTAATTTTTTTTCTTCTTCTATCTTATTTTGGGCTCTATACTTTGATGTGTATACAATAATTGCATTGCCAAAACCTAGATCCATAACTGTTAAATATCCAAGTATGGATACTACCAAAGAGTATAATCCATACTCACTTTGGCCAAGTTTTCTTATTAATAATGGTGTATAGAGAAGTTGTATTAATGTACTTACTATTATTGATACATATGATAGTACTGCCCCTAGTCTTCTCTGTTGACTATCATTCATCTTATCACCTGCTTTTTTGTTATGCTATATTGCTTTTTTTATAAATTCATCACATTTTTCTTTTTCTTTTTTTAGTATTTTTAATGCTTCAGAATAGTTGCATTGTAAATTTTCTTTAGTAATTTTTTTATTATATTTTCTGTTTTTTAATTCAAATTTTGTAATGAGTGTTTCAAGTCTTGAATTCATATTTGATATTCCCTCTTGTTCTCTCTCAAATATAATAAATGGTCTATTAAATAATAATGCAAAAACTGATGAATGAAATGAATCCGTACATACTAAAAAGGCATGTTTTTCTAAATATAAAAATTCTTGTGGACCATTTATGTAAAATGGGTCATTTTTATCCATTAAATTTATAATTCTACAATTATTTTCTTTTGCTATTCTTTCTATTTCTTTTTTTCTTTCATCATTAATATCACCTAGAAAATAAGTTAAAATGTATTCTTTATCACTATATTTTAGTCTATCAAATTGCTCTGGCTTATGCATTACTTTTTCCCATATACTTATATCAATTAGCATTGTTGGATCTAACAAAACTTCAATATCATTTCTACCTGTGATTTCTTGAATTAATAGTTTCCCTTGATCTTCTCTTACAGAAATATTGTCTATTTTATTAAAATGATACTTATATTCTTCCAAAAAATCTTCTTTAATGTTATCTGCTGCAATACTTGCTGCAATGCTAATAATTTTTTTATTATCTATTTTATTTACATCTCTCACTAATTGTTGGCTCAGTTCATCGTTTGAATTCCAGACCTGATCACTACCAACATAAATATAATCATAACTTTCTAAGTTAATATCGTTTCTATTAATTTTATCAATTTTTTGATCAAAATTTTCAAATAATATGCGTCTTTCTTTTTCTGCTTTTAAAATATTTCTGTACTTCGGAATTAGCATTTTTATTATCTTTTTTAATTTTATTATTAGTGATGATTTTAACTTATCAGGTATAACTGTACATGCTTTGATATTATAATTTTCTAGTAATTTTTGTACTGCGTAGTTTTGTAGTTTATTTCCATAATTTACATTTCCATATAATGTATATATTAATGCTTTTTTCTTACTATTTTTCATTTACTTTTACCTTTCTATATTTTAATTTCATAGTTGTAATTGGGAATATAATTTTAAGTATTAATTTAATTCTTTTAGTTACTGATATGTTATCGGATTTTATAGCATATTTCCAATATTTATTGATTACTTTTTTTAATTTTTTCTTGTCTTTTTTTGTACTTTTTTTATTAATATGTTGATAATAGTATGCTTCAATATAATAATTGATATATCTGTATGAAAAATAATTTTTATTATTTTTCTTAAATATTTTGAAGTATTGTTCCATTATTTCAAATGCTTTGATTACAGTTAAATATTTTTCATTAAATCTTTGAGCATTAGCACTTGTAGTATTTTGCAGATAGAAATATGCGTAGATTGGATATGTAAATACTGCTGTTGTAATATTCTTGGATAAATCTAGGAAAAATATGCCATCTTCATTATAATGTATATCTTCACGAAATCTTATATTCTTAATTATGTCTCTTTTTATTAGTTTATTTGTTGCATAGGTATAATAATATTTATAATCAAGTATATTTGATATATATTCATTTTGATTCATTAAAATAGTTTGAATTTTTTCTTTTTTTCTTGTATTATCAAAATCTTCAATATATTTACCTGATTCATCTACTCTTATAATATTACACATTGATATATCTGCATCATATTCAATAATATTTTTATATAGTACTTCAATGTAGTTTTCAGCTATTGTGTCATCACTATCTATAAAAATTATAAAATCGCCTTTGGCGTTCTCCATACCAATATTTCTTGCTCTTGAAACACCATTATTTTTTTGATGATATGTCTTGAATTCTTTATATTTTTTTGAAAATTCATTGCATATTTGTGCTGAATTATCAGTTGATCCATCATTTATTAAAAGTATTTCAATATTTTTGTATGTCTGCTTTCTTATTGATTCTAGACATTCATATAAATACTTTTCTGCATTATATACTGGTACAATTACTGAAATCAGATTATTCATTATATCTTCTCCTTAATTTTTTAATTAAAAAAAGTATATATATTGGAACCAGACCAACCCAATCTTATGACTAGCGTCAGCCAGCATATTAACAATATAATTGATGTTACAATCATACTATTTTTCTTATCCTTTAGGCATAAAGGTAACGCAATTATATTATACATATCTAACATAATGCTTATACGAATTCCATACATTGTTTTGAATGCAAATAGTATTATTGTATATATTAAATATCCATATAGAACAATATTTGCAAAAAATACTTTATTATTTTCTTCTTCTTTATTTGTAATACTTTTACAATTACATATTAAGATTACTGAAAAACATAGTATGAAAACTAAAAATGCCAGTGAATATAATGAAAGTGGATTTATAAACCAATCTTTTTCAGTACTTTTGAAAATAAAAATATCTGCATAATAATCAAAATGTGAATTACTTAATCCAAATCTTACCATCAGTTCATATAGTGGCTGAATAATTATTGGTATAGCTACAATAATCAAATTTAGTACTATAATTAGAAATTTATTTAATTTCTTTTTGTTAAAATACAAAAATTTGATTATAAATAACAGCAATATGCCAATTATAGCTGATTTGTGAAATAATATAGCTATAATGAATGGAATATATTTGATAAATCTATTTTTATTTTCATTTGAGATACCCAATACAGTTCCTAATATTAAAAAACCTATTGCTATGCTTTGACGCATATTATTTAGTGTATTATTAAAATATAAAAACATATAGACCATCATACTAAACGTAATACTAAAATTGTTATATTTATGTTTTATGGTGGTACATGCTTTGTAGATTGGTAATACTGTAAGGAATTGAATTAGAAATAATATTATCTGAACACTGTGTTTAAATCTTGTACATAGATATAATAAAATACCGAAAGCATACTCATTACCAATGTTTAATATATTATTGTTTAATATACTTTTTAAACCAGTTAAATTTTCAGCAATTTTGCAATAATTTGTTATATATACTTTTACATCTACACCAACATCTTCTCCACGTAATCCGGCAATTAATGATATTAGTATAATAGCAAAAGCTGCAAATATTTTAGAGTATTTTTGTTGATTTTTATTTAAACGCTCTGAGATGAAAAAACATACAGTACATGTAAAAAAAATTAGTAAATAAAATACCGTTGATTGTATCATTTTTTCATCTCCTATTTTATATTATATTTAAAATTACTGCAATTTTAAATATAATATTTTCTTTTTTGCTTTTCAATTTAATATTTTTGTTGAATAATAAATTCATCTTATATTTAATAGAGTATCTATAATTGGCAAAGCTCTCTAATATCTTGCAATTTTCATTTGCCATATCATTTTTATACCCATTTAATAATTCTTTTGCCATTTTTTCTCTATATCTATTTTTATTTTTATAACTACGAAATCTTCTCTTTAATCTGCTAATAACTTTATTATTTACACCAATTACATTATTTTCATGTTGGCGATATAATATATAACTCTCTTTATCGTTAATTGCAATGCCACCTATTGCAAGACACAATCTGTATATCCAAGCATCATGCATTTCAATATTACCTGGTTTATACTTTTTTAGAATTGTTTTCATTTTTTTATTGAATACCATTGTGCATCCTGTTGCGATATTTTTAATCATTGCACTTCCAAGAGTAGTCTTTTCTTCTTCTTCTAAAGTGTACAAATATTCTAATTTATCATTAACTATTTTTTTTGCTGAAAAATAAACGATTGGTATGTCTTGGTTATATTTTTTTATTTGTTCTATTGCTCTATTTAGCTTATTTGGCAACCAGTAATCATCCTGATCTGATAACGCATAAAACTTATAATTATCGTCACTGCATTCTATTAGTTCCATGAAGCTTTTAGCCGGTTTAAGATTGCTACCTTTTATCATCTTGATATTATAATTTTTAATTATTTTCTGTGTATTATCTTTTGAACCATCATCTCTGACTAAGATATTAGCTACTACATTTCTCTGATTATTAATTGATTCAATTTGTTCTTTTATGTATTTTTCACCATTATACGTTGACATTAATACCTGAACTTGTTCCATTTTTATTTCCTTCTAAATAATAAATTTGTTATTAAATTTATTCTGTTTTTTACCATTTTTGATAGCGAGTAGTGCTTCATACTTGATACATTGCTTTCGTGTCTTCTATAATTTATAAGTACTCTATTTATAAACTCAACATTCCCACATTTTTCACTTTGTATTCCTATCCATTGATCATGCATTTCTATATTATCTGGTATTGGTAATATTTTGTCTTTCATTTTACTATCAAATGCCATACAACAGCCAATATAACTATTTTTTATTATATTATTAATAATACCTTTTTTTGATTTTCGATATTTCATGAATGATTCTTCATAAGTAGTTTTGTTTTTTGAATCAACTATTTTTGCATCATGAATTACACACATACATTTTTTTTCTTCAATTTTTTTTAAAACTGTACTTACTTTATCATTCATCCATATATCATCTTGGTCTGATAAAAATATATATTTACCAGCACAATTTGTTATAGCGTTGGCAAAATTCTGCTTTACTCCTTTGCAAGGCCCATTAATCAATTTTATCCTTTTATCATTATAGGATTTTATTATATCTATTGTCTTATCTTTTGAGCCATCGTCTGAAATAATTATTTCATCTTTATCTTCTAATTGTTTTAATATTGAATCTAGTTGCTCTTTAATATATTTTTCTCCATTGTATGTTGCCATTGCAACTGATATGAAATAGTCTCTTTTCATTATCTCTTACCTGCTTTCATACCAATATATCTAGCAGCCATATCAAATGGAAATCTAAATAATAATTTGTATTTTTTTTCTTTTATAATTCTTTTTAAAACATGTTTGGCAAGCGCAAATCCACTATCTGTAGTTCCAAAATTATCAAGATAAGCATTTTCTTTAAAAAATTTGCCTGTAAGTTTATAACGATTATATAAATCCTTTAATGTAAAATTATGTGAATGATATACTACAGAATCAGCACAGTATTTAATTTTATAACCATTCATAATAAGTTTGTATGCTAAATACATATCCTCATTTATTGGCAATTTTTTGTTATCATATCCATTAAGTTTTACAAAAACAGACCTTTTAATCGCACTTGAAGCATCAGAAAAGAAAAATGTTTTTAAGCCAAGATTATTAATATCACTTTTGCTTTTGATCAATGACTTATTAGGGTAATTAGATTCTCTCGTGTATTTTTCAATATTTTCAAATTTTGTTAATTGTCTCGAATACGTTGCATCAACTACACCATTCATTATTGGCTTAGTGAGATTTTCTAACCAATTCGAGTCTTTAATTACAACATCTTGAGTAATAAATACAATTATATCTGCTTTAGATTTGTAAGCAGCATTTTCACGAGTTAAACTATGCGAAAAATCTTCTTTTTTGATTTTATCATATTTACAGCCTAATTTTTGTAGTAATTTTTCTGTTTCATCTTTACTCTCCGTAAGGATATAATTTATTTGATTAACATTAACATTTTCCTGTTTTAGTAAAGATCTATTTAATTCTTCTAGATACAAAGCTGCATTATATAGAGGGCAAATAATGTCTACCTTCATATAAACTCTCCTTACTTTATAAAAGGATACCAAAGTATCCTCATTTTATTTAGCACCACTTCTAGAAATAACAACCTTAATAGTACGAATTATACATTTAATATCCAATAAAATACTACAATTATTAACGTAATAATATTCTAAAGTCAATCTATTATCATAATCTGTAGCACTTCTACCGTTACATGCCCACCATCCAGTTATTCCAGGCCTTACAATTTCATACAAAGCATGATTTCCGTGATGAGAGTCAAGCTCTCCTTTAACTAAAGGCCTTGGTCCTATCATAGACATATCGCCAATAAGCACATTAATAAACTGCGGCATTTCATCCAAGGAAGTTTTTCTAATGATATTACCAATTTTAGTTATTCTAGGATCCTTATCCAATTTATGATTTTCATCCCACTCTTTTTTATATTTTTTATCTTTCAATAATTTCTTTAAAACCTCATCAGCATTCCATACCATACTTCTAAATTTATATAACCTAAATTCTTTACCATTTTTTCCAATCCGTATATGCGAATAAAAAATGGATTTAAAATCTCCAGTTAGCATATAACTAACTTTAATAATTATCGCAATTGGTATCATAAAAACAATACCAATCAAAGAACATATAATATCAAATAATCTTTTAATAGCAAAATATAGCACTCTAGACAAAGATTTATTCATAACTATTACTTCACTCTCATTCATGTTTTACTCATCCTCTTTTTCTATTTTTTCTTGACAATAAACATACTTCCTACTAGTGCAATAACTAATCCTACTATTACAACTAACCATTTTAATTTATAACTATTATCTTTTTTAAATGAACCAGTATCAATTTCAATATCTGGTACAGTAGGTTTTTCACTAATATCTTTTACTATAATAATATAAGTTTGTTCAGTTTCACCTTTAGAAA
>JAEEGL014763581.1_pt1 | contig 12650 bp, 7 predicted proteins | sample 9134231 | NCBI WGS metagenome assembly JAEEGL01 (sample SAMN16246548, study PRJNA631951) | gut metagenome | biome: gut microbiome; feature: rumen; material: fiber-attached | host: Bos | place: Iran: Karaj | collected 2018-10
CTATCACGGACTGAATCTCTGCGACAGGGATGTGATAGCGGTAACCGGCGCCTGCCTTGCCGTAGAGAAAAAGAAGTTTAATGCTGTCGGCGGCTTTTTTGAAGAGCTGATAGTTGCATATAATGATGTGGATCTGTGCTTCTCGCTTTATGAGAAGGGCTGGTATAACGTGCTGCGTAACGATGTGCGGCTGATACATCACGAATCGGTAAGCCGCGGCACTGACGAGAGCAGGGAGAGAAAACAGCGCAGGATGCTGGAATGGCTGGAGCTGTATAAACGCCATCCGCTTCTTTACGGCCGCGATCCGTTTTATAACAAAAACCTGGTGCAGACCAGGCTGGATGTGGACTACAACATCAACTGTCCCTGTGATTATGAGCAGAAGGGCGCCGTGTCCGCTTTAAAGAGCATTCCGGTCCCGGCAGAGAGTTCCGGCGGCCCTATCCAGCGCAGGCTGGGGCTTGATATCAATCCGCAGTACTGCATAGATTCTGTCGAGATGTATTACGACTTTGAAGAAAACGGTGATTATTCCAGACAGTGGGTAATAGAAGGCTGGATGGCGCCTATAAAGCAGCCGCTGTGGCAGTACGCCCGTAAGCTTTTGCTTATAAGCGACGGTAAGGAAGCGTATGAAGCGGATGTATTCTCAAAATACCGTCCGGATGTTAAGCCGGTACTCAGCCAGCAGGCAGGGGCCGATATGTCGGGATTTGTGGTGAGGATCAAGGCGGACGATCTGGCTGACGGTGAATACAGACTGGGAATGTGCTTTATTTCAAAAAAGAATTCAAAGCCTTTTGTGAGGTATACAGATACTTTTGTGAAGTTTGAGAAGGATGTTTATCCTCTGCTTCGCAAAGAGGAAGTATCATAGTGACGGATGATGAGCGATAACGGTGATAATACAACAATAGAACAGCTTGAAAAGGAACTGGACGAGCAGCGCTACCAGAATCTGCAGCTGGCGACAAGATTGTCCGAGGCGCTGGCGCTTGCGGAGGATAAGCAGCGTCAGATAGACCGCATCAAAAACAGTACGGCCTGGAAGATGTCAAAGCCGCTGCGTGTATGCATGCACTGGGCGATCCGCCAGAAGGACAGGATAAGGAACCTGGGCGGCCCCAGGGGTATAGCCAGGAAATTAAAAAGCAAGAGCATAGAGAAAAAGGCAAGGGCACAGCATGGGACCTTAAGCTTTCCAAATGCTGAGGAAGCAGCAAAGCAGAGAGCACGTAAGTTTGATAAGGATGTTACATTCTCTATACTGGTGCCTCTTTACAATACGCCTAAGGATTTCCTTAAAGATACGATAGATGCGGTGATAGCACAGACCTACGAAAAGTGGGAGCTGTGTCTGGCAGACGGATCGGATGACGCACATGCATATGTGGGTGAATATTGCAGACAGGCAGCAGCCGCCGACAGCCGTATCAGATATAAAAAGCTTGAAAAGAACGAAGGCATTTCAGGAAACACGAATGAATGCCTTAAGATGGCTACTGGGAATTTTATCGGACTCTATGATCACGACGATATACTGCATCCCGCGGCTCTGTATTATTACATGGAAGCCATATGCGACGAGGATGCTGATTATATCTACTGCGATGAGACCACCTTCCACGGCAAGAGCGTCGATAATATGATCACCCTGCATTTTAAGCCGGACTATTCGCCGGATAATCTGCGGGCAAATAATTATATCTGCCATTTCAGTGTATTTAAGCGCAGTCTCTTAGAGGGAACGGAATTATTCCGCAGTCAGTTCGACGGAAGCCAGGATCATGACATGATACTGCGTCTGACATCTGCTGCGAAGCATATAGTGCATATACCTAAGATACTTTATTACTGGCGTTCGCATAAGGGCAGTGTGGCTGCCGATATCAGCGCAAAGGAATATGCGATAGATGCGGCAAAGGGCGCTGTGGCCGATCATCTGAGGAAGTGCGGTTACGACAATTTCCGCATAGAATCCACCAGGGCTTTTGAGACGATCTTCCGTATACATTATCCGCTGCTTAAGTCCGCAAAGGTATCCATACTGATACCCAACTGCGAGCAGAAGGATGTGTTAAAGCGCTGCATAGATTCGATAATCGAAAAGACTACCTACAGGGACTATGAGATAATAGTGATCGAGAATAATTCGCACAGTCCGGAGATATTTGCATATTATGATGAGCTTAAGAGCCATCCTAAGATAAAAGTAATAGAGTATAAGGGTGAGTTTAATTATTCGAAGGTGAATAACTTCGGCGCCAAAGAGGCAACGGGAGATTATCTGCTGCTCCTTAACAACGATACCGAAGTGATCACATTGAACTGGCTCGAAGAGCTGCTTATGTATGCGGAACGTGACGATGTGGGAGCTGTGGGCGCTAAGCTTTACTATCCGGACAAGACCATACAGCACGCCGGCATAGTGCTTAAGCTGGGAGCGCACCGTACAGCGGGACACAGCCATTACAGGGTAAATTACGAGAACTTAGGATATATGGGACGTCTGTGCTATGCGCAGGATGTTTCCGCCGTGACCGGCGCCTGTCTTATGGTAAAGAAGAGTCTTTACGAAGAAGCAGGCGGATTGGATGAGGATTTCCGCGTGGCGCTTAATGACGTGGACTTCTGCCTTAAGCTGCGTGAGAAAGGTTATCTGAACATATGGACGCCTTTCTGCGAGCTGTATCATTATGAATCCGCATCGCGCGGGACAGATCTGTCAGGCCCCGGAGCAGAGCGCTACGAAAGCGAGTGCGAACGCTTCAGGAGCAAGTGGAAGGAAGTTCTGGATAAGGGCGACCCATACTACAACGTAAACTTTTCGCTGGACCGCAGCGATTATTCGCTGAAGATATGACGGAGACGTATTCCGGCGAAGGAGCTGCGTGATCCTGAGCGCTCACTGCAGTCATCCTGAGCGAAGCGAAGGATCTTTCCTCCGTCGCCACACACTATATAGAAGGGAGAATCACCATGAGTGATATGTTTGACATCCTGTCATCTATGAAAGGCTCCGATTACAGCCTGGAAGAAATAGAGAAAGCCGAAAAGATGATGAAAAAGAACGGGGGATCTTTATCGGACAATTTAGTCAAGCTCACCGGACGCAGTGCTACCCCCAAGCCGTATTTCTCGCCTTCTTCATCAGCAGGTATAATGGATGCTCTTCAGAAGCAGGTGCAGGATGTAAGCAGGCTGACGCAGAGCTATCAGCAGAGCAGTAAGGCTGCGGAGCAGAGCATGGATGCGATGAACAGTGCACTGCTTCAGAACCAGCAGGCGCTGGATAGGCAGCTTAAGGAAATGAATGAAAATCTGGCAAAGGATTTCGGCGTAGGCGCAGGCACTGCAGCAACTCCTGCAGCAGGCACCGCCACCGCGACAGCATCTGCAGCCACAGCTGCAGCATCTGCTGCTGCAGCACCGCAGGTTGCCGTTACACAAAAGCCCGCCGTTCTTTCAGGTGAGGAAGCCCTGGATGCATTCAAGGGCATAGGCGAAGCAGTAGAAGAAAAAGTATTCGGACAGAGCGAGTTTATCAAAAAGCTGGTCATAGCTTTTAAGCGTCCTTTTGTTATGCCGCCCGAGGGCTCAAAGGCGCTCAATACCATTTTTATAGGCGGAAGGGATGATACCGGAAGACACTTCGGACTTTGCACACTGATAAAGATAATGAAGGAGAGAGATCTGATCGCATCCGAGGAGCCCACCGTGGTCGATCTGGGACTGTATACGGATGCGTCGATGGAAAAGCTTTTCCTGCAGGATATGTATTCGGCGCTTTCATGTGATAAACCCGTAATATTATTTGAACGCTTTGAAAACTGCCATCCTTCGTTCTTAGGTCTGCTTAGCGATCTGGTGACCGGAGGGAGCTTCATGCTAAACGAGCGCTACGTATTGCAGAACGGCCAGCTGGTAAATGTACAGAATTCGCTGGCGAGTGCGGCTGTCAGCTCCTTTGAAGCAAAGAATAAATACCTGGTATTCATCACGGAGAAATCGCTCGATAAGGCGGCAGGTATCATGGGCGCGCCTTTTATCGACGGACTGGGCGATATATGCGTGACTAAGGAGCTGGATGAGGAAGCTATCAGAAAGGTTGCACAGCGCGATCAGGCAGAGCTTCCCGAAAAAGCAAAGAAGCAGTGTTACTTTAATATAAGCTTTGATGATGGCTTTATCGATGATGCCGTAAAGCGTTCCGAAAAACAGGCGGGACTTAAGGGCGTACAGGATTTCTATGAAAATGTGATGAAGGCACTGGCCCAGGCAAGACTCGAAGGCGATTACGATACCAATGCGGATCTTAAGCTTTATGTCGAAGACGGAAAAGTACTTGCGGCGTATAAGGACGAGAAGATAGATCTGAGTGCGCTCCTTCCCGAATCCTATAAGGGTGAAGTGGATGAGATACGTAAGGAGCTGGATGCCATCGTGGGACTCACCGAGATCAAGGAATATGTGCTGGGTCTGGAGGAGTATTACAAGGTACAGCAGCGCCGTGCAGAGGCAGGCTTAAAGACTGCAGAGCTTTCCAAGCATATGATATTTACCGGAAGCCCCGGTACAGGCAAGACTACGATAGCCCGTATCATAAGCAAGTATCTTAAGTCCATAGGCGTGCTTTCCGGTGGACAGCTTATCGAAGTATCACGTGCCGATCTGGTAGGCCGTTTTGTGGGTCATACCGCACCCCTTACCAATAAGGTGATCGGATCTGCGATAGGCGGTGTGCTCTTTATAGATGAGGCATACAGCTTATACCGCGGTAAGGACGATTCCTTCGGACTCGAGGCAATAGATACGCTGGTAAAGGGTATCGAGGATAACCGCGAGAACCTTATAGTGATACTGGCCGGCTATTCAAACGAGATGCAGGAGTTCTTAACATCCAACTCCGGTCTTAAGAGCCGTTTCCCCAATGTGATCAACTTCCCGGATTATACCGGGGAGGAGCTGTTAAAGATAGCCCGCAGCATCGCAAAGAGCAAAGGCTATACCATAGATGAAGGTGCGGATGCCGCACTCACCATGTACTTTAACGGCGTGCAGATGACCCGCGCTGCGGATGCCGGTAACGGACGTCTGGCCCGTAACATGGTCGAGGAAGCGATACTCAACCAGTCAAAACGTCTCGTAGCCGAACCCGACGCAGATATGTCCGCACTTATGCTTTCTGATTTTGATATGTCAGACGAATAAAGGAGACAGGGTATGAATAAAAAGATAATAAGCAGATTGTTGATTCTGATCCTTATCTTTACCATGTCTTCGGGGATAGTATATGCCGGGGATGACGTGCCGGACGAAGAGATCTGTGTGGAAGAGCCTGATGAGGACGCGTCAGACGAAGAGATTTATGTGGAAGAACCGGAGGAGGATGCATCAGACGAAGAGGTTTACGTGGAAGAGCCTGAGGAGGATGTATCTGACGAAGAGAGCCTTGTGCAGGCGCCGGGTGATGAGATCGCAACCGAAGTTTTTATCATAATTTCTAAGAAGGCTAACCTGAATGATGTTTTCTATGCAATAACGGGTGATAAGAAATACGAAGTAAGTAACAAAAAGCTGGCAAGTGTCAATAATAAAGGTATATTGACGGTCAAGAAGGCTGGCACTATTGACGTAAACTGTCTGACAAAAGCAGACGGGAAATGGGTCATTGCAGAAACGCGTACTTTTGAGCTGAAGGTTCCCAAGGCAGCAATGAAAACAATCCCCGCGGGAACACTGTATAAAGAAGGACAGAGCATCAATCTTAACGATTATATCGTAGATAACAGCCATATCATAGCAGATAACTGGTATGCAAAGGCTGATCCTGAAGTAGCGGTATTCGACGATCAGACAGGTGAGCTTACTGCAGGAACCAAAAACGGTAAGGTGACTGTATATGCGGAGTATCGATGGTATCGGGCTGCAAAGTTTGGAGAGGATTCTTTTGCCAGAAAAATAAAATTTACCGTAAAGATCGATCATAAGAAGATATCACTGGCTGAAAAGTTATATATATCGCAGGGCGTGAAGGCACGGTATACAGTAAGTGATAAGAAGATAGCAACCATAAACAAAAAAGGTATTCTGAGCTTTAAGAAGGAAGGCAGCGTAACTGTTAATATACAGTACAAAGAAGAAAAGAAATGGGTTTATAAATCTTCAGCGGGTGTTTCGTATACGATCAGAAATAATTCCGGTAAATACGATATACAGGAAGGTATCGCCGAAAGAGATCTTGCTGAGGATGGCAGCTATACCACAAAAGAAGATGTATCATATTACATTTACCGTTATGACAGCCTGCCGCAGAATTTTATAACAAAGAAAGAGGCCCAGGCTCTGGGCTGGCCGGGAGGCGGACTGGATGGATATGCCGACGGTAAATGCATAGGCGGTGACTATTTCAGTAACTATGAAGGTATGCTTCCGGAAGGAGATTACCGCGAATGTGATATAGATACCCTGCACAAGAAGAGCCGTGGAGCCAAACGCCTGGTTTATGATCTGAGCGACGGGGATATATATTATACCCCCGATCATTATAAGACTTTTATACAATTGTATTGATATCTTTCTTCCGCCACGGTTATCAGCCGTGGCGGTTTTTTATATGACAAAAAATGAGCTTTATAATGCAAAAAAATAATCAGCATCATCAGACAGGGCTTGTTATAGTATAATAAGTATAACGACTAAAAGGGATGAAGCTATGGACGTTTTAAAATTCGGATTCAAATACTGGAAGAGAAATCTGCCACTTTCTATTCTGGCCAAGCTCATAAGTCTGCTGGCTCTGAGCGCGGATCTTACATTACCGCTGATATCAGCAATGTTCATAAACTGCTGTCTTAAATCGGACAGCATTGATGAGGACAGTCCGTTATACTTTCTGGTGGACGGACGTTTCGGAGAGATACACAGCATGCGGCTTTTCTTAAGCCTTGCTGTGATATTTATGGGACTCTTGCTTACCAAGCTTGGATTGGTATACATACGCAACCTTATCAACCAGCATCTGGGACTTAATCTTGAGAGCGATCTGCGTTATGCCACTTTTGACAAGCTGATGCAGCTCGACAGTGAGACGGTCTCCAAATACAATACCGGCGAGCTCCTTACGACCATCAACTCCGATACCATCATGTTTAAGGAACTGTTCTGCCGCATCATTCCCAATACCTTTGACAGTATCTTTGTGCTGACGGCATCTGTCATAATACTGGCCAGGATAAACTTAAGGCTTCTGTGGATACCGCTGATACTTACGCCGGTATTTGCCGTGGCGCTTTTAAGATTCCGCAAAAAGGCAAAAGAGAACTTCATGAACATCAGAAGTTCAAATGCGAAGATGAGCCTTACTGTTTCCGAAAACGTAAGCGCCGTCAGACTGATCAGGGCTTTCACGAACGAAGAAGTCGAAAAGAAAAAGTTTAACGAGACCAATGATGCGCTTAAGGATGCATATCTTAAACAGGTGGGGCTGTCCGCACGTTTTGAAGCGGCCTTCTCCATCATCCGTCAGGTAGCTTATATCGGAAGCGTGGCAGTCAGCGCAGTTCTGGTAATGCAGGGGCAGCTGCTGATCGGCTATCTGGTATCCGCGACTGAGTACGTAAACCGCATCATGAACTACGTAACGCTTATCAACAACACTATCTTCCAGATGCAGCAGCAGCTGGTATCCGGACAGAAGATGAAAAAGTTCATGGATACCGAGAGCCGCATCCCCGACGGCAGCGAAGAGCTGCCCGCATCCGAAGGTGTTGATATCACCATCCGTAATGCGTCCATGGTACTGGATGAGAGGCAGATGCTCACGGATATCAATGTTGATATCCCCAGCGGCAAGCGCATCGGTATAGTGGGCGGTACCGGCAGCGGCAAGAGTCTTTTGCTCGAATCGCTGATACGTATACATGATATGACTTCCGGAAGCATAGAGCTCAACGGAAAGGACATACGCGAATATACTCTGGAATCCTTAAGGGACAAGTTCTCCTATGTGTTCCAGGATGTGTTCCTGTTTTCGAATACCATAGACAGCAATATCGCTTTCCCTCATCCGACCATAGCGGATGAGAAGATAAAGGAAGCGGCATATCATGCGCAGGCAGCAGGCTTTATCAAACGTCTTGAAGACGGATATGACACCATCGTGGGAGAGCGCGGGTTCGGACTTTCAGGCGGACAGAAGCAGCGTATCTCAATAGCCAGGGCACTGCTCAAGAATTCACCCGTGCTGGTACTTGATGATTCGACCTCTGCGCTGGATGTCTCAACAGAGCGCAAACTGCTCAAGTCCATTAAGGAGAATTATCCGGATAAGACGCTGATAATATCTGCGCACCGCATGAGCTCCGTGGCCGACTGCGACGAGATACTCTATCTGCAGGACGGACGCATAACCGAGCGCGGCACTTTTGATGAGCTGATAAAACTCAACGGACACTTTGCAGCAATCTGGCATTCGCAGCAGGCGATGCAGAAGGATATAGTCGACGAAAACGTAAAGATCGGAGTTAAAGATCATGGCTAAGAGAAATACATATTTTGAAGATGAAAAGATAGAAAAAAAGATCGACTTAAAGCAGTTTGGCCGCATATTAAGCTATATACTGCCTTATAAAAAGATCTTCATACTGGTGCTGTTTCTGATGGGAGTATCTTCGGTGATAGGACTTATCAGCCCGCTGCTTCTTCGCGCGATAATCAACAAAGTCACGGTTGATGCGGACATGCGCATGCTTGGCATGATAATCGGGGCGATGGCGTTTATAGCACTAACGGAGATAACCATAACCTATCTGCACCAGACGCTTATGGGAAAGCTGGGGCACAGCGTTATCGCGGTCATCAGGCAGGATATTTTTTATAAACTGCAGGAGCTGCCTTTTGAATACTTTGATTCAAAGCCGGACGGAAAGATAGTGGTCAGGGTTACGGACTATGTAAACGATCTGGCAAACTTCTTTACCAACTTTGTGCTGATGCTGATCACTTATGTTTTGAAGATAGCGGTGGTGACCTTCTTTATGCTGTCGCTTTCGCCGCAGCTCACACTGGTGGTGTTCATAACGGTGGTACCCATGATGATACTGGTGCTCATGCTTCGCAAGGTGATAGGCAAACTATTTGCAAAGCTGCGTGCAAAGAACTCCAACCGTACGGCCTTCCTGTTAGAGACCATAATGGGTGAGAAGATAATCAAGAGCAATAACCGCAGCAGTTTAAATCATGGTATCTATGTGGATGTCCATACACAGTGCGTAAAACAGTGGTTTCAGATATTCATGCGTAACGAGTTAAACGGCCCCATCGTGGATCTGTTCTGGAACCTGGGAACCTTAGGGCTCTACGGCATGGCCTTAAGCATGATACTGAGTGGAAACAGCCTGATGAGCGCCGGGACCGTAGTGGCTTTTTCGGCCTACATGACGCAGTTCTCCGGGCCGCTTACGCAGATAGCCGTTATCATACAGCAGCTGGCGCAGGTGACCTCAAACCTTGAGCAGGTATTCGATACCATCAATGCTCCCGTCGATATCGCCGATGAAAGTGATGCCATCAACTTAACGGATGTAAAAGGAAAAGTTGATTTTAATGACGTGACCTTCTGTTATGAGGAGGGCGTGCCCATACTCGAGCATTTTGACCTGCATGTGGAGCCGGGGCAGACCATAGCTTTGGTAGGTCCTACCGGCGCAGGCAAGACTACGGTGATCAATCTGGTGACGCGTTTTTATGATGTGCAGAAGGGTAACGTGGCGATCGACGGACACGATGTGCGCGATCTGACGCTTAAGTCCTTAAGGAACAAAGTGGGCGTACTGATGCAGGATCCCTTCCTTTTTAAGGGCAGTATAATCGAGAACATCCGCTACGGCCGCCCGGAGGCTACGGATGAGGAGTGCATCGAAGCCGCGCGCACCATACATGCGGATAAGTTCATCGAATCCCTGCCGGATGGTTATAATACAGTGCTGGAGGAGCGCGGAGCCGGTCTTTCAGCCGGGCAGCGCCAGCTCATAAGCTTTGCCAGGATAGTATTAAAGAACCCGCCTGTGGTGATATTGGATGAGGCTACCAGCGCTATTGATACGGAGACGGAGAAGCTGATACAGGAAGCTTTAGAGACGCTTCTTAAGGGCAAGACGGCCTTTATAGTGGCGCACAGGCTCTCCACCATAAGGAATGCGGACCGCATCCTATATATCGCGGATAAGGGCATAGCCGAGTCCGGTACGCACGAAGAACTGATGGCTAAGAAGGGCTTGTACTATGCACTGAACTGAAATGAAATTAATCAGCAGGATATAAAAAACCCCGATGCCTTAAAAAGCATCGGGGTTTTTATACAGATGCGGTGCTGTGTATCAGACCAGCTTCTTATAATCAAAATAATGCATTTCCTTATCATACTTCATCAGAGCGGGTACGAAAGCTCCGGCCTGTACTCCTTTGGCCTGTGCATCCGCTTTACTGAGCTTGATCTTTCTGTCATAGAATTCTCCGTGCTCGGGAGCATAGAAGAGAGCTATTGCAGTGACTTTGTCGCCGTCTTCGTTTACCTGGAAGATGTAAGCTTTGGTAGTGTAAAAATCTTTTTTGTCTGTTTCGGCGAAGCCTGCATTGATGATCTGCTGCTTTGTTTCCTCAGAAACATTTGCCAGTATGGCGTCCAGATTAGCGCCGTCTTTCTTAGCGATCTTTAATGCTACAAAGACAAATACAGCGATGACGATAATGCCGACGATCAGGCCGGCAAAGCTTCCGGGACCCCAGTAGGTAACCATAAGATTGTTCATTTTTTCCCCTTTTCTGTTATTTTAGTGATGGTATAACTGTAACGCAACGTTCCACATTCTAACACAGCGGTTTTGATATTTCAATGGCAGATCGGCAGGGATGATAAAAAAATAAATTAAAAAAGTGCTTGACAAACAAATATATAAGAGTTAATATACTGCTTGTGCTTGAAAAAGCGCAGGTAGTATTAAAACAATATATGCACCGCTAGCTCAGCTGGTAGAGCACCTGACTCTTAATCAGGGTGTCCAGGGTTCGAGCCCCTGGCGGTGCACGTAAAACACTTGTTTTGACGGGGGAGACTGTTGGGGCGGGTGTTTTAATTTTTCTGCAGACCTTTCCCACTTGCGGGAGAGGCCTTTTTGTTGTATCATCGGTATTGTGTTTTTTATCAGTTCTTTCATCACATCTTAAGGAGGAATCAACTTATGAAGAAACCCGCTTTCAATCCCTATCTGCCTTCGTGGGAGTATATACCTGACGGTGAGCCCTATGTGTTTAACGGCAGGGTTTATGTATACGGATCACATGATATTTACAACAGCCATGTGTTCTGCCTGGGGAATTACGTTACCTATTCTGCGCCGGTGGATGATCTGGGCGATTGGAGATATGAGGGCGTTATATATGAAAAGACTCAGGATCCCGAGAATAAAGAGGGCAAGATGTGTCTGTATGCTCCGGATATGACCATAGGACCGGATGGCAGGTATTATCTGTATTATGCGCTGGATAAGCTGCCCATCATATCGGTGGCAGTGTGCGACGCGCCCGGCGGCAAGTTTGAATTCTACGGCTATGTACATTATGCGGACGGCACCAGACTGGGTGAGAAGGAGGGGGATGAGCCCCAGTTCGATCCCGGCGTGATCACCGAGGATGGAAAGACTTATCTGTACACAGGTTTTTGCGGACGCGGCGATAAATCGCGCACCGGTTCCAGACTGCAGGTGCTTGATAAGGATATGCTTACGATAATCGAAGAGCCTAAGACAGTGGTTCCGGGCATTGAATACCAGGAGGGAACCGGCTTTGAAGGACACGCCTTCTTTGAGGCGTCGTCTATCCGCAAGGTGGGTGATAAGTATTATTTCATTTACTCATCATCGCCCATGCACGAGATGTGCTATGCTACCGCCGATGATCCCAGGGGACCTTTTAAGTACGGCGGAGTTATCGTAAGTAATGCGGATATAGGAATAGATAAGGATAAGCCTGCCGACATGCCCGTGGCATACGGCGGAAACGATCACGGCAGTATCGTGGAGATAAACGGCGACTGGTATATCTTCTATCACAGACAGACCAACGGCAGCTGGTACAGCCGCCAGGGCTGCGCAGAAAAGATAGAGATAAAGGCAGACGGGAGCATACCCCAGGTGGAGATGACCTCCTGCGGCTTAAACGGAGGGCCTCTGTCCGGCAGCGGGTTTTACCCTGCATATCTGGCATGTAACCTCTTTACTGACAAGCCTTCCGTATATGTGGGCGGGGATCAGTTCCCCAGGGTAATGCAGGACGGCCGCGACGGCGACGAAGAGCCCGGTTATATAGGCTTTATGCGTAACTCTGCAACTGCGGGATTTAAGTATTTTGACTTTAAGGGGGTAAAGGCGATAAGCATTACCACACGCGGTTATGCAAAGGGTGAATTTGAAGTGCGTACATCGCGTGAAGGCGAAGTGCTCGCAAGCATTCCCATCGATTTTACCAATGTATGGGAAACATACAGGTCGGATATCAATATCCCTGACGGCGTAGCCGCTATCTTCCTTACTTATAAGGGCAGCGGCACCTGCGATCTGAAAGGGTTTGAACTGTTCTAAACTGCTAAG
>JAEEGL014966212.1_pt1 | contig 12650 bp, 8 predicted proteins | sample 9134231 | NCBI WGS metagenome assembly JAEEGL01 (sample SAMN16246548, study PRJNA631951) | gut metagenome | biome: gut microbiome; feature: rumen; material: fiber-attached | host: Bos | place: Iran: Karaj | collected 2018-10
CAAGGAGAGAACTTATGAAGAAAAAAGCCGGATATCAGTCTAAAGTGAGAAATTCAAATCAGCGAAAAAGGAAAAGAATTCTTCTGCTGGCAACTGAAGGAAAGAATAGAACAGAAACACAGTATTTTAAGAGCATTCCAAGCGATGACTATGTCATTCGATTTGCTCCTGGAAACTACACAGACCCGGTGAAGAATATACAAATAAAAAGGGCAGATGAATTATCTGAGGGAAATATAAAGGTTATTGTTTCAAGTCCTTGCTTTGAGATATGGTATCTATGCCATTATTCATCATCTACGCGTCAATATGGTTCAAGTAACGAAGTTTTAAATGCTCTCAGATTGTATATTCCAGAATATAGAAAAGAGATGACGGGTATTTGGGAAATCATTGGTAGTAAGACCGAAGCCGCTATCCACAACGCAAAAATCCTTGCACAGAAGTGCTTTGAGAGCGACAGAACATGGCACACTGTAGATTTTTCTCCATCTACTGAAGTCTATAAGATTATTGAATTGTTAATCAGGTAATAGTAAATCCCACAATGAGCTTATGATCGGATTATAGCACAGGATAGGTTACAATATCAGGCTGCATAAAGATAGCGAGGCAATCAAAGCTGTCTCGCTATGAAAGTCTAACTTTATAGGTCACATTACTCGCTAAGCAGGATGGGTTATTATGTATTTATTCAGAGAATGCTTTTCTAACATCAATGATTGGGAGAATGATAGGCGGAAACAATGATCCTGATGTTACGGTAGAAAGAATAGATCTTAAGTATGGGAACATAATCTGAACAGCAGTTATATTCAACAGATCATTGCGCGACTCATCAGGGATAGAGGATATGTCAAAAAGGCCAGAAAGACTGATCCTAATATCTAAAGGGAAAGGCTTTTCTTCTGTATTTTTGATTTCTAGAACAAGTTCAACTATTCCGTGTCCGTCTTCTGTTATAGTTACATTTCGTGTAAGTCTTGGATCAATTTTATATCCTTCTCCCTGGAGTTGATTGTTTTTAATGCTGACTTCGTTGGTGATAAGTTGAAAACTAAGCAGTGAATCCATAGGTTACTCCTTTGTTGATCACAGATTTCGTTGATGGCATCTTATATGTGAAGGATGGATGATCCGTATAGGGAGGATTCTGATAAGAAGCAAATGGAATAGTGTTACCTAAACTAACAGTTTTCGGTACCTGTAAATCCAGTTTCATCTCAAGTGCGGTGGCAACACGAATGACAGTGTCTAATCTGGGGATGGATTCAATAGATTCCATCCTGGCAATGGCGGACTGCTTCATACCGCATTTATCAGCAAGCTGCTGCTGTGTCAGTCCTTTTTTTACTCTTTCCTCAATAAGAGCCAGAACAATATCTGCCACTTTAGAAGAGATTTCGATAGTAGAACGTTCCTTCTCAGTGGCGAATCTTTCGGGATCAAATAAAGAATCAATTGTGCTTTTCATTGTGCCTCCTCCTGTATTCCCTCATTTCTCTTTCTGCTTTCTCTATTTCTTTTGATGGTGCTTTTTGACCTTGTTTCTTGTATTCATGTAGTAAGACAAATGTTCCATTTTGATAGTGAAAAAAGAAAACCCGAGAAGATTTTGGCCTAAGCTCCCAAATATCGCCTCTCTATTTTTCTGATTGCATTCGCCTTAACAGTGTTGATAGTGAAACCATGAGCCTCTAATAATTTCAAATACACTTTAATCTGTGTTAGTTCAAGCTCATCATTGTTTTTTACGAGATCGTCAATGTATTCTTGCACGGGAGAGTCACCTGATGACGTACGATAAAGGTCAATATTATACACTTATTTCATTCTCCCTCCTCCAGAACCATTAGATTATAACGAATTTGTTATAATCGAATTATAGCGTTTTCTCGTTTCATTGTCAACTACACCATCAGTTTATTTATAGGACCACAATTTCTCAAAGATATCATATCTTTGACTTTTCTATTATATACTGCTAATGTAAGCGTCTTTCCGAGTGGCCAGTCCAAGTGGCCTTTTTCACCAGACCCGAACATTGGCTATTTTTTCAGCCGGTGCATTCACTTCCTATATAGCTTCATTTCGTATATAATACAAGACGAAGTCAAACGCTGCGAGGTTCAGAATGGCTATAAATCAGATCGATGAGATTCAAGCTTTGAAAAACCACATACATCAGCTTGAAGAAGAGAACCGATATTTAAAGAACATACTAAAAGAAGCAGGATTGCTTCCGGAAGAATATGATGATGACAATAACAGGCATGTTCCAATAGAAAAGGAAAGCACACCTGTCACTTTGCCGCCACTTACACCGTACATGGTAAAGCAATTCTTTGCTTATTTCTGGGGAAGAACGGATGTTTTTGCTAAACGTTTTGTTTCAAAGAATGGCCACGCCGGATACTATCCACAATGTCAAAATATCTGGCTATACGGATGCCCTAAAAGGGAGAATAGAAGTTTCTCATGTAAAGATTGTCCAAATAAATCATGGAAACCCTTGACAGTTGACTTGATTATGGAACATATTGCGGGATTGAAGCAAAATACAAGTGATGTGATTGGCATATATCCTCTCCTGCCTGAACAGACCACCCGTCTCCTGGTATTCGACTTTGATGAACATGAAACCATTCATTTGACGGACGATCAGCTAGCATTAGAGGAAGAGGTCACAGCACTGCGAAAGATCTGCAGCAAAAACAATATACCACATCTTACTGAACGATCCAGCTCAGGTAAAGGGGTTCATATCTGGATCTTTTTCGAAAAACCAATTCTGGCTTCTATAGCCAGACACTTTGGGCAGTTGCTTCTGGACCATGGTGCTGAACAAGTGAACCTCAAATCATTTCTGACATATGATCGTATGCTCCCGGCACAAGACAGTTTGAAAGATGGTACAATTGGGAATCTTGTAGCACTTCCCTGGCAAGGCCAGGCTCTTTTGCGAGGCAATACATGTTTTGTTGATGAAAACATGATACCATACATGGATCAGTGGACTGTTCTGAAACAGACCGGAAAGCTTTCGGAAGAAACAGTGCGAGGGCTGATTAATCAATGGACAAATCATTCGGATGATGAGAAACCCTGGAATCAAGCACCATCATTTATTCCCTCTGATGTGCTGGGAATAATGGAAATCGCCTTGGCTAATGCAATATATGTCAAAAAGTCAAATCTTCGTCCCCGTATACAGAACCAGATCCGACGGATGGCCAGATATAGGAATCCAGTATTTTTCAAAAATCAGGCAATGGGTCTATCAAACTATGAGACCACAAGATGGATCTATCTTGGAACAGACGAAGGAGACTACCTTTCTGTCCCGCGGGGATTAGCCGATGAATTGTTTGAAAACCTGGAAAAAGCCGAAATTGGATTTCAAGTGAGCGACGAACGTGAAAAAGGCACAGAAATTCAGGTTAACTTTACAGGAAATCTAAGAGCAGAACAGAAAGAAGCAGCAGATCAGATATTATCTCATGATAATGGTATTCTATGTGCAACGACTTCATTTGGAAAGACCGTTGTCAGTACATATATGATCGCTCAAAGAAAAACCAATACGCTGATTCTGTTGGAAAAATCCTCCTTGATTGACCAGTGGAAAGCAGCGCTTGAGCGCTTCCTTGAGATAGAAGGACCGCTCCCGACCTATGAGACGCCCACCGGTCGGATCAAAACTAGAACTACTCATGTGGGCTTACTCCAAGCCAGTCATGATTCCACAAATGGAATCATCGATATTGCTATGGTGGGATCTTTATGCAAGAAAGGTGTATTTCACAGACGCCTTGAAAGCTATGGGATGATACTGGTAGATGAATGTCATCATAGTGCATCAGAAACGATTCGGGCTATTTTGAGACAGGCAAAAGCAAAATATGTATATGGTGTCACAGCTACCCCCATACGGGAGGATGGACATCAGAAAACTAACTTTATGCTGATCGGGCCAATACGTCATAGCTATACCGCGAAAGAGAGAGCGATTGTAACCGGCATTCAGCACTATGTCTATCCCAGATTCACGCGAACCGTTTATCCAAGAACAGAAGAAGAGAAACGAGCAATTTATGAAGAATATGATATTCTGAGAGACAGTAAAAGCCGGAATGAGCAGATCATTTCCGACACAGTGGAAGCTTTATCTAATGGCCGTACTCCAGTTGTACTAACACGTTTCACAGAACACGCAAAAGTATTATATGACAAGCTGCAGAGACAAGTGAAAAATGTTTTTCTGCTTAGCGGTGAGCAAAGTCTGAAGCAACGTCAGATGATTCGTAATGAAATGGACATGATTCCCTCCAATGAACCACTCGTACTCATCGGTACAGGGCAACTAATAGGAGAAGGATTTGATTTTCCCAGACTGGACACGCTTATTATGGCTATGCCGATAGCAGGAAAAAGCGTCGCAACACAATATGCCGGCCGGCTGGATCGTGAACACCCGGGAAAAACAAAAGTAATCATTTACGACTATATAGATCAACATATCTCTGTTTTTGAGGCGATGTATCATAAGCGAATGCGGGCATATAAAGAACTCGGCTATGAGATTCTGCAAAACTCGGGATTGAATCAATCAGATAGACGCCTGCTATTTGACTTTGATACTTATGAGCAAGTATTCCTCGAGGATCTGTGTAATGCTCAGAAACAGATCGTTATTTCCTGTCCCAGCCTCAATCGTTATAAAGTGAACTGGTTTATTCAAACGATTAAAGCTGCCCAGTTGAGAGGCGTGAAGATTTATCTCTCAACCTGGGATGCAGACACATATGCATATGGAAAGAGCGAGGCTCGGATGGCTCTTCTGGAACTGATCCATGAAGCTGGAATTTTCCTGATCTATCAAAAAGAACAGTGTCCGCGGTATGCTTTGATCGACAAACAGACTATCTGGTATGGCGATCTCAATCTCTTGGGAAAGGCTGATGCCGATAGCTATATGATGCGGATCAGTGAACCGCAAGTTGCAGAGAAGATGTCAGAAGAGTTGTTGTTGACCATCATATAGCCTCTGACTTCAAAATATCTTGAAACAGTTAGTAAAACTTTGCATTTACAGATCGAGGAAGTGAAAGATTGGAGACACAAAGTTTATCACATTTCTATGGTCAAGTAGTTAACGAACAGTTTCCCGATGAGAGGCACGTCTGCTGTGGTTAAAATGGTACCACAATTTCAGGAGATAATGCTATGAATTCATTTGAAATCAAAAAACTAACGGTAAATAATGGGTATGAAACTGAAGTAATACTGATAGATGGCAAGCCTCTTTATGAGTATATAGAGGAGTGGGTGAAGGATGATAAAAAACTGTATGAATCACTGGCTCCTATAGACTATCTGGATATCTGCTGGACATATGACTATGATTTTGAAGGTGATGCAAGATTCATGAGGTTTGTGCTGTCTAAAGACACAGCTATTACACCTATTCTAAGTTGTCCTGATGACTTTGATTTTTCATGTATAGTAATCGTGGCGGATGTTTTAAAGACTGAAGATACAGTCTTCTGGAGGAGAATAGGAAAAGTTGATCAGTCCAAAGCATCATTTGAAGAAGAAAAACGGAGCGGTATTCTATTCACGAAAGCATATACTAAAGAAGATTATGAAAAATATGGGGACAACATTGCTTTAGAAACAGTCGATAGTCCTGCGTGGTGTAAGTGGATAGGAGAAAACTGGTCTGAAGAACTTTATCGCAGAAGAATTAATTATACTTACCCATTTATTCAGGATGAAAGAAATATCATCTGGTTTGCGAATTGCAACTTCGAATTTAAAAGAGACGAATACGATAAAGCTGTTAATGAATGTTATTATGATTCCTTTGACGCCTTTGAAGAAATACATACTTTCTATGAAAATGAAAATCCGACCGATGCAGAACGATTCCGCTTTGTTGAATCGATGAAATATATGATTGAAATATCATCTTCTGAAGAAGATATATCAGCCCTCAGCTATAACCTGGCCGTGTATTATCATCGTATCAGGGAGTTTCAATCAGAAAAGCAATATCTTGAGATTGGTGCCGCACTGGATGACTCACCTTCAGAAGAGGGACTTGGACGTCTTTGGTATTATGGTCTGTGTGGAGAGATCGATTATGAAAAGGCATATTTGTATTTTTCAAAGGCTAAAACACTCCGCAGTCAGTATATGATAGCGGATATGTATCATTATGGACAATATGTAAGACAGGATGTCTTCAAAGCCAGACAAATCCTGGAGGATCTGTTTTTGTTAGCTGAAGATGACATCAATGGCCCTTATTTCAATATCTATTCATTGTACCCAGAAATAGCTCTGAGGCTTATCCGCTTGAATCTGGAAGAAGAAAGATATACTAAAAATGATCTGCGGATTCTTCTCTCAGCCAGAAACATTCTCGCAAACCGTCAGAAAAAAATTCCATCTTGGGAAAATCTGAAAACAATGAAAAGTATCATAGAAACGATCGATGAATTGGCGGGAGAAATCATCACGTTTACAGATCTCTACGATCTTCTGGCCTTTGATGTCCAAGAGGCAACCATAACATTTGATTATAAAGGGGACAAGGAGCAGCTGTATATTTTTCCTTATGGGAAAGAGGTCATTTATCAGCTTAACGGCACGCGATTTCATGGGGCGGAAGACTTTCTTGAGAGAAGCAGAATAGGTGATTTCAAGATCATAAACCATCTTGACCAGATCTCAAACATACAACAAACGGGCAGAATACAGAATTATGAATATCAATATATCGCACTGACATGTGTCGATGGCGAGATATTCATAGGCGATGTTCTTATGATAGATTATCCAGACGACAATGATGAAGGATGCTGGGGGCTTGCGTTGGAACTGAATGATGGCAATATTTTGTTTTTTAGGGAGTCAGAAATCTGGCGCATTAAAAACTTGGGTCATGATAAGTTTTTATTGGGCATAGTATCGAAAGACTATATTCAGTATTCAGGTATGAATGTTACAATTACAACGACCAGTGGAAAGAGATTTACAGGATATGTTCAATATGTATGCGACATGGAGGAAACAGAGGAAGGAGAACAGGTTATTTGCTTACTAAGAAAAGAAATTCCACATGAAATAGGAATCTTAGCAAGTAAAATAACAACAATAATACCAGAGAAGGATACAACTACATAAAAATCGGAAAATTTGTTTCAGATCCTTCGCACGCATGATGGTATGAAAGAATAAGAGATTCTGTTTTTTTCCTCTCATTTCACCAACCCCTATAGATCACTAAATTCTATAACATGAGGACCTATCCCAAACAATGCTATGCTGTCAGGGTTGCAGCCCATATCCAGCCTTCATTTCGGTGGGCATTTCATTCTCACCGATGAAGGCTTTTCCTTTTTCTATCAGTTCTTCGACGCTATATTCCCGGAAGGAGATCATATGCAGCTCTGCATCATTGGCATAGTAGACCACGAAATAAGCCGGAACGGCCGGCGCATATCCGTAGCATTCCTCCACCGAAGAGACCAGCGTTAGTTCAGCAAGATCGATCGCGTTCATATACGTGTCCACTTTCAGATGCAGCATCGAATCACTGAAGAAGAAAGATACACTGTCCTCATAGGAGGCCGGATCGATCCGGATCTGGCAGGCGGCGTCCTCGCTTCCGTCTGTAAGATTATAGCGGAACAGATGGCCGCTGTTGTAAGCCACATACAGCTGACCTTCATGAATCACCGCATACATCATCTGACGCCCAAGCGTCGGGATGGAACAGACGATCTCTCCAGATAGATCAGAAACCGTGATGTTGGAATTGGTTCCATGAATATATAAAAGCGAATCCTCCGACCAGCCGGAAAAGTTGGAAAACCGCATATCACTGTTCACTGTATAAACGACACCGCTCTGCAGATCGGTGTAGAAAAGCGCATCATTTCCGATCGCAACAGCTGCCTTCAAGCCATCGGGAGAGAACGTAAAAGATGTATCCTCATCGATCTGATAACCGTCCGGACCAAGCAGCTTTATCTCGGTCTTCGTACCGGCAGCCGCATCGTACTGAATGAGAGAACCGAAAGTCCCATCCCGTCCCGGGACGATCTCATAGAGCAGGCCGTTCTTATACAGCGTCGGGTGCCCGTCGATCGGATATTCCGTTATCTTCCCTTCTGGGAAGGAAACAGCACAGTAATAGGTATTCTGGTTCGCATCCTGAACGAGCAGATGGAACGTATCGGGATCAAAGGACTGATCAGCTATACGAAAATCCTGAAGAAGCGTGCGGTCTTCGATCTTAAACGAGCCGGTCTTTTCACCGCTTTGCATATCGTAGACAAGGAAGCTCAGATCCTCATAAGCAAGAACGAGCGAAGTGGATGTCACATTGATCGAGGCAAGGTTTTGCCGCACATCGGAATAGGAAACGATATCGATCTGATCATGATCGTAGTACTCGGAGAAATGGAGCACGTCGCAGCTGCCGTCCGGCACGCACAGGTAGGAAGTGCGGCCTTCATACGGGCAGGCAGCCACATCCGAGAGCTCCAGCGGGAATCCGGAATCATTCAGAATAGGATATTCCTTGCTGGTGTCTTCGCTGCCATATGGATAGACCCAGCCGAGACAACCGTTCGTAAGGAAGAAGGACAGGTACCGATCGAAGATCCCGCCGGACCCCCGAACGGAGGAGGAGAACTCATTACTTCCCATGAGCTCGCCGGTATCAGCCTTCAGAATATAGCCGCTGTGGGAAACTGCACAGGCGAAGACGTCGATCATCTGTCCATCCAGTTCCATCTGACCGTCTCTAAGCAGGCCTGGCCGTTCCCAGGGAAGGTGCCAGGGAAGATACGTCTCCCACAGGAGCGAGTCGGAACCGAGATCAAAGCAGCTGACGAGCGCTTCGTTATCCTGGTAGACTTTCGTGGTCGTTCCCACAGCGTAATTCGCATAGCTGGCATTCCAAAGACCGCCTGTCGAGAGTAGCGCCAGTCGGGAATCTCCACTGAAACGCAGCGCTTCCCATCCGATCTCTTCCGTTTCGAAAAGATGCCAGGCCTCCCGCTCCAGATCATAGCAAAAGACCGTGATGGGGAAATAGGACTCCGTACGCAGATAAATACCCGCCAGATAACGGCCGCTGTCCGAAAAGCGCAGGAACTGAACGGCATTGATATTCAGAGAGTTATCATCCAGTCCGATATCCAGGGTTTCCTGCTCCTGCCCGGTCGCGGCATCAATCAATCGGACGGAGTCATCCGCCCCGTCTACCGCCAGAAGATTTCGGCTTTTGCAGAAGGCGATGGCGACCGGAGGACAGGGGTCTCGCCCGTCTTCGATGCGGGTCGCCGAGGAAGCGTCCCTGGCATCCGGAATGGGCATGATCGTCTCGCCCCGGCTGTCCGGCCACAGATCGTATGTCCAGATCTCCTTGTCGTTCTTCCAGTCATACCGATGGAGTTTGAATCCGTCACAAAGCAGAATGGAATCATCCGGCAGGATCATCATAGAGCAGCGTTCAACAAATGCCTCTTCGAAAGAAAGAGAGAAGAGTTTTTCCTGGGTTTCGATATCAAAGGCAGCGATCGTACAGGTCTCATCCAGGGCAAACAGAATCGAATAATCCTGGCTGACATCGATCTGCTTGACAGGGGATCCCATGGTATACTTGCCGTTGGGAACCATCGTGGAAAATTGAGGGAACCTCGGCTGATAGGCATAGATCGCGTCCGCCAGCGCGCAGATCGCCTCGGACACCAGCGGCCGGTCATCTTCCTCGGAAGGAAGAGCGGCCAGCGCAAGCTGCGCCGCGCCCATGCTGTCGTGACCTTCGGTCAACAGTTTGGCGGAGGCATTGGAAAGGTAGATCGACTGATTGATCCTGGCCTGCCGCAGGTTTTCCTGAGAGATCTCATAGTTTTTCTGGATCTGAGCCCGGCTCCAGAGCAGGTAGGCGATGAATCCCGCAGCGAGTACCCCAGCGATGGCGCCGATAACGGCGAGTCGGCGCATGCGGTACTGCCTGGCCCTCATAACGAGCTCATCATAGGAACAGCCGAGGATCGCCGCCAGCAGCCTGGGCAGTTCGATCTTTCGCGCTTTGGGAAAACTCATGCGGTAGTCACAGGAAAGCGGTTCCAGATCCCGCTGCAGAATCTCCGGAATGACATCGGACGGCTCGCCTTCCGCGAGCACAGTCAGGACGTGACTGATCGGATGGAACTGAAGAAAATATTCGATTTCCCGGGGAACCCAGGTAGAGAGTTTGGTAGAATGAGAGCAGATGACGATCAGAAAATCCGAATGCTCGAGAGCATAGGAAATATCGTCGCTTAAGTTGCTCGTGATGGGCAGCTCGGCCTTATCCCGAAAGATGCGTTCGATCTTCTTTTTCCCGGTCGCTTTCTGAATGCGGGCAGGGACGCGAAAATGCTCCAGAGATCGCTGGACTTCCGCTGCGACGCGGTTGTCGAGCGGAGCATGTTTATACGATATAAAAGCGTCAAATCTCTCGATCACGGCAGTTCTCCTTCAAAAAGGAATTTCCAGTTAAAGATAGCAGAAAAGAAGGGAAAAAGCAAGGAGGGGACAGATTGACGGCCAATATAACAAATGTTAAAATCTTTACAAGTAGATGTTATCTGGACGCAAACCTGAAAAAGGAGGTATATCAGAATGAAAGTCGGATCTGTAAAGGAAATCAAAAACAATGAATTTCGTGTCGGGCTGACGCCGGACAACGTCCGCGCCTATGTGGCAGCGGGACATGAAGTCTATATGGAAAAGGGAGCCGGACTTGGCTCGGGATTCTCCGACCGTGAATATGTGGATGCCGGTGCAACGATCCTGGATCAGGCAGCGGATGTCTGGAACACGGTAGATATGATGGTAAAAGTAAAGGAGCCGCTGGAGGTGGAATATCCGCTGTTCCATGAGGGCTTGATCCTGTACACCTACCTGCATCTGGCCCCAGATAAACCGCAGACCGACGCGTTGCTGGCCGGAAAAGTCAAAGCGGTGGCCTACGAGACGATCCAGGAAGGACACTCGCTTCCCTGTCTGGTACCGATGAGTCCGATCGCCGGGCGCCTTTCCATTCAGGAAGGGGCGAAGTACCTGGAGAAGCGGTTCGGCGGTGAGGGGATCCTGCTGGCAGGAGTGCCCGGAACCCATCAGGCGAATGTGGTGATCCTCGGCGGCGGCACGGTCGGTACGAATGCCTGCAAGATCGCGGTCGGCATGGGGGCGCATGTGACGATCCTGGATGTCAACCTTCGTCGGCTGGAAGAACTGGATAACCTGTTTGGCGCGCGGATCCAGACACTGGTCTCCACGGACAGCAATATCGAACGAGCGGTAAAGGAAGCCGATCTGGTAGTCGGATCCGTATTGATTCCCGGCGCTTCTACACCGAAGCTGTTCAAGAAGCGGTATCTGCCGGAGATGAAAGAAGGCGCTGTCTTCGTGGACGTCGCCATCGATCAGGGCGGCTGCGGGGAGACTTCGCATATGACGACACATGATGATCCGGTATACATCGTGGACGGTGTGGTTCATTACTGCGTCGGCAATATGCCGGGTGCGGTGCCGCGGACGTCGACATTTGCATTGACGAATGCGACGCTGAAATATGGCCTGCAGATCGCAAATGAAGGGCTGGAGAAGGCCTGTGCAAATCCGGCGATCGCGACGGGTGTGAACTGCTATGATGGAAAAGTGACAAATGAGAACGTGGCGTTGGCCCACGGATATGAATGGACAGAGCTGAAGAAACTGATCTAAGTGAGGCATCATTATCATGGAGAACGAGAATAGAACGCAGGAAGAAAAAGAAACAAAAGTAGTGAAAGCGATCATTGCTGGCATTATCCTGGTGATGGTGATCGTTGCCATCGTCATTTCCATCCGAAGAAATGCCAATCCGCAAAGCCAAGAGCCGGAAGCGGCGATCGCCTGCTGGAGCCCCGATTCGGAAGCCGCCAGGAACCTGGTGGAATTCGTGGAAAAGGTGACCGATCCCGCAGATCCGGACAACTTTATCCCGGAAAAAGACCGCATTGCCGTCTTTGACATGGACGGGACACTGGCTTGCGAGACCTATTATACCTACTACGATACCATGATGTTTATCGAGTACTGCCTCAACGATCATCCCGAGAGAGTATCCGAGGCGCTTAAAAAGGAAGCTGCCGAGATCAAGCCGGGCTATACTGCAGGAGAGGCATTGGCAAGGGATTTTGCGAAAGCCTACGCAGGCATGACGGTGGACGAGCTTTATGACTATGCGGTAAGCTTTGGTAAAAAGTACACCAAGAGCTTTAACAATATGCGCTACAGGGACGGCTTTTATCTGCCCATGGTAGAGCTGGTTAAATATCTCTATGACAACGGCTTTACCATCTATGTGGTCAGTGGTACAGAGCGCACCACCACCCGTGCCATTGTTGCAAATTCTCCTATCAAGGATTATGTCACACCCAACCACGTTATAGGCACGGAGTTTGAGGTAAAGCTCAAGGGTAATGAAAAGACCTCATCCAACATGGATTATAAGTACGCCAACGGCGACGAGCTTGTGATCACAGGTGGATTTGTCCAGAAGAATCTCAATGCCAACAAGAGCATTTATATAGAAAGAG
>JAEEGL017459914.1_pt1 | contig 12650 bp, 7 predicted proteins | sample 9134231 | NCBI WGS metagenome assembly JAEEGL01 (sample SAMN16246548, study PRJNA631951) | gut metagenome | biome: gut microbiome; feature: rumen; material: fiber-attached | host: Bos | place: Iran: Karaj | collected 2018-10
TTACGGAAAGCCATTTATCGCAGGTATGGTTGGTGGTGCAATCGGTGGATGTATCGCTTCTATCATGGGCGTTTATGCTACAGCAAACGGTATCACAGGTTTATTCGGACTTCTTATCGTAACAGATTGCTTGCCAGGATACTTACTTTCATTTGCAGTAGCTTCAGTTGTAGCATTTGCTGTTTCGTGGGTTCTTTACAAGGATGAGGAAAAGACTCCTTCAGTTGTAGTTGAGACAAAGTCTGACATTAATGTAGAGCCAAATTCAGTATATGCTCCTCTTAAGGGACAGATCATTCCTCTTACAGAAGCTCCTGATAAAGTATTCGCAAGCGAGGCACTTGGAAAAGGTATTGCTATCAATCCTTCAGAAGGAAAGGTAGTTGCTCCTTTCAATGGAACAGTTGCAATGCTTTATGATACAAAACATGCTATCGGTCTTGTAAGTGATGATGGTATTGAAGTTCTTATTCACATTGGTCTTGACACTGTTAAGTTAAACGGAGAGCACTTCACAGCACATGTTGCTCAGGGAGACAAGGTTACTTGTGGACAGACTCTGGTGACATTTGATATTGACGCTATTACAAAGGCCGGATATCCACTCGTTACTCCAGTTATCGTTTCTAACACACAGAAATTCTCTGCTGTCAGCACTATCAAAATGGGCGATGCAGATTTCAGTGAAAAGGTTTTAGCAGTAGCAAAATAATAGGTGTTTATTGGATGAGTTTAAAAGAAAAAAAATATTTAACTCCTAGATTTCATCTTTTTCCACAGACAGGCTGGCTCAATGACCCTAATGGTCTTTGCCAGCTTGCTGGCATACATCACATATTTTTCCAGTATTCTCCAGACCAGCCTAAGGGAGGTGAAAAGACCTGGGGACATTACTCCACAAAGGATTTCATTAATTATGAATTCTCAGGAGTATTTATGAAACCAGATCTTCCTGAGGATGCAAGCGGTGTTTATTCAGGTTGCTCCTATGTGGAAGATAATAAAATGTATATTTATTACACTGGTAACGTAAAGCATGCTGGGGATTATGACTACATCCTCGAAGGAAGAGAGAGTAATACGATGTTAGTAACTAGCGAGGATGGAATACATGCTAGTGAAAAAAGAGTATTGCTGAGAAGCCAGGATTATCCGGATAATCTTACTCTTCATGTTAGAGATCCCAAGGTGTTATACCAGCATGGTCTTTATTACATGACGCTCGGGGCAAGAACAAAAAATGATGAAGGCTGTGTTATTGTATTTAAGTCGCAGGATAAAATTAATTGGGATTTTAGCCATTTTATTGAAAAAGCAAACTTTGGCTACATGTGGGAATGTCCTGATTTATTTTATGTAGACGGTAATCAGTTTTTGGCGATATCTCCACAGGGCTTGGAGTCAAGTGAGTACAGTTTCCAGAATATATATCAATCTGGTTATTTTAAAACAAAAATGGATTTGCTGGCTGACGGTAAGGGGTTAGGCGAATTCATAGAGTGGGATTACGGTTTTGATTTCTACGCCCCACAGACATATGTAGATGAAAATAACAGAACAATCCTAATTGCCTGGATGGGTATGCCTGATGCAGAATATGGTCATGACGCTTCAATAGAGGATGGTTGGCAGCATATGCTGTCACTGCCTAGAGAATTAGTCTATGACAGCAAATCGAAAAAGCTGCGCCAACAGCCAGTGGCAGAAATTAAGGAGTTAAGAGATAAAAAAATAGATATTAAAAACCTTACTGACATTGATACATATGAATTATATTTGTCGGAGTTTGGTCAAAGTGATTTCACTATTCAGATCAACGAAGGCTTTAGTATTAAATACAGCAAGCTAACTAATGATATGGTATTTTCTTTTACTGACAAGATGTTAGGAAGTAATAGAACTACCAGAAAGCTAAAGCTGGCTGACGGGGAGAAAATAGAAAATATTAGGTTTTATATAGATACATGTAGCATTGAGATATTCATAAATGATGGTCTTTATACTTTTACTACAAAATATTTCAAGGCAAAGGAAGTTGAGAACACAATTTCTTTAGAGGGAAGTATTGAGAATATAGAAGCCTACAGTCTTAAGCCTTTTAATATAAATATTAAATAGTTGACAGAGTCTTGATTTTCATCAGAAATTAGGAACTAAAGAGAGGCCAGGATGTCGCAGGAGAGATGGAAATTTTTCCATCTCTTTTTTCGTTTACGAGTTTATGTTATACAAATCTAGAATATATTTACGAAAAGAATAGGCGTTTAGCCAAGATTATCACAAAATTTTAATAAAAATATGCTATAAGAAAGAAGTAGTGTGTAGCATTTTTCGAAAATCGGCTTTTGTTGATATACCTTAGGTATTTGAAATGAAGAAAAATATACTTTTGGAAAGTAGAAAAGAATACTTACTGGAAAATTTTGAAAGAGCGCTAAAGGATGGATGGATTGAGGTATATATTCAGCCTGTAGTGCGATCTTCGACAGGTAAGGTATGTGAAGAAGAAGCTTTGGCCAGATGGGATGATCCTGTTTTAGGCGTTCTTAATGCCTGTGATTTTGTTTCCATACTTGAGGAAGCTGGACTAATAAGTCAGCTTGATTTATATATTCTTGATAAAGTTATTGAGAAAATGCAAGCTCAAAAAAAGATGGGTACAGATGTTGTTATTACATCTATAAATTTTTCACAGCTTGATTTTCAACAGGGAAATATTGTAAAAGAAATTGATAACAAAATATCAAAAGCTGGTATTTCAAAGGATAGATTTGCCTTTGAGGTATCTGAAAATGCGTCAGTAGTTGAAAAAAAGAACACAATTAGCCAATTGGATCACCTGCAAAAGCTAGGTTATAAAATTGAGTTTGATGATTTTGGAAATGGTGACAGCTCACTTCTTTTGTCAAATCAGCTTCATTTTGATGTTGTAAAAATCAATTTATCATTAACAAGACAAATATTAGTAAATGATAGAGCAAGGATTTTCATCACAGAACTTGTAAAAATGGCAAATGCTCTTGATATTGAAACTATCGTAAAAGGTGTAGAGAATCAAGCTCAGGTTGATTTCCTAAAAGAAATCGGTTGCGCGAGACTTCAGGGATATTACTTTACCAGACCCCTTGCTGTCAAACAGTTGGAAAAATTTGTAAAAGATGGCAAGCAGTTTTTGGGAATTGAGAATCCCAAAGAAGCTGAATACTACAATAATGTTGATAAAGTAAGTCTTCATGAGTTGTCTGTTGCTAAAGATAGAAGCAAAGAATCTGAATTGAACGATGAATGTATGCCTATGGCTATTATTGAAATAGATTATTCCAACATAAGATTCATGCGTATTAATCAAAGCTTTAGACAATTTATGTATGAAAATTTTCCAAACTTTAAGATAAAGTATGAGGGTAGACTGATTTCTCACAAGGAATTTCCTAGCCCATATGTTCTTAGTCGAATTAAACACTGCGTTCAGACAGGTGAGGATTTAATTATTGATGACAGAACACCTGTGGGCTCAATAGTTCATATGATGCTTCAAAAGATAGCATATGATGAGGAAACTAAAAAATATGCAGTTTTGTTTGCAATTATATCTACAGGTGAAAAATATAATAATATTACATCACTTTCATATAACTATATTTCTAGAGCCCTGTCAGAGGATTATGTTTCTATGTATTTTGTTGATATCGAAACAAACGGCTACGTATTATATCAACCTGATGGAGTAAATAGAGATATTACAGTAGAACATCAGGGAAATGATTATTTTTTTGATGCCTATAAGGCCAGTGCCAAAAAGGTTTACGAAGAAGATCGTGACATGTTTAACATGATGGTTACAAAGGAGAACATTCTTAAAAATATCGAAGATAATGGTGTTTTTTCCATAACCTTTAGAGCTAATGAAAGTGATGGCGTTAAATATGTATGCTTTAAAGCTGTAAAAGATAGGAAAGATGGAAAGCATATTATTATTGGCATTAATAATGTAGATGGCCAGGTTAAACAGCAGGAAAAGTTTAAACAGGTTCAGACAGAAAGGATGTATTATTCAAGAATTGCTGCGTTGGTTGGTGATTTACATGCCGTTTATTGTATTGACTTAAAAGATAATTCTTACACTGTTTATAATACTGAACAAAGTGCAGACTATGCCGGAACGAATCGTGCAGGAAAAGACTTCTTTGAAGAGACCAAAAAAGTTGGAAAGGATGTAATTTACCAGGAAGACCAAGAGGGCTTTTTCAAAGCAACTGATAAGGAAAAAGTACTGAATTCCATAGAAAAAAATGGCAGCTTTACGTATGAGTATAGGCGGATGCTGAATGATAAACCTACATTTTTCAGATATAAGGCTATTAAAATCAAGGAAAATGATGAAGAAAAGCTCATTGTAGGTTTGATTAATATAGATGCCGAGGTTAGAAAAGAAAAAGAATATAAAGATAACCTTTCAATGGTCGAAAAACTAGCCATAAAGGATGAACTTACAGGAGTTAAGAACAAGCACGCCTATGCCCAGGCAGAGGAAGAACTGAGCACACAGATTGAGGATGGCTCAGTCGATGAGTATGCGATAGCTGTGTTTGATTTGAATGGCCTCAAATATATCAATGACACATATGGGCACGCTGCTGGTGATGAATTTATAAAGGCAGGATGCAAAATAATATGTGACGCATTTCCACATAGTCCGGTATACAGGATAGGTGGCGATGAATTTTCCGTAATAATTCAGGGTGATGCCTATAGCAATATTGATTTTTCTATGGGATACATTGAAGCAAAGAACCATGAAAATAAGGTTCGTGGTGGTGTAACCATAGCGGCGGGCCTAGCCAGAGGTGTAGAAAATAAGCCTATGAAGCAGGTGTTTGAAGAGGCCGATGGTAATATGTATGCAAAAAAGAAGCAGATGAAATATTAAGTATGAGTAGTTGGCGCTTGACTTGGAAAAACATCTAGCTTAATACAAAAAAATAATTCAGATTTTATATATACACTCCAAGGAAATGAGAACCTTGGAGTGTATTATTTTGCCATAATGATTATGGCTTAGTTTGTGTCTGCAATTTGTAACAAAAAAAGCGCATCGCTTATGCGATGCGCTTAGCAGTTCCTAGCGGAATCGAACCGCTGTTTTCGCCGTGAGAGGGCGACGTCTTAACCGCTTGACCAAGGAACCATGTCTGTCCTGTCGACAAAACATATAATACTATGATTAACCTCATTCGTCAAGAGAAATATTGCTATTTTTAAATATTCAGAATTATTCAAAAATTACGACAAAAGTATGCAATTTTACAGGTAATACACGTATATTATTAGAGCAATTATGACTAATTTCGTTAGGATTTTCTTGCAGATTTTGTGCAAAACCTTTAAAATATAATTGTGTGTTGTTGAATCATGTTTCGAGACTTTTATCGTAACTTTTTTCACAATTTTATTTATTAGAGGTAGTTTTAGATAAGGGAGGTAATTATATGGCTCAAACCAACATGTTAGCCATGATACTGGCAGGAGGACGAGGCAGTCGTCTTCATGAGCTGACTAATAAAGTCGCTAAGCCAGCAGTTTCTTACGGCGGTAAATACCGCATCATTGATTTTCCACTTAGTAATTGTGCCAATTCAGGCATTGATATTGTAGGTGTTCTTACACAGTACGAATCTGTTTTGCTCAATAGTTATGTTGCAGCTGGTGGTAGATGGGGACTTGATACAAAGGATAGTGGTGTATTTGTTTTGACACCACGTGAAAAGGCTGATTCAGGTCTCGATGTTTATCGCGGTACTGCGGATGCTATTTCTCAGAACATCGATTTCATCGATGCTTATGATCCAGAGTATCTGCTTATTCTTTCTGGTGATCATATTTACAAGATGAACTATGACAAGATGCTTCGTTACCACAAGGAAAAGAAAGCAGATGCTACTATCGCGGTTAGAAGCGTTCCAATGAAGGAAGCAAGCCGTTTTGGTATTATGAATACAGATGGTGAAGGACGAATCAACGAGTTCGAAGAGAAGCCTGCAAAGCCAAAGAGCAACCTGGCTTCTATGGGTATTTATATCTTTACATGGAAGACATTAAGAAAGCTTCTTGTTGAGGATATGAAGAATCCAGAATCAAGCCATGACTTTGGTAATGATATTATTCCAAAGATGTTGGCTGGCAACAAGCAGCTTTGGGCATACGAGTTCTCAGGCTATTGGAAGGATGTTGGAACCATCGATTCACTTTGGGAAGCAAACATGGATCTTCTTGATAGCAATAATGAGCTTAATCTTGATGATACTTCATGGAAGATTTACACAGAGGATTCTGGAATTATTCCACAGTACATTGCCAGCTCTGCAAAGATTGACGGGGCATACATTAATCAGGGCGCGCATATCGGCGGTGCTGTAACTAAATCAGTTGTCTTCACAAACTGCAAGATAGCACCAGGTGCAAAGGTTGTTGACTCAGTGCTTATGCCAGGCGTAATTGTTGAGGAGGGCGCTGTTGTTACACGTGCTCTTGTGGCTGAAAATGTTCGCATTGGCAAGAATGCTAAAGTCGGAGATAAAAAGAGCGAGGAAATCCTTCTCGTGGCTAAGAATGTAAAGGGGGAGGATTAATATGGCAAATAAAGCATTTGGCGTGATTAATTCCGCTGCAAATTATATTAGAGTAGAGGGATTGCATAAATATAGACCAATCGGAGCGTTTGCATTCCTTGGAAGATTCCGTGTTATAGATTTTCCTATTTCAAATATGAGTAATAGTGGCATTGACAGAATACATGTATATCTTAACAGTAGACCTCGTTCGATTGTTGAGCATATCGGTTCTGGACGTCACTACAACATTAACTCAAAGCGTGGTAACCTTCAGCTTCTGTTTACACAGAACAATGGAGCTAGCTCAATTTACAACACAGATATCAATGCATATGTTGAAAACTGCGAGCAGATAGAGCGTATGCCTCAGGACTACGTGATTATCGCTCCTAGCTATATGGTTTACAAGCAGGATTTCCAACAGCTTTTGGATGCACATGTTGAGAGTGGTACAGACATCACTGTTCTTTATCACAAGGTTGACCAGGCTAAGGAATACTATAGAGCTTGCAATGTTGTAAATCTCAACAAGCAGAAGGGTGTTGTTAGCTTAGAGCGCAACATGGGTACTGCGAAGGAAAAGAACATCAGCATGGACACCTACGTTATGTCTAAGCAGTTGTTCATAGATCTTATTAGAAAAGCTAGAAGAGAGTCTTCTGCTTATTCGCTTGCAGACATGATTGCAATGTCATGCGACACTCTTGATATAAGAGGCTATCAGCACAAGGGCTATTTCGCAGCCATTACAAGTCTTGATGATTACTACAGAGCTAATATGGAGCTTCTTGACTATGAGACTTCAATGGACTTCTTTAAGCAGGATTGGCCATTCTACACCAAGACTACAGATGCTTGCCCTACACAGTATTTCCACGGGGCTAATGTTACTAATTCGATGATTTGTAATGCAGGTCTTATTGAGGGTACAGTAGAAAATTCTATCATCGGACGTAATGTTCATATAGGAAAGGGCGCAATTGTTAGAAATTCAATTATCCTTTCTTATACAGACATTGCTGACGGCACATATATTGAAAATGCAGTTATTGATAAATGGGTTAAGGTAAAGAGCGTTAAAAAGATTGTTTCTGAATCAGTAACACCTGTTTATGTAAAACGTAACGACGTACTGTAATGTTTATCAACCCATGGTTTATGCCATGGGTTGTTTTATTGCAAAAATAATTTGTTAAATATTTATCTAATATTTACTGATTGGTCATTTGATGGTATTATTGAATGGATTTTGGAATTTTTTAAATTGTGTGTTGTTTATAGTTAAAAATAGAGAGGTTTAATTAATGAGAAAGACAAAGATTATTTGTACAATAGGTCCTGCAAGCATGAATGAGGAAACACTCATTGCTATGGCTAAGGCTGGTATGAACGTAGCCAGAATGAACTTTTCTCATGGTGATCATGAGGAGCAGGGAATGAAGATGGATTTAGTTAAGAAAGTCCGCAAGAAGCTTAATCTTCCAATTGCAATTCTTCTTGATACAAAAGGACCTGAGTACCGAATTGGTACTTTCAAGGATGGTTCTGTAACAGTAAAAGAGGGTGACACATTTACATTTACAGTTGATGATATTGAAGGTGATGAGACAAGGGTTTCAGTTAGCCACAAGAACCTTCACAAGGATTTAGCTGTTGGCGACACACTTTCTGTTTGCAATGGTATCGTATTCTTTGAGGTAACAGAAATCAAAGGTAACGATATTATCACCAAGTGTACAGCTGGTGGAACAATGAGCAATAAGAAGTCTATGAGCTTCCCTAACAAGGTAATGTCTGGTCCTTATCTTTCAGAGCAGGACAAGAAGGACATCCTTTTTGGTATTGAGAATGACGTTGATTTCATTGCAGCTTCATTCGTATCAACAAAGAAGGATATGCAGGAATTAAAGGACTTCTTACACGCTAATGGCGGTGACGATATCGATGTTATCGCAAAGATTGAGAATCAGCCAGGTGTCGATAATATTGAGGAAATCTGTGAGCTTGCAGATGGTATCATGGTAGCTCGTGGAGACCTTGGTGTTGAGATTCCATTTGTAAAGCTTCCAGCTATTCAGAAGGAACTTATTTCAAAGTGTCGTCTTCTTGGAAAGCGCGTAATCACAGCTACTGAGATGCTTGAGTCTATGATTACTAATCCACGTCCTACACGTGCAGAGATTTCGGACGTAGCAAATGCTGTTTATGATGGAACAAGCGCAATCATGCTTTCAGGTGAAAGTGCTCAGGGTAAGTATCCAGTTCAGGCTGTTGCTACAATGGCTGAGATTGCTGAGGAGACTGAGAACGATATTTCTTACACACGTCGTTTCCACAAGGAAGACGTTACAATGCGTTCTACACCAGATGCTGTCAGCCACGCTACATGTGCTATGGCTATTGATGTAAATGCAAAGGCCATCGTTGCTTGCACTATGTCTGGTACCACAGCTCGTATGGTTAGCCGTTTCCGTTGCCCAGTAGATATCGTAGCTATGACTACTGATAAAAAGGTATGGAGAAAGCTGGCTCTTAGCTGGGGTGTTACACCAGTTCTCGTTGATAAGTTCACATCACTTGATGTTATGTTCTACTACGCAGTAGGTCGCGTTCAGCAGATGCTTAACCTTAAGAAGGATGACAACGTTGTTCTTACTGGTGGCCCAATCGACGGTAGCGTTGGAAACACTAACACCATCAAGGTTGAGACAATTAAGTAAAAGTGAATTTGCAGACTATTATGCTAATTCACAAACTATTCACAAAATAGACTTTATTTGTACATAATTGTTAGTTAATATATACTCATCTCGAGAGAGATACAATTTTTTCATAACATTATTCTCCCTTTTGAAAGAGACGCTCCGCTGGCGTCTCTTTCGTATTGTAGGGATATTTTTTTAGGCTTTTGATTTTCCTGTGAAAACCAAAAGCCTTATTTTTGTCATAAAATATGCTGTAGACGATACTTCTGTGGAGTCATTCCATAGTGTTTTGAAAATAGTTTCCCAAAATAGCTTGGGCTTCTAAAACCACATTCATTGGAGATTTCGTTGATAGGTTTAGAAGGCGTCTGAATCAGGGCGATAGAGGCATGAAGCAGACGGATATTGTTGATATAGCTAATGATGGTCAAGCCTGTATGCTTTTTGAAAACACTGCAGAGATATTCGGGTGTTCTAGAGGATATATCAGCAAGAGTATCTAAGGAAATATCTTCGTAATAGTGGGATTCTATATACTCAATAACGTGTGTAATCGTAGGATTTCCGTAGTCAGCTGCAGAGGATTTAATGTGAGTCAACTCCGATGTTAAATCCGTCAGCAGGCTATAAAGCTCCTGAGAAAGCAAGAGCCTGGTTCTGGGAGAATCATCATTAGATATTTGGATTAGTGTCTCCATATGACTCTGAAAATTGCTGTTGGTCTTTAGCAAATAGGTTCCTGAGGAATCCAGCTTAAGCGTTCTTAGAAGAATTGGAACTATGGGACCGGTAAAACCTACTATATTTAGAATCCATTTTTTGCTGGTGGAATGATATTCGTGGGGAGCATCCTTTTGGATAAAAAAGCATTGACCCTTTTCTATGTAGTATTTTCTGTTATCTACAATAAGCTCCCCTTGCCCTTCTTTACAATAAAGTATCTGGTACATGGGTACGCCATGTGTTCTGTAGACTGGTTCCTGGTCGTGATTATGCCCTAGCAATACCAGAAGTAGAGGGAGCTTCTCATATTCATTTTTCTTATATTGAAACGATTTTAATGTGCTCAAAATTATTTGACAACTCCTTAATATTGTTATATGAACATTATAAACATAATATTGTGATGATGGAAGCACGAATAGTATCATTTATATATATGTTCGACCGAGAGGGAACATTTAAAGGTTTTGGGAGGTATATAATGAGCTACACAATCAAAAATCCAATTATTCCAGGATTCTATCCAGATCCTACAATAATACGCGTGGGAGAGGATTTCTACTTAGCTACATCAAGCTTTGAGCAATGTCCAGGTATTCCGGTGTTCCATAGTAAAGACTTGGCGCATTGGGAGCAGATTTGCTATGCAATGACAATGGAGAATGGTCTTCACGAAGTTGCAGACATGTTATGTGGTGGAATGATGGCGCCTACACTTCGTTATCATGACGGCATCTATTACATTGTTTGCTGCAACTTTGCGGACAGGGGCAATTTCTACATCACAGCAGAAAATCCAGCAGGACCTTGGTCTAAGCCAAATTGGATTACAGATATTCCAGATATTGATTGTTCATTATTCTTTGATGAGGATGGAAAGTCATATCTTGTCAGTCCAGGAGACGACAAAACAGAGGACAATGGTCGTGCATTTTTCCTTACCCCATATGATCTTAAGAATAATAAGGCTTGTGGCGAGCGAGTAAAAATCTGGAACAGCGCCCTTAGAAAGGCATGGGCTCCAGAGGCTCCACATATCTATCATGTAGGAGAATATTATTATCTGATGATTGCTGAGGGCGGTACAGATCACGATCACAGTGTGGCTATTGCAAGAAGCAAGACTGTTGATGGTTTCTATGAGGGCTACTCTTGTAACCCTGTGCTTACACACAGACATTTAGGTTGGGATTACCCAATTCAGAATATTGGGCATGCTGATTTGGTTGATACTCCAAGTGGCGAGTGGTATGCAGTTATGCTTGGTTCACGTATCATTGATGGACAGCATAAGAACTTTGGTCGCGAGACCTACATCTGCCCCGTTACCTGGGAAAGAGGATGGCCACTTTTCAGCCCTGGTACAGGACGCGTTGAGTTTGAGTATCCTGCACCAAAGGGATTGCCTTGCACGGAATATGCGGGAGAACCAGCAAGAGATGATTTTGACAATGATAAGCTTGCTCTCTGCTGGGAATTCTGGGGAACACCATATCAGGATTTCTGGAGAATTGCAGACAGCAAGCTTTATTTGAAGTGTTTAAAGCGTCCATTTGCTTGTCAGCTTAAGGGCTTCACACCAGGTGTCATTGATGACAGACGCGATAATTGCATCAGTTACATTGCCAGACGTCAGCGTCATACATCTTTCACTTTGACTACAAAGATGACTTTTGAAGCTAAGAACGATGAATCTGCAGGTTTTGTAATTCAGCAGGCTACAAATCACCAGATTCGCCTTGAGAAGATTAATAAGGCAGGTAAACAGTACCTTAGACTTGTTATGCTTACAACAGAGCAGGAGGGGCTTCCATTCCTTCCAGGATATAAGGCTGATACTACTGAGACAGAGCTCGCCCTTCAGGAGTATGAGGAAGATACAGTTGTTATTCAGTTTGTGGCAAATCGCTTGGATTACACCTTTAAGTTTGGTCCATCAGAGGATAAATTACAGATTCTTGCAGAGCATGTAGATGGTGCTCTCATTAATCCTGAGTCTGTTGGTGGTATGGTAGGAACAATGCTTGGAATGTATGCTTCTGGAAACGGAACAGACAGTGACAACGAAGCTGCATTTGATTATTTCGAAATCAATGAAAACTAAGAAGTTTAAATCAATAGTATAAGGTGTAGAATGGCTTCCAAATCTTCTGACCAACGCTTTCTATATCATATAGTAATTATTGTCAATCAAAAATATTGGAAAGATTAAAAAGCATAATTCCTGAACAGATTCAACTGTAGGCTTAATCCTCTTTCACAAAATGAACAAAGTTTTTTTGTATCATGAGAAAGCAGCGTGGGATTATTTAGTGAAGGGGTTGACAGGTATGACACGAAAGACGAGAATTAGCCAGACCAGACCAGACCAGACCAGACCAGACGATAATGCCGCGTATTTTTATAGAACTATGATTATATGATGCTCATAGAGCAGACCTAAGTAATTAGGTTTACTCTATGAGCTTTTTTTGTTTTTGGAATGGTGGTGAAAGCAGTTTATGAGTATAGAGAAGAAACGGATTTTGGGATTTCTTTTTAGTGTGGCTATGGTGATGGTGCTAATGCCGGGGATGAGTTTGACGGCGCGTGCGGAGGGCAATGTCGCAAA
>JAEEGL010148196.1_pt1 | contig 12649 bp, 10 predicted proteins | sample 9134231 | NCBI WGS metagenome assembly JAEEGL01 (sample SAMN16246548, study PRJNA631951) | gut metagenome | biome: gut microbiome; feature: rumen; material: fiber-attached | host: Bos | place: Iran: Karaj | collected 2018-10
AATCACACCATCTATCTCGCCGCATCGCGAGGCAGCAAAGCTGGCGGCTTCAACACCCAGATGTTCAGCGACGTACTGCAACAGCGGTTGATGAAGATGATGGGCATAGGACTGCAGTATGACGTGGACAAAATGGTAGGCTACAAACCCGAGAAAGCTTGGAACTATGAGTTGGGCGGGCACTTTGAGTGCTGGGACGGACGTGTGCAGAGTGATATGGACATCTTCTTCATGGACTGCCGCGACCGCCAGCTTACCGTGTTCCCTCCTGGTACAACCACCGGGCGCATGATGACTAACGCTGGTAAGACCCACAGCCTGGGTGCTGAATTCGCCATGACCGTCAAGCCTACTGAGCGGACTCATTTAGCCATCAGTTACGGCTTCACCCATGCCACGTTTAAGGACTACAACGACGGTAAAAATGACTATGAGGGTAAGCGTGTCCCTTACGCACCGATGCACACATTGTTTGCCGAGGCGGCCCACTCTATAAGCATTAATGGCGACACCAATAAGTTACTCATGCTCGCTGCAAACGTTCGGGCCGCGGGCGATATCTATTGGAACGAGGCCAACACCCTGCAGCAACCGTTCTACGCCCTACTGGGAGCGTCAGTGACGTGGCAGCAACCACGATACAGTCTGCAGATGTGGGGCCGCAACCTGACCGACACCCAATACAAGACCTTCTATTTCGTGTCGATTCAGCACCACTTCCTGCAACGCGGCCACGGCCGCATGCTGGGCGTTACCCTGCGCCTGACCCTTGATTGAGTCGAACGGTCATCCTTACTTAAATCAACCATATCCACCTCACCGTAGCCTAAAAATCAGAAAAAAAATTTTATGGATTGATTATTATTTGTAATTTTGCACTTCTGTATAGAAATAATAACAACTAAAAAAGTACCAATTAATGAAAAAATTGATTCCCGCGCTGCTTTTTGCAGCCCTGTTTTTAACCTTTGCCGCCTGTGGCGATGATAAGGACGAGCCTGAAGTGCCCAAGACCCAAAAACTCGAAAGCGAGCATGGTCAAGCCAACGACACCTATCTGATTTGGGACATCGACATGAATCAGGATTCCAGCAGTATTTATCTCTATAATGCCGTTTTCACTATCGGCGAGGCCACATCACCAGCGATGACCCTGCGCATCGACGCCCCTGTGACCGTTGACAAGAGCGGCAAGGTCTATACCTTAGCTGGCACCGGCATTATGGCTTATATGTTGCGCGGCACCACCTGGATGCCCATGCCTGGTGACGCCTACATGGTAAACAATCTGATCAGCACAGTCAACCCTGGGGCCAAGACCTACACTATCTCGTTTGACTGCCACGGCGGACACTTCGAGAAAGAGGGCAAACTCCAGTAACGACTGCCTTTTAACGAGATTTAAGATAAAAAACACGGCAAATGGTGCAACATTTCGGGGCACCATTTGTTTTTCTATATATCTTTGCAGCCGAAAAATAGAACTTATTTTATATATAGAAGAATCATGAAGAAGATTTTACTGTTGATTGCCGCCACCGTATTGCTCACGGGTGTTATCGCTTCCTGCGACAGCAGCGATGAGCCTGAGCGCGGTAACGGCGTGTTTATCGTCAACACTCCGATGATCAACCACGTTGTCAATTTAAACACCGGTGAAGTGGTGGGTATTGCTTCGACATCTAATAAACTCACTATCGATACTGTGAACCACAAGGCATCGCTAGAACTTAATTACAACGATGGTAATGGTAACCAGACGCTTAAATTGAATGACATCACCGCAACTGCTAAACGATTGGGATTCTACACGCTGAGCATGTCAAGTGACCCCACTTTCAGTGGCTATGTGGATTTTAACGAGGGTTCAATGCGTTACAGGTACCAAACCGCTAACGGTCTGCGCATCATATCCACCCTGCGTGAGGTGTTCTTCCTCAAAACCCATAATGTGATCAGCTATCTGGACACGACCGAGGCCACAACAATGGAAAGCACCATGTATCAGTTCAACATCGACCCGGCTTCCCAAAAAGCTATTGTCAAGGTTATGGACATCGTTCATGCTAAAGCCAATGACATGAAGCGGTTTATCGACATTACGGCCACTAACGTGCCCTTCACTGTCACTACCAATGGCTACAGCATTGCTGCCGAGAACGTCAGAACCAACGCCAACTATATCGCGTTTACCGACTCCACTACCGGCACCAATGATAGAATCAAGAGCACCAACCAGTACCCCTTCAAGGTGTTTAATGCTACGATTGACCTGGTCAACGACCATCTTGAAGCCAACTACATGATTGGCGACAGCGCTATCGTAACAGCCACAGGCCGCACCTATCCCGATTACTCTTCCTATTGATAATCAATACACTAAATATTTATTAAAATGAAAAAAACTTTTTATCTTTTTGCGTTGCTGTCACTTGTCTTGTTCTCATCTTGCAACAAAGATGACGACCCCGTCAGCAAATATACGCTTTATTCCACCATCAGCACCCGCTTGATCGATTCCAATGACGGCTCAATCATTTACTCACAAAGCAAAGGCCAAGTTGAGTTCGATCAAATCAACATGACCATCAAGTTCATTTGTGCTTATAAGGACAAAGACGGCCTGAACCAGATGTTGACCTCGCCCGAATTGAAACTCGTTCCCTTAAAGGGCAATGCTTTCTATATGAGTAATGGTAGCCAAAACAGCAACGGATCATATCCTGGCATTATTGACTTTGATTCAGGCATGATGTGGTACAATGAGTCCAATCCCAATGACGGATCAACGGTTTACATGACGACCCAACTGCTGGGTTACTCTTACACTACAACCATCATCACTAACCCCGAGAACAACGAATCTGGCAACCATCAGCAGTCGGCTTACGGGTTTACACTCGATTCACGCGGCGAGACTTGTGATTTGATCATTAAAAACTTCAGCACTAACCTCAATGGTGTTGTTGATGCTCCCGAGCTCACTTATAAAGGCTTAACGGTAACGCCCACACAAACGGGCTATAAAGTTACCGCCTCGTCCGCCAGCCCAAGCACCTCTGCCCAGAGTTCCTCCACCAATAGCCTATACACGCTCACCGACGTAGAATTCAACATCTACCAGCAGTGCTTGGTATTCAATGGCACCTTCAAGTGCAACGGACTGAATTACAACGTATCAGGAAACCTCTTCCCCACTGAATAATCAAACAGATACATAATCCCATCTACTGTCATCCCCGATGTCCTCATCGACAACGGGGATGACTTTTTTATTGGTGAAATTGCAAAAAAAAGCATAAAAAGAGGGTACATTTGGTGCAGGTTGGCAAAATTATTGCTATCTTTGAGGCTCAAAACAAAAAACTAGAATGGCATCACACGAAAAATATGACGAGGCGGCTATAGTGGAGCAACTGCACGACCAGCGCACCTGCAAGGCGGCTTTTGGTAAAGTCATCGAGCACTACAGCTCTCAGCTCTACTGGCAAATACGCCGTATGGTCATCGACCACGATGATGCCAACGACGTGTTACAGAACACGTTCATGAAGGCTTGGACCAATATCGACAACTTCCGTGGCGACGCCAAGCTATCGACCTGGCTCTACAAGATCGCCATTAACGAGAGCATCACTTTTGTCAACAAGAAGAAGGTGATGAACCAGCTCTCACTGGACGATGACGAGAGTTTCCTGGTCAACCAACTGGAAAGCGACGTGTGGTTTGACGGCGACCAAGCCCAGATCAACCTGCAAAAGGCTATTGCCTCCCTTCCCGAGAAACAGCGCCTGGTGTTCAACCTGCGCTACTATGACGAGATGAAATATGACCAGATGAGCGAGATCCTAGGCACCAGCGAGGGCGCTTTGAAGGCCTCATATCATCATGCCGTAAAAAAAATCGAACAGTTTTTAGGTGAAACAGAATAATTTTTATCATCACCCATTAAACTTTATTGACCTTCACTAGTCAAATAGGCGTTATGAAACACGAAGACTCCACAATATTGAACAAATACGGTAAGAATCCGGGCTTTAAAGTGCCGGAGAATTACTTTGCTGATTTCAACCAGCGGATGACCGAGATGCTCCCTGATGTTGAGATCACACCGGTTGATGCCAAACCCACGATGTGGCAACGCCTTAAACCCCTGGTTTACATGGCAGCTATGTTTGCAGGTGTGTGGTGCATGATGTCGGTGTTCAGCCACTTCTCCACCAGCAGCAATCTGCAAAGCGTGAGGGCGGTTGCCGAACAACTACATGACGACAATAACCTCGACGAGCTAATCATGAGCGGAATGGTAAGCGACTACGATATCCTCAGCTATGAGGACTCGGTGATGATGAGCAACGAGGAGAATATTTCTGACGAAATAGAAAAATAGAGATTAAAGAGAATTTGCCCTATGAAGAGAATAGTTTCAATACTGTTTTTTGCACTGGCTATCATATTTGCCTCACCGGCTCAGAACAGTCGCACCAAGTTCGCGACCGACATGTACCAGGCAAAGCATGAGATGATCATTGAGGAATTGGGCCTCACCCCATCCCAGCAAAAACAGTTCATGCCGCTGTATGAACAGATGGAACGAGAGATCTATCAGGTGAACCGCAACGCTCGCGCGCTCGCCAACGAGGTCGATAAGAAGAAAAATCCCAGTGACCGTGACTACGAGGCAGCTGCATCAGCTCTGTCCAACACCCGTGTACAGGAAGGGGAGATTGAAGCCAAATACTTTGACAAATTCTCTAAAATCCTCACTAAGAAACAGCTCTTTCAACTTAAAAAAGCCGAGGGTAAATTCACCCGCGAGATGCTTTCCAAAAAGAATAGCAAGAAATAACACAACCATAAAAACTCACGTTGAGATACGTGAGTTTTTTACATGACAAAACGCGCATTTTTACCGTACCTAAATAGCACGTGGACCAATTTATGGCCCACGTTATTTTTTATTACCACCAGAGCCCACAAAGCGAACACTTCTCTTGATAGACAATCACACTAGTCAGGCTAGCTACAAGCGATCGCACCATGCCGCTGTGCAAATAATCCAGCCCCATATTTGACTCCATTAGGCAATACATCAAACTACCATTCAATACCCTCCAAATGAAACTGAAACGGCGACTGCTCTCGCAGTCGCCGTCAATTCTCATGTCTTATTCATAAATTGCTTGCGTTAATAATTTGGGATAGACTTAAGGTCGGGCTTAAATAATCATTTAATCAACATTAACTACCATCAAAGATTTTCGTTTCCAAATCAAACATCATTATTCATCATTTAAGCACAAAGAATTTATATGATATTTGAATAATTCGCTAGTGAAATTTTTGATGTCACAAAATTACGTTTCCAAGGCCTATTGTATTATAAAAAACAACAAAAACCATTTGTAGGAGTTGTCGTTTTTTGACCAAAAACTTGTCAAAAAATGACCAACAAATAATATAATCACATGATTTACAGCGCGATGTGGTTACAAATTCAATTCAACCATCAAGAATCAAAAAAATCCATATCCGTAGTTAGTCAACAACAGCAAAAAGTTTCCAGGCTTGACTAAGCAAACCTGGAAACAATCTATAATTTGTTGAACGATAGCGATGAGTTATCGCCACGTACCTAACAGCATGTAGTCAATGATTCCTGACACATCAGAAATATTAATCCTGCCGTCCAAGTCTGCATCTGCATTAGATGCATTAATATTGCCAGTATTAACCGAGAGCAAGTAGTCAATAAGATCTGTCACATCGTTGATGTTTACAAAGCCGTCCCCATCCACATCACCACGCAGGTAAGGCACTGGCTCAGTCCATTTGTCAACGACAAGCACGCCACCAGCTAGATAGAGTGTCAGGTTGTACTTGCCAACAGGAATCCTAAAGGAGTTGGTACCAGCGACAACCGGCAGCTGAGTGCCCAAACGTGCCTCATTGATGAGATAGTTGTTGGTTGTTGCGCCCATTCGGTCATTGACGATCTCGTCCCAAGTCGATCCCAGCGACTTGGTGAAGCTAAAGTAGCTGTAACCGCCATACGGATCAACAAAGTCAATAGTGGCTGTGTATTTCTCACCATTAGTGGTGGTCATCTCAATGCCATTATTGGGAGCCCAACCCGCTGTATTGATATTACCAAGCACATACACTTTCTCGTAACTATCGGGACCCGCGCCGGCATACTGCTCGGTCACGTCAATATAGGTATCGGCTGACGTATAGTTGAAAGTCGACAACTCGCTGTTGGGATAGATGAAGAAGGCATCGCGAGTCACCAGAATGGTCGATGTCTGGTTCTCGAAACCGGAATTGCCATTGTTGAAGATGACATTTACCTCGTCGGCATCAACATGCAGGCAATACCACTCGATATCATTAATAGTCACCTTATCCAGGGCACTGATGGCCTGACCGGGCCAGTTGTTACCTGTCACACTACCCTCTTCGGTCCATGCCCATACGCTGGCATTGGCCATCGAAGTCTTGACATACACATTGATGCCGGTAGTTGCAGCATCGGTAATCGTATAAATGTAGCTCTCCACATTCTCGACCATACTGCCATTGACAACGCCCACCTTGAGGGTCGTATTCTCGGTAAATGTAAACGCGGTCGATGAAGTGATGGTGGCACTTGCAAGAGTCGGGATGCTACCATCGGTCGTGTAAACCAGCGTAGTGCCGTTGCGGCTGGGAGCGACTGTCAGATTAACGCTACCAACATAATTGCCAGCCTGCTTGCTTACCACGGGATAGCCCAGGATGCTGCCATCCTTGCTCACATGGCGCCAGTCGATGCCACTGCTGATGAACAGATTGTAAGCGTCACCGCCCTGCACGAGTTCATAGCCCGCGGGAGTGCCATTCATTACAGCGTAGCCCACCTGCAGGTACAGATTGCCGCGTGTTCCTTGAGTCTCCAAGATGTAGCCGCCATTGCTCTCCTGCTGGGTGAGAATAGCGCTCTGATTGTGGACACCGGCCGCATGGCGTGCGCGGATACAGTTCTGAATCTCGTTGGGATACACATTATAATGCTTATAGAGGATACAGGGTGTACCAGGCATTGTCAAGATGAACGCGTTGGCAGCCATCACGTTAGTCTTCAGGCAGTCATAATTAGTGCTTTGGCCCGTGTCATGGTTGTCAACAAAGGTTACCGAGTAACGCTGATAGTTGGGGTCAGCAGCCAGGCCCTTGTCGTTAAGGGCGCTCCATGTACCACCGGCAAAGGCGCTCTGAATCGGGTACTTCAACGCGAAGTCAAACACAGCGGTTTGGATGCGATTGTCCTGCTTGGTCTCGTTAAGCCACCAACGCAGGGTCTCGGCATTGCCGTCCCAATACTCGCCCACCGAGAATTTGGGCTGGGATGCGGCATTATACAAGCCTGTATAATAACCAGAATAACCCTTGCTCATGTCATAGCGGAAGCCATCGTAGCCAAATTCGTCGATGAGGAACTTCTGGTAGGTTTTGACGTTCTTCTGCACATTAGCGCTAGTGTGGTCCAGATCGCGGCTGCCGTCAAAGTTCTCGCCCTCGTCGGCAGCACCCGTGGCAGCATAGCCGGCAGCCACACACTCATCGGTGCGGCAGATGTCGGCCAGACTCCAGGTCATGCTATAATTTTCCCCAGTAACAGGACCTGTCACTGTTTCATTGGCAAAGTCCACCCAACCGGTTTTACCGCTCTTGTGGTTGATGACCATGTCCATGATTACGCTTGTATTATGGCTATGGAACGAGTCAATCATGTCGCGCAGCTGCGTCTCGGTACCGAAGCAAGTGTTATGCTTCAACCAGTAAACGGGCATATAACCCATACTCTCGGCAGTTCCATTTGCATCTAAGCTACCAGAATTGGGCACCCACATCACGTCAAAGTACTGACCCAGTTCCTGTACCCTGTCACTCAACGCGTTCCAACGTGTCGCCTTATAGCTGTCCCAATAGAAGCCCTGGAGCATCACACCGCCAAACATCGCGGGCCAGCCCCTACCAGCAACAGGACCTCCGCCACTATCGCGTGTGATGACACAATTGCGGCCGCTCACGTCGACAGTAATCGTATAAGTGCCTGCAGGAATGCGGAAGGCCACATCAATGTTCTCGCCGAAGCCATTCAACAAGATGTTCTCCCCAAGTGTTGTCGAGGTCACCCAATAGTTACCCTCGCTCACGGGAGTCAGGCGATAACCACGAATGCCATCCCAGTCATCACTGTCGCTTCCCAACATAGAGGTAAAGGAGAAATAGCTAACGTTAGCATCCTCCTCGGCATTCTCGCCGTTGAATGTCACCTGGGCAGTAAAGATATAGCCATCGGTAGTGCTCATCTCGACGCCCACGCTGGGATCCCAACTATTGCCGTTGGCTTCGCCCAGGATGAACAGGTGCCCGGTCATGGGATCGATAGGCTCGACACCCTCGCCAGTGATCTTGAAGCGCTTGTTGATCGTGTCAAAGACGAAAACATATTCCGAACCATTGCCCGTAAAATAATAGGCTCCATGGTCACCAGCCTTCTGAGCTGCCGTCCACGTACCATCAACAGGTACTTGCTGGTCACCACCGGTAGGGCCATAACGATATGCACTATTGAACGTGTCCCAGTCGTCGGCCGACGAAGCGAGACCGTCGGCAAAAACGAAATACACCTTACCGCTGATGGTCGTCGTGTAGTTGTACGTACCGTCGGCCTTGGCGTTCATCCTAACACCGCCGGCTGGGTTCCACCCGCCAAACGGTCCATCGCCCACAATATACATCTGGGCAGAGGCTTGCAATGTCATCAACGACACCACAAGCGCAAGAAACAATCTAAGCGTTTTTTTCATAATCATTATTCTTTAGAGTTATATTGAGAATGTTTGGTTTGTCTTAATAGGCAAATACATCATGGGCAAGATGCTTGTATTATTGTCCCAAAATTAGTGATTTCTATTCATTTAAACCCCTCTCTTGCAAGCATTCAGTCCCAAAAAATCAACGCAAACGATTGCACTGGTCATCAGCATCAGCCTAAAACCGAAAACACCGCAAAAAACAAGATAAATAGTTAAAAAAGCAGTACCTTTGTAGCAATAAATAAAGTGAGACATGAAGAAATTGGTAATTTTTGACCTTGACGGCACATTGCTCAACACCATCGAGGACTTGGGACAAGCAGCCAACTATGCCCTTGAGCGCAACGGCTATGCCACTCATAGTATGGCGAGTTACCCCTATTTTGTGGGCAATGGCGTCAGGCGGCTGATGACGCGTGTCTTGCCCGAGGATGCCCGTGATGACGAGACCGTTGACCGCGTACTGGGAGACTTCCTTGAGTATTATGACGAGCATTGCACCGATTACACCAAGCCTTATAACGGAATGCCAGAATTGTTGCAGGACCTGCGTGACATGGGTGTAGCCATGGCTGTTGCCAGCAACAAGTATCAGAAAGCCGTCGATAAAATCATCCCTCACTACTATCCTGATATCCCATTCATCGCCATCGAGGGACACCGCGAGGGCGTGAACGTCAAGCCTGATCCCAGTGTGGTGTTTGCCATCCTTGCCCAAGCCAAGACGGCAAAAGCCGATACGCTCTACATTGGAGACAGCGGTGTGGACATGGAAACGGCCCGCAGGGCATGTGTTGACGCCGTGGGCGTGACATGGGGTTTCCGCAGCAAGAAAGAGCTGGTTGAGTACCATGCCGACGCTATCGTCAATAACCCTGTTGACATCCTAACAATTGTTGAAAACGGCATCACCATCTCCTAAAACAGACTAGAACATGAACTGGCTTTCAGATTTATTTATCGGCAATAGTGTCGCCCACACCATCCTCATTTATGCCATTGTCATTGCGATTGGTGTCATGCTGGGCAATGTCAAGATCTTCGGCATCTCGCTGGGAGCGACCTTTGTGCTCTTTTGCGGTATTCTCGTCGGCCACTTGGGCGTGACCGTCGATGGTGCCACCCTCAAGTTCATACAGGAGTTTGGCCTCATCCTTTTCATTTTCTCCATCGGTTTACAAGTGGGTCCCAGCTTTTTCTCCTCGTTAAAGCAAGAGGGTCTCCAACTCAATGGCGTCGCGATGCTTATCGTGGCTCTTAACGTCGTTGTGGCTTTCGCCATCTATTTCATCGCGGGCAATATCTCCATCACCGACCTTGTGGGCGTGATGAGCGGAGCTGTGACCAACACGCCCGGACTGGGTGCCGCCCAGCAGGCCCTCATCGAGACCGCGGGCGATCGCGCCGGTGATCTCAACGAGTCGATGTCCCTGGGATATGCCGCAGCCTATCCCCTTGGCGTCGTGGGTATTATCCTGTCAATGGTACTCCTCAAAGTCATCTTCAAAATCAACGTTGACAAGGAGGTCGAGGACATCGAGCACGAGAAGGAGGCCAGCCAACTCAAGCCCCACGTCATCACTTATCAGGTGACCAACAAGCTCATCTATGATATCCCCGTGACGCGCCTGCATGCCATCATTGACCACAATTTCACGATCTCGCGAATGAAGCGCGAGGACGGCACTGTCGAGATTCCTCAAGGCGAGACCATCATCCGCAAGGACGACGTGCTGCGCATCGTCATGAGCGCCCATGACCAGGACATTTTCGATGCCATTATCGGGCCTCACGTGGACTTTGACTGGCAACTCGAGACCGAGCCCAAGGGCATCGTCAGCAAGCGCATCGTAATCACCCAAAGCGAGCTTAACGGCCGCAAAATCGGCTCCATTCGCCTGCACGAGGGCTACAAGGTCAATGTCACCCGCGTCTATCGCGCTGGCGTTGAACTCCTTGCCAGCCCCAACCTGTCGCTGCAGATTGGCGACCGACTCACTGTCGTCGGTCGTGAGGAGGATGTTGACCGTCTGGGCAAGCGCATGGGCAACTCCTATAAGCGACTGGATCACCCCAAGCTGTTCACGATGTTCATCGGCATCGTGCTGGGTATTATCGTGGGATCCATTCCCATCATGCTGCCTGGCATGTCAGTGCCCATGAAACTTGGTCTCGCGGGTGGACCGCTCATTGTCGCCATCCTCATCGGCCGCTATGGCTACAAGGCCAAACTGGTTACCTATACCAGCAATGCTGCCAGCCTCATGCTGCGTGAGTTGGGTCTGTGCCTGTTCCTCGCCTCGGTGGGCATCGCCGCTGGTGGCCGTTTCGTCGAGACCATCTTGAGCGCCAATGGTTTGACATGGGTACTCTATGGCTTCCTCATCACTATCATCCCGCTGATGATTGCTGTTATCGTGGCACGCGGCAAACTCCGGCTCAACTACTGCACCATTATGGGCCTCGTTGCAGGTGCCACCACCGACCCGCCCGCATTAGGCTACGCTAACAACACAGCTGGCAACGATGCTCCCGCCGTAGCCTATGCCACGGTCTATCCTTTGACTATGTTCATGCGCGTCTTGATCGCCGAGCTCATCATCATCTTTGCTGTCGCCTAGCGACAATGAAAAAGATAAGAATTCAATAACAAGAGAATGGGATATTGCTCCCGTTCTCTTTGTTTTTAGAAAGGGTAGCCCACGGAGAAGTGGAACTCGCTGTCGCGCTTGAAGCTGGGTGAGAACAGGGGCCAGTGGTCTTGACCGCTGGCAGGATTATGAGCCTTCATACCCATATCCACACGGACAAGGAAATACTTGAAGTCCAAGCGGATACCCGCACCATAAGCCGCTGCTATCTGCTCATAGAACTTGTTGAACTTGAACACACCGCCAGGCTGATCCTCATAGTCCTTGATCGTCCAGATGTTGCCCGCATCAAGGAACAAACCCAGTTCAACGACCCAGAACAGTTTGGCGCGGTACTCGAGATTCACGTCAAAACGGATATCACCACACTGGTAAATAAAGTTGGAAAGGGAGTTGTTACTGTTATAGCTGCCGGGACCCAGAGTGCGCACACCCCAACCGCGAACGCTATTGGCACCGCCGCTGTAGAAACGTTTCTCAAAAGGCAAGACGTCGCTGTTGCCATAGGGTATTGCTATGCCCGCTCCCACATGGAAAGCAACCGATTGGCGACGGTCAATGTTATGGGTGAAAGAATAGTCGGCATCGGCCTTGATATACTGTGAATAGCGGATGCCCAAAGACTTGTAGCTGCCATCGTCGTCAGCCTTTTGACCCGAAATCTTAGACATCGCATAGAGCAGATTGCCCGCGGTCTCGGCATTAGCCCTTATAGTGAACACATTGCGCTGGAAGCGGCCCATCTGCAGCACACTAAGCTCAGCCTTGTTGGTGCGGTAAAAATTATAGCCCATCCTCATGATGAGGTGGTCCTGATAACTATACAGCAACAAAGGATTGGTGATGCGATCAAAAAACTCATCATTAAACTTGGGAACACTGATAAAACTCAAGTCAAACAGAGTGATAGTATGGGACAAACGGCGATGACGCTCGGTCCACTGGTATCGCCATGCGCCACCAGCAATAACGCGTGTGTACTCGGGGCGGGCCTGATAATCAAAATTAACCGTAAAAGCCGTTGAAGCCTGTATCTTACGCTTAAACGAGCTCTTGAGGAACGGGAACATGAACTTGGGGAAAGTCAGGCCGAGCTCAGTCGAATACTCGCTATAATTATCGTTAATCAGGCCT
>JAEEGL010284265.1_pt1 | contig 12649 bp, 6 predicted proteins | sample 9134231 | NCBI WGS metagenome assembly JAEEGL01 (sample SAMN16246548, study PRJNA631951) | gut metagenome | biome: gut microbiome; feature: rumen; material: fiber-attached | host: Bos | place: Iran: Karaj | collected 2018-10
GAGCAAGAGCCTGGGCAACTGCATCTATCTCTCCGACCCCGCCGAGGTGGTGTGGGAGAAAGTGCGCGGCATGTTCACCGACCCTGGGCACCTCCAGGTGTCCGATCCCGGCAAGGTAGAAGGCAACACCGTCTTCACCTATCTCGACGCCTTCTGCCGCCCGGAGCACTTCGAAAAGTTCGGGGACTGCTTCCACGGAAAGAAAGTCAGTTTCGATTTCCACAGCCTCGACGAGGCCAAGGCGCAGTACCGCGCCGGAGGCCTGGGCGACATGATGCTCAAGAGCTTCCTCAACGCCGTGCTCAACGACACGCTGGAGCCCATCCGGCAGCGCCGCAAGCAGTACGAGCAGGACATCCCCTATGTACGGGAGGTGCTGCGCAAAGGCAGCGCCGTGGCCCGGGAGGCCGCCGCCAGGACCCTTGCCGACGTGAAACGCGCCATGCGCATAGACTATTTCGATTAAGCACATATCCATGAGAAGATTTTGTTTCGCCCTTGCGGTACTCTCCACGCTCCTCGTTTCCTGCGGAGAGAAGAACCGCGAGGAGGACAAACCCGCTTTCATGCAGCTCACCCTCCGGACCGACCTGCCCGAGGGGGCCACGGCTGACATCTACACAAAGGACGGCCCCGACGTCCGCACGGTCATCTTCGAGGGCGGACAGGCCTCCGTTACGCTGCCCGCCGAAACCCGGCGCATCTATGCCGTCGCCCCCACGGCCGCGGTCTCGGAAGGAAACGCCAGCCGCGTCACCGTGCGGGTAGCCGCCCAGCAGCGTCAGGCCTCTTCCGGACAGGAAAACCTGCTTTCACGGGCGCTGTACGCCATTGCCGATCCCAAAGGCGGCGAAGCGCCGCTGCACTTCGACCCGCTCTGCGGAACGGTCTGCGTCAAGGTTTCGGGATCGCCCGCCCCGATTACGGGCGCCGGGATTGTCTCCACCCGAGAAGGCCTCTGCGGGGAAGCCGGAGTGAACCTCATCAAGAGCGAACGCTACCCGGGCGGCTCCGGCAAGAAGGTGTCCGTTGCCCTCGACAATGCAGCCCCCGCCGGTCAGGAGGCGCGGCTATGGATCCGCACCGCCGCGGCCAACCTGGGCAAGGTGAAAGTCTGCGCCATCAGTTCCGACAAGCAATACGAGTTCTCGCTGTCCAAAGACCTCGACTGCAGCGGGGCGGCCACCGTGGTTGTGGAACTTGACCTTCAGTCAGACTGCGTCCTTATTGACGGCGTGGAAGACACGGGCGCCACTTCCGGCCTGTCAGAACACGATTTCAACGGCTTGGAACCGATGGACGACGATTACGAAGACACAGACCGCATTCCCGACTTCAGCCGCGTGGGCTACAAATACGGCGACGAAGCCATCCCCTCTCCCTCCGTTGCAGCCACCATCGACCTTGCTGCCGTTTCGGCGGCGCTCTCCGCCCACAGCGCAAAAGACACCACCGACTACATCCAGAAAGTGATCGACCAGGTGGGGGCCGCCGGCGGCGGCACCGTCCTGCTCAAGAACGGGACTTACAACGTGAGCCGCATCCTCTTCCTCGACCGCAGCGGCGTGGTGCTGCGCGGCGAGAGCGAGAGCGGCACCGTCATCAAGTTCCGCCGGCACATCCAGATGCCGGTCATCAACATAGGGGCCACGGTTACGGCCGCCACGGCGCCCGACGGAGCTCACCTCATATCCGGCCGCGTGGTCAACGTTTCCACTATGAAAGCCGCCGGCACCGGAGGCAGTTCCACCTTCGGCTCGGTGACGCTCTACATCTATACGCCCAGGATCAGCGATCCGGTCTACGGCTTCATCTCCCCCGTCGTCGACGACTACACGCCCCTGGGTCGTCTCTACCTGCGGGTGCGCGACGCTTCCAAGTTCCATCCCGGCGAGAAGGTCGCCATCTTCCGACCCGGTACCGCCAAGTGGATCAGCGACATAGGCATGGACAAGATTGCCGACAACGGCCGCTCTGCACAGGGTTCCGGCACCATCCAGTGGGATCCCACCGGCTACACCTTCTACTGGTCGCGCGTGGTGACTGCGGTCAAGGGCGACCAGGTCTGGCTCGACGCGCCCGTGGTGATGGCCCTCGACCGCCAGTACGGCAGCGGCATGCTGGTGAAATACCAAATGGAGCGCGTGACTGGCTGTGGTGTGGAAAAACTCACCGTCGACTGCGATTACGACGCCTCCCAGATCTATTCCGGCCAGCCGGTCGACGAGCGCCACGCCTGGAGCGCCGTGTCCGTCACGGCCGCGGAGCACTGCTGGATCAGGAACCTGACTTCGCGCCACATGGGTTTCGCCCTCGCCAAACTCGACAAGGGCTCGCGCTGCATCAGCGTGCTGGACTGCAGCTGCCTCGAACCCGTTTCGGCCGTTCAGGGCGCCCGGCGCTACGCCTTCTGCGCCTCCGACCGGAGCGAACTCGGACTCTTCAAGAACTGCCGCTGCGACTATGACCGGCACAGCTTCGTGAACAACGGCGCCTCCCTGGGCCCGCATGTATTCACCCAGTGCACGGCCACCAATGCCCAGTCATCCATCGGCCCCCACAACAACTTCGCCACCGGAACGCTCTTCGACTGCATCACTTCCGACGGCAACATGGAGGTGCAGGATGCCGGCAACATGGGTACCGGCCATGGCTGGCGCGGCGCCAACACCGTTTTCTGGAACTGCGACAACGGCACGCACTCCCTGGTGGTGCAGAGCCTGTGGGCCTCGGCCAAGAACTACTCTGTGGGCAACATCTGCCGCAAACTGGCCAGCACCTCGCCTTACGAGAAGGACTACTATGGCAATCCCGTAACCGATTACTATGTACAGAAATACGGCTACGGCCCCGACGGAGAGAACCGTCCCGACGGGGAATGGTATCCCGAGCGCAAGTTCAAGACCAACGGCGGCACGCACGTTTCCCTTCCCCATCAGCCCGGCCTGAGCTGGTGGCCCATCAACACCCTCGAAAGCTATTCCAACCCCCTTTCGCTCTACGAGTGCCAGTTGCAGGAACGGCATGCAAACGGGATTTACCTCAACCTTCTGTAGACGCACGCGTATGAAAGAAAAGTATTTACTTCTCGCCGCGACGCTCCTGCTTGCAGGGGCCTGCGCCAAAACGGAAACGGCCGCTCCCGTCACCGAAACCCTCTATGCCCAGGCGGAAGGCACCGTGCGCGTGCACCTCATCGACGGCATCAACGCCGCCTGGAACGCCGGCGACAAGGTTTCGGTCTTCTATAACGGCGGCGAAAACGAGTGTTGGGAATATACGGGCAAAGACGGGGCTGCTTCGGGCCCCATCACCCACAACGGCAGCAGCGACCGCACGGGGAAAGGCGTTTTCACCGCCCTCTGGCCCTACGACGCCGATGCCGTCATGACGGGCGGCGAGCTTACCACCCGCATCCCCGCCACCCAGTCCTACGTGCCCGATTCGTACGGATGGGCGCTGCTCTGCTCCTCGACCGACGGAAAGACGCTCAACTTCAAATATGCCTGCGCCTTCCTCCGCATCCGGCTCGACGGCATTGCCACGGTGCAGCGCATCAGCCTTGCAGGCGGAGCCGGAGAGACGCTTTCCGGTGCGGTGCGCCTCATTCCGGCAGCGGTGCGGCCCGCCACCACGTTTACCGGAGAGGGCGGCAAGACGCTCACGCTGGAAAAGGACGGCGGCGCCATGGCGCAACTCAGCGGAAAGGCCTGCGACTTCTTCATGGCGCTTCCCGCCGGCAGCTATCCGGAAGGCCTCCTGGTTACCGTGACCCTGGGTGACGGCAGCACACGCGGCTTTACACTCAGCGGACCCCTTACGCTTGAAGCGGGTACGGTCGCGTACATGAGTGGTTTCCTCATGCAGACCGACGACATTGGCGTGGTATTCAATAAGAAAGATGCCGTCACCCCGTCGCTGCCCACCACTTCCCCCACCGAAGACAGGACCTACAGTTTCACTTCGGGCGGCGCGAGCTACCAGATCACCCTGCACGCCGGCACCACCGGCTCGAGCAACGGCTACCTGTTCTACAACAATTCCTGCCTGCTCCTCGGCCGTACCGGGGCCTGGATCAAACTGCCCGTACGGGCGGGTTATGCCCTCTTTGAAGTGGATTATGAGGCGGGCAGCACCTCGGGCCGTCCCTACATCACCGACAAAACCGACGGCAGCGGGGGCCTGCTCTCCAACCAGTGCTACTTCACCACGGCGGGACAGGTTTGGTCCATGCGCCTGAACGAACGGGAAGCGGGCAAGCAGTACTACCTCTGGGTACACACCGGCAACCTGCTCATCCGCTCCCTCACAATGCGCTATCTCAAGACGGAGTAGCCGCTATTGGTAGCGCACCGTAATGCGGCGGGCGTGCAGGAAGTTGCCCGCAGCCTTCAAATACAAATAATAGGTCTGCCCCTCTTCCGTGAGGTAGGCGATCATGGTGTACTCCTCTCCCGGCTGCAGGACGCGGCCGGGAAGAGCAGGGCACAGGCTCCGAGAAGGGCAAAAATGAAACGTATCATCATTATGGGTTACCTTATATAATAATCGTTCTGATCAGCCTCACTGATCTTGGAATTGTACATGATTTCGCTGTACGGGAATGCGCAGAGGAGCGATTTACGCAACTCCTGCGGGTCGGTCGGGTACTGGAAATCGGGGTCTCCGTACAGGCGCGAGGTGTAGCCGTTCACCCTTCCGGCCTCGTCGTTGGCCGTATTGCTGTACTGCTGCATCTGATTACGCAGGAACCTGTTCTTGGGCGCCGCAATATTGTCGGCCAGCCAGCGTGCACCCATACGGTGCGTGTCGAAGAACTCATGGCACTCGGCCGACATCTCGAACACCCGCTCCCAGAAGATGCCGTCAATAAGGCCCTGAATGGGGTCCCATGGACCTTCATTGTCGTTGCGGCCGTTGATGGGCGTGGGGTTGGTATCGAAGCGGTTCGCCGCCCATATGGGTTGCGTGGAGTCGGTCCCGTCGGGTTTGTGCCTGGCCCTCTTGTGGATTACTTCGATATAGGCGAAGGCCTTGTTCCAATACGCGTCACCCTTAGCCGTACACAGGTTGGCGCAGGCCTCAGCGGCGTTCAGGTACATCTCCGCAAAACGCAGGATATACATGTCGCACGATGCGCCGGCGCCGTTGAATTTGGGATCGAGGTATTTCTTGTAGTAGGGTTCATACACCCGCGAAGTGGCGTAACGGATGCGATTGTTGGTGGGATAGAGGGTGACCTTGGTGGGCGGATCGGTGTTGATCTTATAGTACGAGGTGTGCCAGATGGTCACGTCCAGACGCGGATCGGGGCTGGAGACGAAGATGTACTTGGCGCTGGAGCCCGAGCCCTTCTTACCGCCATAGGCCTCGCACCAGATCTGGAACAGCCAGCGGTCAGGCCTCCAGATCCCGTAATTCACCGCAGCGTTGGCCACATCGACCGTACCCTCGGGGTATTGCGGAAGGGAATAGGCGGCGAGGTTGTTGCCGGAAGACACATCGGGCCCGGCCGTGAGGCAGAAGATGCGCTCTACCAACGCCCAGTCCTCGGGGTCGGTCCAGCGGAAAAGCTTGGCGTAGTTGGGCGCGAGAGTGTACGGACCATTCTCAATGACGTCTTCCGAATACGCGAGGGAAAGCCGGAACGCATCGCCGGCGGACGACACGCCCACTGCGCTAAAATCGGGCGTACGCAGGGCCGTATTCCAGAAATTATCGTCCGGATGGGCCAGGAGCGTTCCGATAGTGAGATACACCTCGGAAAGCAGGGCCTTCGCAGCCCACTTGCAGCCGCGGCCCGTGGGAGCCTGGTCGGCGGAATAATCCTTCATGAGCAGGGCCGCGTTTTTGAGATCCTCCACAATGAGGCGGTAGACTTCCCAGAAACTCACCCGCGGCGACAGTTCGCCCACGGAACTGACCGAGGAGGACATGTACACGGGCACGTCACCCCACTGCCGCACCAGATAGAAGTAGCACAGGGCCCTGAGGAACAGGGCCTCCCCATGAATCTTTTCCTTGAAAGCCGTCTCCACGGGGCTGTCGGGGAGTTTTTCAAGGAGCCGGTTGCAACGGTTGATGCAGACGTAATACTGCTTGAATCCGGCATAGTTGTAGGAATTCCTGGCATACATGGTGAGGGCCAGGGCCCCGATCCAGCGCTCCTGGGAATCGGTCAGACGGGTGGTGGAATAACCCCAGTGTACCAGACCGGAACTGTTGTGCAGGAACTCCATCTGGGTATTGGCCGGCATGTTGTTCCCGCCCATGAGCGCGCCGATGCATCCGTAGACAGCTGCCTCCAGGGCGTCTTCGCTGTCGTAGACCTCGTCCCCGTCCACGCGGGTCCGGCTCTTCTCGTCCAGGAAACCCGAGCAGGCTCCCACAACCACCGACATCAGTATGCAGATAAACAACTTTTTCATAAGCGCATAGATCAGAACGTGAACTTGATGTCGCCCTTGAAGGTCCTCGCGCCCGGGTACGAACCCATGTCGGCGCCGATCCTCAGGATGGAACCATAACTGTTGACATCGGGATCATAGCCGCTGTAGCGGGTCCAGAACCAGACGTTGGAAGCCGTGACGCCGAGCGAAAGGCGCTTGAGGAAACTCCCCTTCTTCACGGGCAGGTTGTAGGAAAGCGACAGGGTGGAAAGGCGGAGGTACGACCCGTCTTCTATGAAACGGTCGCTGGCCCAGCGAAGATCCGCTCCCTCCAGTCGTTTCAGCGCGGGATACTTCGCATCGGGCTTGTCGGCCGTCCAGGCCTCGTAGAAAGCGTCGCGGTAGTGGTTGTAGGACGTGGAGGCGACGTTGCTCTCCATCATGCTGTTCACATTATAGATGTCGTTTCCGTACGAACCCGTGAACGCGGCGCTGAAAGCGAGCCTGCGGTATGTCAGACTCAGGTTGAAGCCGTAGGTGAAATCGGGATTGGGGCTGCCGGCAACCACCCGGTCCAGATCAGAAATGTACCCGTCTCCGTTGGTATCTATATATTTGATGGAACCGGGCAGGCGCGGATCTCCGCTCTCGCCCAGGGGTATGCCGGACTCCCCTTCCTGCACAAGACCGTCTGTGGGCAGCACGTAGAAGCAGCCGATGGGCTCGCCTTCCACAAAGATGTTGATGTAGGTCTGCAGGACGGAACTCGACCCGATCGTGGACCCCGGGAAGTAAACCCGGTTCACCTTCTTACCGGAAGCGAGGTAGATGTCATCCCTTTCGCCCGCAGCGCCGATTTCCACCACCTGGTTTCGGTTGAAGGAGATATTGCCGCTCAGGGTGAGTTCCAGATTTTTGGTCTTGATCGGCGTGGTTTCCACCGAGAATTCCAGTCCCCTGTTCCGGATGGTGCCGATGTTGGACCACATGGTGGAGAAGCCATAGGAGCCGGCGATGGTCTTGCTCTGCAGAAGGTCGTAGGTCATCTTGTCGTAGGCATCGGCGGAGAAGGTGAAACGGCCCTTCCACAGGCCCAGGTCAAGGCCCGCGTTCACCTGCTCGGTGGTCTCCCACTTCAGGTCGGGATTGGCGAGGTTGCCGGGGTACAGGCCCACGTTCAGTCCCGCCGTGTTGCTGGCGCTATGGTCGGCGTAGGAGAGCCGGGAATAACCGGGAACGGTCTGGTAGTTGGACAGGGCCTGGTTGCCCACGCGCCCCCATCCCAGACGCAGTTTGGCCGAAGAGACGGCCCCGATCCGGAACCAGGGTTCCTGGCTCAGGCGCCACGCCGCTGCGAACGAGGGGAACCCGGCCCAGCGGTTGCGTCCGCTGAAACGGCTGGAGCCGTCGAAACGATAGGTGGCCGTGAGCACGTAGCGGTCGCGGTAGTTGTACACGCCGCGGGCCAGCCAAGACATCAGCTGGTTGGCAGCCTCCGAGAACGAATAGGAGGCGTAGGGAGCCGTATTGATGGAATAGGTCTGTCCGAGCCGCTGCTCGATGAGCCAGCCCTGCTGGCCATAGGTGAAGGTAGAACCGCTCGAGAGGGTCATGCCGGCCGTTCCCGACAGGGCATGGAAGCGGCCGAATTTCTTGTTGAACTCGAACAGGTTGTCCATATTGAAGGACAGGCGGTCCACATGCGTCACCCCGGCCACCGACCCTTCGGCGCCCGTATTGATGCGGTTCGATTTCCACTTCTTTTGCTCGGAAATCCGGTAGTCGCCGCCGCCCTGTATCTTGAAAGTGACCCAGGGAGCCAGTTTCACCCGAACGAAGGCATTGGGCGTAATGCGCAGTTCTTCCCTCCTGTTGTCGAAATCATTGAACCAGCGGTCCGGCCCGGACCTGTAGCTGATGCCACCGTCATCGGCGTCTTCCGGATCTTCGTCGTCCGACTCGGACAGATAGCGGTAGGGCCTTGTCATGAGCATACTCCGCATCATGGAGGTGGCGGCGTTGAGCCGTCCGTACGATGCCCCCTGGGTGAGACGGGAGTCCACATAGGAAAGGCCGTAGTTCAGGCCCACGCTCACACGCTTGCCGATGGGCCTGCTCAGATTGAGGCGCATGGTGTAGTTCTCGAAGCCCGTGGTGCGCACGATGCCCTCGGACCGGGTATAGCCGAAGGAAAAGCGGACCGAGGTCTTCGCCGGTTTACCGGCAATGGAGAAGAAATAGCGCTGGCTAATGCCGGTTTGGAGCACATAGTCCTGCCAGTCGATTGGTTCCACTTTCAGGCCCTCATGATTGGCCGGGTCGGTGTAGATGGCATTCAACGCGCTCGTCGAACCCATGGCTTCCAGGTACTCCACATACTCGTCGAAACTCATGACCGGCATCTTCTTATAGGCCCGGCTCACATCGATTCCGGCGTTGAAGCTGATGGAGAGCTTGTCGCGGCTGGCCATCTTGGTGGTGATGAGCACCACGCCGTTGGCCCCCTGCGAGCCGTAGATGGCCGTAGCAGAGGCGTCCTTGAGAATCTCTATGTGTTGGATATCCTGCGGATTGATGCCCATGAGGCCGTTGGTGGCCTCGTCGGAGCCGCCGTTGTCGGTTCCCTTGGACATCACGGCCGTGGTGTTCGTCGTGTTCAGGATGACACCGTCCACCACGTAGAGCGGTTCACCGGAGCTGTTGAAGGTGGAAAGGCCCCGGATGCGGATGGAAACACCCCCGTCCGGCGCCGCGGTATTCGACACCACGTGCACGCCTGCGGCGCGTCCCTGCAGCAATTTGTCGAAGGAAGTACTCTGGGCCGCATCGTTCTCGTCGATCCGGATCGATGCCACCGAGCCCGTGAGGTCGCTGCGGCGCATGGAGCCATAGCCCACGACCACCACCTCCTCGAGCTGCTCCGCGTCGGGACGGAGCACGAAATCGAGGGTCGTACGGCTCCCCGCCTCAACGGTCTGGGCGACGAAGCCCATGCAGTTCACGTTGATGCGCGGATTCCTGACGGAAGCGGGAAGCGAGAGCCGGTAGCGGCCCGCCATATCGGTAACGGCGGCGTGCGCGGTGTTGCCTTCCAACATGACGACGGCGCCCGCGACGGGCTGTCCGCTGTCGTCACGGACAGTTCCGCTCACGGCGACCATCCCTTCCTGCGCAAAAAGCCCTGCGGGCAGCAGAAGGAGGACAGGCAGCAAAACGGTATAAATGAATCTTTTCATCGTTCTGTCCGTTTAAAAGTTGGCACGTATACCCAGGAACAGGGTCCTTACAAGGGGATAGGAACCGTAATCCACACCCTGCGAAAGGGCTCCCGTTCCGAAACAGTTCACATCGGGGTTCCACCCGCTGTAGGAGGTGAGCACCAGGAGGTTGCAGGCACCTGCCGTGACGCTGAGGTCCTTGACGAAGCGGATACGGCGCGACGGAACGGAATAACTCAGCCCGGCCCGGGCGAGTCGAACGAAATCGCCCCGCTCCACGTGGTTGGCGGTGAGTTCATAGGCGTCGTACACGCCGTCGCTGTCCGTGTCGGAATTGAACCCCCGGGCAAGCAGGCGGTCCATATTGGCAATGTCGAAACCGAGGGATGCGTCGGCAAGCAGTTCCACGCTCATCCGGCCAAAGCGGAGAGTGGTCCCCAGGGCGGCGGTCTGCTTCGGCTGCGAGGTGCCGACCACGATCCTTTCTCCACTTGCGACATCGTAGCATACCAGCACGCCCGCCGGATACCCTTCCATGTGCCCGGTGACGGTAAGGCCGTCGCCCACCGTCCTGCCGAGTTCGTCGGCGACTGCAAGTTCGGTCACACGGTTCCGGTTGAAGGCCGCGTTCGCCCACACCCGCCATGCGAGATCGCGCTTCTGCAGGATGTCGGCGTCGAGGTTCAGTTCCAGGCCCCGGTTGGAGATGCGCCCGCTGTGGGTACGGACCTTTTCGCGGCCCGACTCGTACCAGAGGCCCAGGGTCGCCCCCTTCTTGCCGAAACAGTAGATGCTGAATTCATCCTCGGTGTCCTTGTCGTACCACTGCGCGGAGAGCCTCAGTTTTCCGGAAAGCAGGGCCAGGTCGGCGCCGGCATGCCATTCGCGGCTGCGCACCCGCTCGAATCCGTCGTGCAGGAACTCGGAGCCCGCTTCGGGAACATAGGGAACGGCCCCGCCGAAGTAATAGGCGCTCAATTCATAAGGCATGCTGTACTCCCGGCCCGACACGCCGTAACCGGCCTTGAGCCGGAGCGAAGACAGCGCACCGCCGGCACCGGGAAGAAGCCGGCCCAGATGGAACCAGGCGTCCGCACCGGGGAAAACCGACAGGGTGGAGCCGTCGTATTTGGGGGTCACATCGGCGCGGCACACGGCCGACAGGCCGGCGAGCCCCTTATAGACGTAAGAACCGCTCACATAAGCGCCCTTGCGATGATATTCCAGCATGAACTTGCGGGTCTGGGCACGGCTTCCCATAAGGGCAAGCCCGTAGGCGCGCTTCGACCCGGTAATGAAATCGTTGCCACAGAGATTGTCCGACTTGCGCACGTCGTTCAGCGCCTCCGCACCCAGTTTCACCACAACGTGATGGTCCGTACCGAAATAGCGGTTCCAGCCAAGTTCCGCCGAAAGATTGCTGTTGAAGGCGGTGGAACCCAGGAATCCGGCCGCGGCATTGACCGAAGCGCCGAAAGAGGTCTCGTTCCCGAACCAGAGGAAGCGTTTGCTGTTCACGAGGTGCAGGCCCAGATTGAGCCGGAAGTGCAGCGAGGTGAGGATGCGGAAATCCAGGAAGGCCGAGGTGAGCGTACGCACGTACTCCGAATCGTCGTCGACCCCTTCCTTCCAGCCGGCTACGCTGTCGCCGGGGAAACGGTCCGCGGAACGGGCCAGGATGGCCAGGGAGGGCTGGCCGAACATAGCGGTGCCGGAAGCGTGGGAACCCTTGTTGTAATTAAGGAACGCGTTGAGTCCGAACTGGAGACGGGCACTCTTCTGGCTGTAGAAGCCGGCCGCGACTCCGCCGGTGGTGTCGCCCGTGCGGGGCGCCACCCCGTCTTCCTGCCGCAGGTAGCCCGAAAACTTGTACCCCGCTCCGGCCACTTCCCCGCTCACGGACAGGTTGTGGTTGTGGAAGAACGCCGTCCGCCAGGGATCGCCCCCGGGAGACGGGACGCCCAGCCCGATGCCGGAGTCCCAGCGTACGTTCGCATCGCCCCTGCGGGGCTTTTTGGTCGTGATGATAACCACCCCGTTGGCTCCCTGAGCCCCGTACAGGGCCGCAGCCGACAGGTCCTTCACCACCTCTATGCTTTCAATCTCGTATGGGGAGAGCGCTAGGCGGCTGAGCGGCGAGACATAGCCGGCCTCACCGTACTGCCAGAGGGCATCTTCGTCAGAAGAGAGGGGGGAATCGATGAGGGTCCCGTCCACGATCCAAAGGGGCCGGCTGTCGGCACGGAGCGTGTTCAGGCCCCGGACATACACGCCCTGCGTTCCGCCCGGCATCCCGTCGAGGGAGAACACGCGCACCCCCGCCACACGTCCCTGCAGCTGCGACTCGGGGCCGGGAAGGGCCGCCTTGAAGAGCTCCAGGGAATCGCGCACACTCCCCTGCGCCCCGCACAGGACCGCAGACAAAAGCAGGAGCGAGGCCGATAACGTCAGTTTCTTCATTTAAGCGGTAAAGAAAATACCCTTGCAAGTTCATCCATCTGTCCGTCCGTCATCCCTTCGGGCTCGAAACCCATCGCCTTGCCGCTGAGATAGATCTGCGCAGCCTTGTTGAGCACGTCCACCTGATCAAAGGCTTCCAGGATATCGCTGTCTACAGCGAACACGCCATGCTTTTCCCAGAGCACCACATCGTAGCCGCGCGCGAGCGTGAGGCGTGTGGCGGCAGCGAGGTCCACGCTTCCGGGGAGCATATAGGGCACCACGCCCAGGCCCCGCGGACAGAAGGCCCTGGTTTCGGGAATCATGGACCAGAGCATGTGCGTGAGCACATCCTCCTGAAGCCATTCCCGCCTGTGGCTCAGGGCCACGAGTTCGATGGGATGGGTGTGCAGCGAGGCGCGGCAAGGCGAGCCCTTCGCGAGCAGGTCGTCATGCACCGCCAGATGGGCGGGCAATTCCGAGGTGGGCGCCACCGGGGCATCGGCCACCATCTCGTAGTGCGCGCCGTCGGGAAGGATCCTGATAATGGAACCATTTTCCATGGGCGCGCGGGCGAGGTCGCGCATCCGGCGGCCGGTGCCC
>JAEEGL012534245.1_pt1 | contig 12649 bp, 4 predicted proteins | sample 9134231 | NCBI WGS metagenome assembly JAEEGL01 (sample SAMN16246548, study PRJNA631951) | gut metagenome | biome: gut microbiome; feature: rumen; material: fiber-attached | host: Bos | place: Iran: Karaj | collected 2018-10
AACATGTAAACGGGCATACCCCATAACAGAGATTTCTCAAAATCATTGAGCAATGAATACTTTTTGCTCATGAAATTGTGGAAATCAACACATTTTTCTTTTGTATCAAGTGATACAAAGTATTGTGTAGGAGTTATTTGCTGTGGAATGGATTTGGGAATCTCCTGATTCACAATAACATGGTCAAAGAATGGACTAAAAAAACTCTCGTCATAAGTGGCAAATCCTATAATATCAAGTAACTCTTTAATTCCTGATATGTTGTCATACTCATTCGAGAGCATAGTGATTAGATCATCTGGCATCCAAGAACTTTGTGCTATTCCATGCAGTTCCTCGTGATAGTAGTATAGGTTTTTCTTTCCTGTAATATCAACAGGTATGCTCTTGCCATCCAAAATTAGTGGCGTTGTCTTAAAGATATTATTGTCTTTGCTATTTTCGTTCCATTGATATTTACCAAGGAAACCCCAGAACGATAAGTTTAATTCTCGGTTTCCTGCGATCTTAGGCTTTATCTCGTCAAAGTGGTCTTTAACAATGGTCTTAAACCTTGAATCGTTTATGTCGGCAAGTCCAAAATACTTCTTTAGGAATGCTGCCAAATCTCTCTTCTCGTTCTCGTCTTTGCTGTCATAATACGTATCTGCGACTTGGTAAATCCACGAGTTATCAAACCAGTCATAATTCAAATAGTCATCTTTAATGTCATTAAAAGCTACATCCTTAGAGACTGGCAAGGCCTTTATTTCGCCTTTCCCATTTGCAAAGAAGAGACTATATCCTGTAAAACGATCATATTTAGTAGTCTTTTCTGTTTCACTGGTTTTAACCTCAATACCATCTATAGACTCTTGGTGTGTAAACAGATATTCTACGAAACTCTTGCTTATCTCTTGGGAATCACCAATATTGACTGTTACATCCTCGCAGCATTTACCATCTACAAGTAAGTTATTGATTACATAATGGTCATCTAACTCAGAAACATTATATCCTGTTAGGTATTCTTTGACATCTGAATCACTGTAATAATCATCATCAAGGACAGATACCCAACTATTCGAGAACCATTGTTCTTTCCTCATCTGGCTCACAAAATCAGAGTTGAAGAATAGTTTTCTTAGTCCTTCTGAAGTAGATTCTACAGAAATCTGTTTCCCATCTATATCGGTTAGTGGAATCTTGTTAAAGAGCTTGTCCGCTGCAAACTTTTTAACAGCCAGGAACTTGATAAAATTAACTGAGTTTTCCTTGTTTCCAAGCTTCTGTTGAGTAAAAGCAATGTTAGTTTCATTAAACAATATTCCGTCAATAAGTCCGCTTTTATTCCTTTCTTTGAATTTACTCTGATGCTTTTCAGCCTCTAATATCTTACAATTCTCTCGGGTAAAGGAAGACAACCTTGGAAGAATACTTTCAAAAGCCGACAAATAAACAAGAATGTCATCTATGTTGAAATATAAGTCCGCCGCCAAGTATAATTTGGTGGAATCATGCTCCGATATGAACATGGGCAAGGTTTTATATTCTTCTGGATATTTGTCTACAACATAATTTGTCCATCGAGTATTATTGCCCTTGTCTTTTAACCATGTTATAAAATCACTATTCTGGAAGAGACCCCATAAACTTGATTTATCAAATCGTAAACTCTTATCTCCGTATTGTATTAATACTCTATTGAAATTTGGACCTAATCTCAATGACGGATAGGCCAATTTCCCGTTCAGATTACTAAATGTAAGGAACGTCCCGTCTTCAAAAACATTATGGCCAGTAATTTTAGTAACGTCATATATAATGCTTTTGATACATTGATATTCAATGGAAGAATCTGGCCCAAGTACAGGAATTAGCCCTTGAGTATTGATACAATCTTCAAATCCCTTTTGGAATCGCCTTATGCAGTCTTGAATATATGCTTTGCGTCCTTTTACACATTCTTCAAAATCTGGAATAATCGCAAAAATCGACTCATAATCATACTCTCCAGACTTTAGTAAGGATTGAATCCACTCGAAAAATTTGGCACCAGCTATTTCTGCAAAGTTCTTATTAAACTCAACACCTTCTTCAATGTCATCTCTTGCACCAGAAGGTATCATATCTGTATTCATTAAGAATGAAAAACCAAATGATATTTGGGTTGGCAAATAGCAGTATATTTTCGCCTCCTTAATGCCTTCTAGTTTGTTTCCTTTAAGCCTACATGCGAATGAAACGTTCGTATCAGTAAATTCTTTATATTTTTCCGGGATTCGTTTGTTATTGTTAGCTTCATTAATAAGGCTGTCTATTTCTTCTTTTTTGAATTTGTAGTTGAGAGGTGTCTTTGTCACAATCCACTCCCCATTTTCTTTTCTCTTATCGCAGTTAACTTCAAGATTCCCGTCAATATAGACCCTAACAGCTTCAACATTTGGGATAAATATTATGTCTCTTACGTCTTTAAAGATATCCTTAAGTAAATATTCATAATTCTTGCTGGGTCTTGAACGTAGAAGTGCATTATCTGTTGGCCGCATCGCCATCTGCACACGATAAATATCACTATCTTTACCAAATATGCTTGTTATTTCTGGTGTTACATAATTATCATTTGTCCAAATAGGCATTATCTGCCAAGGGTTAAATCTTGATTTTCGCTGACTCAAATCATACCTAAATGAATATGGACCTGTCTTAATGTATACATAATCATGATCATTGAAGACTGTCTTAAAACCAATACCCTTATAACCAATGGCATTTTTCTTCTTTGTTTTCTCACCAGCAGCTACTTTACATATGGCGGCGACATTGCGAGGAGAAAAATATTCTCCGGAATGGCGATAAATTAAATAGTTCTTTGTGAGATGGAATTCGACTTCAACTGGTAAATCTTTTCCATCTTTTTGTTGAGGATAGTCATTAGCATTTTGCAGCAGTTCATATAAAAAAGTACCATCGCTACTTGATGTCAACTGTGTGCTTATCATGCGCATGGTTGATTTCATTTGATCTGCTATCGATTCATCACTTTTATCCCAGGAATCGTATAACTTCTTGATGAGTCTAAATGGGTTTATCGGTTTGAACTTTTGTCTGGTGTCTGCTACTAAATGATAACCTCTCTTGCTATTATCTAAACTGATTTTCCATCCAAATTCATAAAATTGGTCTATTTCAATGCCCTCTATGGACTCTTCAAGTTTAATACGAATTTCTCCATTGTCCAAATAAGACAGGCTTGTAAATGACTTGGATCTTATATCTTCCAAATAATAACATTTATCGGATTTGTCATAAGTATATATGCCAACAGCTATTTGTTCGTCTGTCTTCCAATCCTCTCTAATACTCCTGTATATTTGAGAAATCTTTTCTTGTGTTGCATAAATGCTGTTAGTGGGCTTTATGGTTTTTGGAATGACATTAAGAAGTGTCATCTGATTTATTTGAACGCGGAACTCCCTTGGTGCTAATGTGGCCTTAAAAGAGTATCTGCCCTTCTCAAGAGTTGTCTTAACCTTAAACACAAGTGGATTGTTTGTGATAGGATAGCGTAAAGTCGCTCTTGATTTTGGGAGAGTGATATTTTTTAGTAAACCAGAGAATTTATTATTTGATGTTGTGGATGGTACATAATCTCCCTCAAAAAAGAGTTCTTTAGTACCCCAATAGTTTTTTAGCATTTCTTCTATTTCGAAATCGTAAATAGTAGAAAGCTCTTCCATTGTATATGTTTCGATACTTCTCATGTTCATCTCTAGCTTTTGTTGTTTAATTAATTGTTGCTAAGCAATCTTTCGAAATGTGCCCAGGCGGTGCGGTAGTCGGCGATACGGTCGCAGCGGGTATAGGGAGCCACGAAGGTTTGTTGCTGGCCACCATAGAGTTCGCTCTTTTCAGGATCAATGGTGTGAGTATGGGTAGGCGATGTACCTGCGTAAGTGTTTTCGTCTATCTGCTCACCACGAATATCCTCCCAGCCAAGCATACCAGTGTTATTGTTTCGCTTGCGGTCCAAACCAACTCCATTAAGACCTTTAGAACATGTGAATACAATATTGCCTACTGCATCATACCATGTCTCGTTTTCGTTTTGTTGAAGCACTGGGAATTGGATGTTATAAATCATTTCGAGATCTTGTAAGCTTAGACCTAAAGCCATTGCCGCAATAACATCTATTTCAACTAATGCCTGACGACGCTCAAAGCTATTTCTAAGAGGAATATCAATTCCCCATGTCTCATGCAGATCAGAAAATGGCTTTAACCTTGCGTCTTCAATACACCAAGTATCCTTCTTGAAAGTGTTATCCCACATACTCTCCCATAATTTGGAATATGCACAAGTAAGGCAGTTAAGAATTAAAGTCCTGCTATATAAATACGGTAAATATTTAGAGTCTATGCCTAATGGGAATGTCGGTATTCTACTTGGATTAAGATTGTCAGATCTCATAAATTTTACATATGAGTCGAGAACCAATGACGATGATAACCCTGTAAATTCTATTAATTGAGATTCGTTCCTAAATATAACAGACATAATCCCATGAATGTGAGACACCATAGGTGGCAATATGGCGCCAATAAGTGTTCTTTCACCTTCTTGGCTTAACATATATCTGAATCCTATTTTATAATAATCTATCCAATTATCATAAGAGCCATCTTTGTTCATAAAACCAGGAATAAGTTTCTTAAATGTTGGTATATCAACATGACGGCGATAGTTAGTTCTTGGGAGATAATTATTTCCTACAGAATTCAAATCTATATTATCATATGCTCTATTAGTGTTACATACTCTTTTGGGAGTTTTTGATAGAGGATTGCTTACATAAATATGTGGTCCAGAATAAACCATTTCATAACTGTCAATATCAACATATGCAGTTTCTCTATAAGTAATATGTTCTTTTACAGCAGCTGCCTCATTTAAGGCTGCAGTAACAAAATGTTGAGTTTGCTTAACTCTGTTTTTATATTCTCCAAATACTTTAATTACTGGTAATGAGTCTGTCGCATGAACATTTACTAACTTTGTACTATCATAATCCTGTTCATCTTCGAATGCTTGAGAGTATAGTTGCAAAATCTCTTTATTAATTGTCAATATTCGATGACTATGTCCTTCCAAATTCCATTTGTCTTCAATTTTGATGCCATGACATACACCATAACCTGTATGATTAATGCATGATTCAATTGTTGAAGGATGAAATAGGTTGTTAATGCTTAAGAAACTAATAAACTCCTTTTTCTTTCCAAATATTTGACTACCAAAGATAGTTTCATTATGAACTTCAGCAAAGAGCTTTAACTCATTTTGATATTGGAAATGATAAAGTAGTCTTGGATACAATTCTTTTCTTAAAGGCTGTCCTTTCGGATCATCATAAATTGTTTCTGGGCATAAAATACCTACATAACCTTCGGAAGATATTAATGAAAAACTATTTTCTAAAACGCATTTGTACAGATTGTTTTTCTGTCCTACCAATAATGGATATAAACTTATAGTATTCATAAAGGCGGTAATACAAGTAATTTCCTCTTTCTCTGAAGAGAATAATTCTATATTGCCTTTAAACTTGTCAAAATACAGCTGTTTTATACGATTGTATTCTGGCTTAGTGTTCTTGCGGATAATTATTTCAGGAAATTTTTCTGAAATAACACTTTCTTCATCAAATTCTAGTTTAATCCAAGGCGGATTACCACAGATAATGTCAAATCCATCACGAAGCCAAAATACTTCGATGAATTCAAGCATGGGATGGAAAAAACAATAACGCTTAGCAAGGCGGTCGGCTATCTTCAGTCGTAAAGGATCTTCATGGGCGAACAGCGTTACGGAACCATGAGAGGACGTCAAGAGCTCTTCTTGTGTCTTAGTCACAATCTCGGACTCTTCTTCCGTCATTCTTTTACTATTATCACTTTTATCTTCGGCTCTTCCTAAAGCCTGACGAGTGCGATAGTCGAGCTTGTCATTGTCCACATCAAGCAATGCTTCTATGTCTGCCCAATACTCTTCACGTGTGGGCAGGTCACAGACATCGTGATACTCCCAGAACCATAAGGCGCACCAATAGTCCATCGCCAACTTCAGTTTGCGATAGGCATTATCACGACGATAGCGGGTATCGAAGAGCTGTTGCTTCCTCGCATAAGACTCGGCTTGCTCTTCCTCCTTAAACATCGATTCTGTTTCAGAATGATCTATACCATCCCAGATTTCCTTTCGATTGTTTGTGTACTTGTCGATGGACAATTGGTCGGTATAGTATTCTTTCAATAAGACATCAATCTTACCAGACAAACGCTGAAGTGTTTGGAAGTCATATTCTGTAATTGGGCTTGTCCAGTCTTTCAGAATAAGCGTCATGCGAGCAAACTCATTGGGATGAGCTTGCTTCTGCTCACGAATGCTTCGCACGCCAAGCATGTTGGCATCAGGCAGGAGGAAGTGATATACATCGTTCACAGAACGATTCACTCGGTTGGAGTAGAACTTAATCTTATGAGGTGCCTTCTCCCACCATTTATTAGGCTTTAAAGTGCGACCATTTCGCTCTGCGATTCCCTTTACGTCTTCTTTGCTATAGACCTTCAGCCATGCACCAATAACAGCATTACCGACAGCAAGACGGTTAGCAAAGAATGGTGTTTCCATGTCCTTGTGAATCACATTAAGCCACAAGGAAAGTTTGCCTAATTCAATAGCCGTGGGGTTCAAGTCAACACCATAGACATTATGGGTGGCAATGTAGGCTTTTACCTTCTGTAGCTCATCTCGATATTTGTCTGGCTGAATGCGCCAGTTCTTCAAACCTCGTTCACGCTGTTGTTGCTGCTGATAGGTGAGATATGCTTCTGCCAGTTGGTTGATGACCTCATTTTGGAAGGCGGCAGCACCCATAGCGGGCTCCAGAATTTTCAGATCTAACAACTCGGTAGCATTTCGTTTGCCTGTTGCTACATCGTCAATGATGGCTTTCAAGGTGTATTTTACCGTGCTTCGTGTTAGTACTTCTGGTGTATAGTAGCTGGCTGACTTCTGGCGGTCACGTCCGTTCAGTCGATATACGAAAGTCCCCTTTGGCAGAATAATAGGTTCTCCAGTTTCTTGGTTGCAAAGCACCTCAGAGATATCGAAGTCACCCATGCGGCTATATGGAACGAGGAACGTTCCTTCCTCTGGCTTATTTGCTTTATGTACCTCAATATAATCCTCTTCGGCATAGAAACCACGGAATGCGAGCAAGCTCTCATACACACTACCAAGCTGGTTCACACCCAGATTGGCATAACTGATGCGTCCGCAGTAGTTCTTCTTTTTGGAGAGTGACAGGGCCTTGATTATCTCTTGCCACTTGATGTTTCGAATACGTACATCAGCCAAATGTTTCAGATTCTTGTTGTTAAACAATGGAGAATCAATAGGACGTACACGGAAACTCTTATAGTATCCCGATAAGGTTGCGTTGTGACCATCAGATAACAGGTTAAACAGATGACGAATACTGTCATCGAAGAAATAACCGTCGCGACTTTCCTGAGAGTTGAGACGTACCATTTCCAAGTCACGGAGGGATTCAAGAGAATAGCCTCGTTTATAGACCTCGTCGCCAACAGGAAGAATTTCTAATTCTTCACGACTTTCTGCATAGAAGAGGAAGAGCAGACGATAAATGATGGTCAGACAGTCATCCTTGACCTCTGCCTCAAAGTCATCATCGGTCTCGTCGTATGTATCAGTCTCTTTATTGTACTTACCAAAAGGACGGTTCACCACATTCTTCATGTAGTAAAGAGCTTCGTTTGCCAAGGTCTCAACTGCAAGAATGACACCTTCTTTCAGGTCTTTAGTTACTTCGTAGGCATTCTTGTAGCTCTCTTCGATGATGGTATCCATCAACACCATTTCACCCTCAGCCGCCAGCGTCTCTTTGTTGACTAGCATGTGGAACAAGGCATAATAGTTCTTAAATGCAGGAACACGTGCCTGGGCAAACAGTTCGTCGAGCGAGAACTGCAGATAGCTGCCCTTGGCCCATTTGTCCTTATCGAAGAGGAATACCACATTTCCAGCCATCATCAGAATAAAGTGAGGACGACGCTCTTCTGGCAACAGGAATATCTGTGTGATAGCCTTGTTAATGATGGCTGGAGAAATCTTATAGCCATCAGGCAGATCAAAAACAAATCGCCACTGGCGGGCAGAATACTTCTGCTGCTTGGTATTTCTATCCGGTTCACTCTCATACTGCTGTTCAAAGAGACCTGCTGGTTCACGATCATCAATAGCAATCAAGTTCTGCATCTCCATGACGAACATCTTAACCTGCTGCCCTTGATGAAGAATATGACGCACAGGAATCATCTCGATGGGGTCTGAATCCTCATTGGTAACACATGGCTCTTGATAGGCATGGTCTGTTTCATAGCCAAGAATGTTCAATAACAGCGTATTGAAGTCGTGAGTCTTCTTGATAGCGTCCTCAGTACGTGGATTATGGTTTATGATGAAGTTTTTGTATTCATCATAGTCGTGCTGGAGACGGACAAAGGGAGTACACAGTTCCTTCACCTCATCGTTGGATATACCAGCACACTTCTGTACCTTGTCCAAAAAATCCTCACCAAAATAGCCCGAAGGGAAATAGTCACCTACGTTCTGGATGAAACGATATTTTATATTGTCAGCCATAGCAATGCTTGTTTATTCAATTAAAAATTATAGAAAACGGCCAGCAGACGCATATATGGATCTGCCTTATCGAGGGAGAACATATCCTGATAGAACTGGCTCGACTCATCACGAATGGTGTGAATCTCCTCAATCTGCTTGTCGTGATTACGGCGTGTGATAACCACATCCTCGCCCTCAAAAAGCGTTTCTGCATCATTTGCCCACTTATCGAGCTTCTTTTTGTATTCAGTCAGTTGCTCTTCCATCTTGACAGCCACATCGAACTGTTTTTGCATCATATACATCTCATTGCCTTTAGAAATGGCACTCGACAGATTGTACTGCAAAATCTCGACATCAGCCTCTTGGACTCCCTGCAGGAAGCCCTCTGTGATGGGATATTTGTTCAGGAACTCGTCCAATGATACAGGCTGTTCACGGATGGCACCGTCTTTGTCAAGCGGAACCACGAAGAACTTGCTCACAAGTGTCTGACCTAAACCATTTGCATGACTTCCATAGAACAAATAGTAACTCATTCCCTTAGGTAACTGCTCGCCCTTGACAACGAAAGCTTGGTTCTTGGGAACGGAAGCCGTGAACTTAGTGAGCAAATACTGGATGATGGGGTGAAGGTCATACAGAGGTAGGAACTTGCTCCAACCACCATCTTTGCTCTTACGTGATGCTGCTATCGACTTGTTCAATGTCTGTTTGTCTGCACACAAACGGAAGATGTTATCTGAAGGGACGGCTTCACGAGGCATATCAAACAACACATCGCTTAACTCGGCATTATTCTTCACCTCAACATAGGGCACATCACCTTCTTTCCAGCAAACATCGCCATGACGAATAGAGTCAATGGCTTCCAGCTCATTGAAAAGGTCACGGTAGAAGGACTCGTCAGTCTGGTAAAGAGAGAGCTTAGGCTCAAAGATATTATCAGATAGATGCTCCTTGGCAGGAGTAGTAGCCACGATGTCAGGATGACCGAATCCTCTGCGCTGGCGGCGGCCAGGCTGCAGGAACTCTTCATCGCCTTTCTTCAAAGCTTCAGCCACTTCATCTTCCTCTTTCTTGCTATTGTAAAGCTCCATCACGCTCATGGCATCGCCCAAGGTGTCGTGAACCTCCTGTTCTTTGTCACGCAACTTGTCGATGATACGGAAGTCTGTGCGTAGGTCTGCATCCTGTCCTTGGGCAACAAGGTAGTAGATGATGGGCGTTTGTTTCTGGCCATATCTGTCGATACGACCATTGCGCTGTTCGAGAGTTATAAGACTCCAGGGTATATCATAGTTGAACATGATATGGCAGAAATAATGGAGGTTTACACCCTGAGAACCAGAATCACTGGAAATGAATACACGGATTTTGCTGTCTTCCTTGGCAAAGTCGTTGACCATCTCTTCCTGTTCTGTATCAGTGAGTGAACCATCGAAGCGCTTTACTTGATCTTCATTCAGTTTGAATTCCTTTTTGATATTCTCTTCAAGGAACTTCATGGTTGCAATACGCTCCGTGAAGATGACTACACGTTCTTTGGGATTCTTTTTCCAAATCTCTTTCAGTTTCTCGCGGAAAGCAATATAACGGGTGTCAATACCAAAATTGATGTTGCTGTTCACCAAATCAAGCAGTTCCTTAATCTCTATGCTGTCATCTTTCTTGATACGCTCTTCGAGAGAAGTTTTAGCTGCATAAGGAGACGACAGGTAACTCTTGAAAAGTGATAAAGAGAACAGTGGGTCTGTTCCATCTTCTTTGTTGACAGAACGGAACTTAGTATGCTGTACCTTCAGGAACTTCTCTTCTTCTGGATGTAAGTCAACAGGAATACTGATTACCTTACGATCCTGGAACTGACCACGGATCTTTTCATCCTCGATGTCTTTCTTGAATCGACGGACATAATATGGCTTGACATCTTCCTGGGTGTATTCGCCATTACGGGGAATGGAAATTGGGTCGAGCATTCGCATGAGATTCGCGAACGACTCTGCGCTTCCATTGTGTGGGGTAGCGGAAGTGAGAATCATTGAATCGCACTTTTGGGCAAGGAACTGAGCCAAGTCGCCACGTAAGCTGTCCTCGTTGGCTACTTTATGACACTCGTCTATGACAATGATATCCCAATGGGTCTTTTCAAGCCATGCCCGGAAACGGCCATTGTTTTTAAGCGTATCAATGGAGATAATGGTTTTGTCGTAGTAGTCAAAGGGATTCTTGTTCATAGGTATCTCACTCTGAATCTTGGCCACACCGACACTATCAAGACGGACAAGGGGAATGGCAAAGCGATTCCAGATTTCTTCCTGGAACTGGGCGAGAATACTCTTCAAAGCACAAACGAGGATGCGTTTACCACGGCCACGACGAATCATCTCACTGAGGAAAATACCAACCTCAATGGTCTTACCCAGACCTACACCATCTGCTATTAGCAGACGAGGGCGAGGCAGCTCCATTGCTTTGAGTGTCGGCTCCATCTGATATTCTGCGATATCGTATGCGCCACCTTGTGCCACCGTTATCTTGTGCGAAAAGAAAGCATTACTTCTAATCGCTGTTTCTATAAGAAGGCGCGTTTTACGCCAACGTGGATCTTTGTCTGCTACAAGTTGAGTATTGGAGGGACTGACAATCTCTATGTCAGTATCAATACTCGTATCAAAAATGAAATGGTGGTTTTTTACCAGTTCGCTGATACCTGTGGCATGTAACAAATATACCTCATTGATATCTCGTTCAATGCTCGTGATAAGAAAATCCTCACCACGAACAGTTATTCTTTGTCCTGCTGCGTAACCTACATTCATAACAAACTCTTCTTAATAACTATTGCCTGTTGACATGAATTAATGAGTTCACTTCAACATCTAACAACTGAGAAATTTTGATTAAGGTTTCAAGAGTTGGCTGACAACTATTAGTACACCACTTAGAAACAGTTGCAGGATCCTTTCCCAACTGTTCTGCCAGCCACTTATTGGTTCGTTTCTTCTCAACCAATACGACTTTAATCCGATTAATGTCTTTATCCATCTTGATAGTTATTAGTAAATTATGTGGCAAATATACAAAAAATTCTCCACATTACATGCAGAAAATAGAAAAAACTGACGAAAAATCACATTTTTATTGCATTTTTCTCACTTTTATATTTAATAATATGTCCTTTTGTTCCAAACAAATGATATTATATCTATACATATCGGAAGATATAATCATACGTATAACTAAAAAAGGTTGAAACGAAGTATGGGCTAAGATAATTCCCAGGATGCAATTATTCCTCCATCAAAATATTTATAGATGGCTTTCTTTGGTGTAACAGGAAAAGGTTCAAAACTGATTGATGAAAGAATATCTTTCACAATGTCAAGACTTGTTCTTTTGCCAGAGATTCTACCGAGAGTTACATGTAATCTGTAGTCTTCTATTAGAGCACCTGTCTCGATAGCAGCAGTTCTCAACTTGTTGATCAGGTTCTCATATTCGTGTGAGGGATTTGTGGATGTGAGATTGACGATATGCTTACCACTTTTATTTCCAGTGAAAGCATCGAGTTTATCAAATGTCAGCTCTGGAGCAACATGATGGCTGATGATGTCTTCGAAAAGAGTTTTTAGTTTTTCTTTATGTGTATCATCATACATGAAGATGGCTGTGATATGAAATCCGCCAGATTGCCAGTCTACATGAATGTCAGCAGAAAGAAATGCTTGTTGCAAAGCAGTATACCATCGAGTATTTAGCCTTAATGGCACCTCAATCTTCAATAGGGTAGAGTTGCTTACTTCTTGTTTTGATAGCTTTCTGCCTTGCATAAATACTCCTTTGCTAATTTATCTTGATTGTTAAAATCTTTCTTTAAAATATGGCTCAGTAGTTTTATCGCATCTGGCTGATTCTGGTCGGCTGCTTTTTTTAGCCAAAAAATAGCATCTATGATGT
>JAEEGL013456359.1_pt1 | contig 12649 bp, 10 predicted proteins | sample 9134231 | NCBI WGS metagenome assembly JAEEGL01 (sample SAMN16246548, study PRJNA631951) | gut metagenome | biome: gut microbiome; feature: rumen; material: fiber-attached | host: Bos | place: Iran: Karaj | collected 2018-10
ATCTTTACTTCATTTTTTTTTATTAATTATAATACTTGAATATTATTTACACTTAAATTAGAATTCAAATATATATTTTGTATTGGGGATTGGGGATTGGGCCCAATCCCCAATCCCCTCATATATAAATATAATTTAATTCATAAAAATAATCTAAATAAAAATAATATAAATAAAAATAATTAATTTTTAATTATTCATTTATTGAAAAGATTAAACAAACATATTTTAATTATTTTCATTATTTGATAAATGTCAAATAGTATTATAACAAGTTTATTTTGGGTTAGAAAAAATTGGGCAAGATCAATCCCTTTAGAATATGAAACGATAAATAATATAGAAGAAAACCCAAAAATAAAAAAAATATCAAAAGTAACAAAAAAACTAAAAGAAGAAGGTAAATTAAAAGGAAATGAGACAATAAAAGAAAGTACTCGAATAATATCAGAAAATATGGAAATAGAAAAAGAAGAAAATGATGAAAATATTCAAATGCCAATATTTTGTGAAGATTTAAAAAATTATTATACAAAAGAAGAAAAAAATGAAATATCAGAAAATGAAAAAAATATGCCAGAATATTTTGATGAAATAAGTGAAGAAGAATTAGATGATTTTACAATTCATCCAAAAGATTCTCTTTTAGTTTGTGGAACAGCTCAAGATGATTTTTCAAATTTAGAAATTTATTTATATGATGAAAATAATTTAAATTTATTTGTTCATCATGATATTGTTTTATCTTCTTTTCCACTTTCTTTAGAATGGCTTCCTTTCAAAAATAATAATAAATGTAATTATTGTTTAGTAGGTTCATTTACTCCAGGAATTGAAATTTGGAATTTAGATTTGTTAGATGCTTTAGAACCAGAAATTATTTTAGGTAATTATAATGAAAAAAATATAAATAATATTAATACTGATTTTATACATACTGATGCTGTTATGTCAATTTCTTTAAATCAAAAAAATCCTAATTTAATTGCTTCAAGTGGAGCAGATTCAAAAATATTAATTTGGGATTTAAATTCACCTCCAAATAATTCTAAAGTTTGTTATAAAGAACATAATGGAAAAGTTCAAAGTGTAAAATGGAATAAAATAGAAGATAATTTATTAGTTTCTGGTTCTTTTGATAAAACAATAAAAATATTTGATGTAAGAACTGGAAAATCTATTTTTACATATAATATTCAAAATGATATTGAATGTATAGATTGGTCATCAAATGATAATTATAAAATGTTATTTAGTTTTGAAGATGGAAGAATTCAATTATTTGATTTAAAAATGTTTACTCCATTAGCAAATTTTGAAGGTCATAAAAAAGAAGCAACTTCAATTTCTTTTTCTCCTCAAATTAATAGTTTATTTTCTTCAGTTGGAAGAGATGGTAGAGTTAAAATTTGGGATTACCAAAATATTAACAGTGATAATAATGGTAATTTAATTCCTACTTTAGTTTTAGAAAAATATATTAAAAAAAGTACTGGAGAATTATTTACTTGTAAATTTGCTGATGATTGTAATTATACTATTGCTATAGGAGGAAGTAAAGGAGAATTATTTATTTGGCAATTAGAAGAAAGTCCTATTTTTTGCTCTAAATATAATTTAAAATATGAAGAAGAAGATGTTCCAGAATATTTAAAAAATATTCCTCATAAAAAAAGAGTGGCAATGAGAAAAGGAAAAAAAAAATAAATACCCCTATAATTTTATTGATTTTTGTTTTTGAATTTAATACTATAATATATAATTATTTAAATTCAATTTTAATTTTTTGTTTTGTTTATTGAATTATGATTATAAATTTATATTGATTCTTAATTTAAAATTAATTTTTTAAAAAAAATATTAAAACCGAAAATTTAAAACTAATCTTTCAAAATATATAAGTTGAATATATAAAATAGTTAAGGGGAAAATTTATTTAATTAATTAAAGAGAAAAATGGATGAAGATTCTAATATCAAGGGTTCAACAGAAAAAAACAATGAAAAAGAAAGGGGAGAAAATGGGTTTCCAATCACAAGCAGTCAAATTCATAGTGACATAGAAGAATGTCCAGTACCTGACAATCATGAAAATCAAAAAAATGGAAAAGAAACTATTATGAATTCAAATGATAGTTCTGAAATTACAACTAAAGAAAAAAAAGATGATGAGACATCAAAATTAAATGGTAAGGCTAGTGAAGATGAATCTGGAATTGAAAAATTTATTACAGAACAAAACAATAAAAAAATAGATGAATTAGATGTATATAATCTAGTAATAGATATCAACGGAATGAAATCTTTATTGGATAAAGGTTGGCCAGAACTTTCAAAAAAAAAAGGAAAAGAAATTTATGAAGCACAAAAAGATAAAAGAAGTGTTGTTGTTTCTGTTATAGGAAATGCAAATAAAGGAAAATCTTTTTTCTTAACCAAAATATCTGATATTAAGCTTCCTTCAGGTTTTTCAGTTACAACAAGAGGTTTAAGTGTTAAATATCCTGAAATTAAAAATAAAAATATCATTTTACTTGATACTGCAGGTTTTGAAACTCCTTTAGTTGAAAATTCAGTTTATAAATTATCAAAAAATAAATTTGAGTTAGATGAAGACACATATTATGAAGAAGCTAAGATTTTAGCAAGAGATAGACAAATGACTGAATATTTTTTACAAAAATTTGTTTTAACTCAAGCTAATATTGTAGTCTGTCTTGTTGGACAATTAACATACAATGAACAAAAGTTTTTAAGTAAAATTACGGAAGAATGCGGTGAAAAACAATTATTTATTATTCATAATTTACAAAATCTAGAAAAAAAACATGATGTTGAGAAATATATTAATGAAATTTTAAAATGTTCTTTAACTTTTAAACTTAAAGAAAATAAAATAATTGATTTCAACGAGAAATCTAAAAACAAAGATGAAAATAATATTTATTATACAGAAATATTTCAAGGAGATAATGAAGAAAAAAAATTTGGTGATAATAAAAATGAAAAAGATATTGTTCATTTAATTATGGCTAGAGAAGGTTCTGAAGCAGGAAAATATTATAATAATTCAACAATTCAATATATTAAAAATCAAATTATTGCATTTATTGGTGTGGAAGTATTCCCAATTGAAGAAAAATTAAAAGATTTCTTGTTTCAAATATCTAAAGAAATTATGGAAAAAGGTATTGAAAGTAAAGATGAAATTCAAATAATTGAGTCAGATAATAATCAAAGTGAAAAAGAGAATGAAATTGAAGTAATTAAATCCATTAAATTAGTACCAAAAGAAAATAAAGAATATAAATTAAAAAAATATTTAATAGATGAATTAGGTTCAAATATATTTGAGGGAACAACATTTAAACCAAAATATAGATATTATAAAGATAAAAAAAATAAGAAATTTATAATTGAAATTGCAATGTGTGGTGGACTTAGAGGACTAAAATGTAAGCCTATAAATTTAGGTGAAAATTATCGTTTTCATTTTGAAGGTTTTAAAACTTTTGATACTATAAATCCAAAAGAAGTCAAAAGTGAACCTCAATATCTTAAAAACGAGAGAAAAAATGGTAATTTTTCTTTTGATATTATTGTTCCTACTGATGAAGTTATATTATCTGAAAATAAACATTCTAAAGTTGAGAAAAATTATGGAATTATTACTTTTGAATTTAACTTGTTTCAAACCGAAGATGATGATTAGATATGAAATTAAATGTTTTATAATTTCTAAAATTTTTATTTTTGTTTAATTTTTAAAAAAATTGAATTTTTAAATTTGAAGGAAAGAATATCTGAAAAAAAATATCTTCCAATTTGTTTCTTTTATATATTATTTTTTAATTAGATTTTGTCTTCATAAAATCAATAATTTGAAGAATAAGTCAATTAGAATTTCTAATTTCACCATTCAACAATAAAACTGTTTTTATCATTATAAAGAATATATTATTATTTTTAAATGTCTTTGTAAAAATAAGCTTTTTTGTTTTATATAAATTGCAAATGTTGATTTAATAAAGATAATCTAACACAAAATTTTGATGATATTATAATAATATAGATACAAATCAATTTATAAATTCTCATATGAAAAAACAAATAAAATTTAAATTAAATGTAAATAATAAAAACAATATAAATTTTATCAAATTCTTTTAACTCAAATTATTCATATTAAATATAAAAATAATTAAAATACAATGTTTAGTTCAAGGATTTATTTAAATGATAATTATCAAAAATTAACTTTAAATAAAAAAAGAACAGAAAGTTTAATAGGAAAAAAATTCGATAAAATGGATAGTAATATTATTATTAAGAAAAAATAAGTTCAAATTACTAATTTCCTAAAATATAATTATGAAAAACACAAAATAAAAAGCTATTAATAATTTAATGAATAATTCTATTATTTTAAATAGGACAAAATTTAATTATGAAATGCAAGGATGTGTAATTTTATTAAAAAGTCTAAAATATAAAGGTTTTTGGAAAATTTTTTATTGGATAAAGAAGATTAATAGATACAGAAGGATCATAATATGGAGGATATTTTATAAAATAAGAATAAAAAAAGTATAAATGTATATAGGTAAATGAAAAATAATAAAAAGAAGGTAATAATAAAGAAGAGATAATTCATATAAATTATTAAAAGATAATATTAAGGTGAATTTAAAGTAATTATATTCCTGAGTTAGGAACATATATTTTGAAATATAAAGATACTTATAAAGGAAGTTTATTAAATGGAAAAAGATTATATATATTGTCTGACTGAGGATATTATGGTGATTATGTTGATAATATTAAAAAAGAAAGTAATAATTTAAATAGATTAATGAACAATTTATGAAGGAAAATTTTAAATATTAGGTCTAATGGTTAATAATTAACTATTTGAAATAAAAAATTATTATTAAATTTAAAGATAATTAATTACAAAGAGTAAATGATAAAGATAATGGAAAATAATATAAAAAGAATGAAGATGAATAATAATTAATAATTTAAATGAAAAAATAAAAAACAATAAATAAATTTAAAAACCAATTTTTTAAAATTATCAACATTTAGAAAAAGCCCTATAAAAACCAAATTATTCAGTTCCAATAATTCCATTTTCAACAAGATAAGGAATTTCAGCAGCAAGCCAAGGTCCAAGCTAAAAATATGAAAAAATAATTAAATATATCTTACGGCTAAAGCCAAAGCATGAGCAATTCCATATTTAGGGCTCATTCTTGCCCATAAAGGAGCAAAATGAATATCTAAACATATTTTACCTCCTCTATACATTTTAGGAGTTTTTCCATCTAATTCAGGTAATTCTAATTCTATTGGTGTTGCTGGATAAGTTGCTGGTATTTCAAATTGTAATTTAAATTCATATTTTTGATAATTATAATAATACCAACATTTACCTTTCCATTTTGTTGAATCTTCATTTGGTTCTATAAAAAACCATTCGTTGTCATCTTCCTTTAATTTCTTCATATATTCAAATAATGCTATATATTCCTCTTTTTGACGATCTTGCCAGTTTCCGTCTTTTGGACCCGCATTTATCGATAATATTGGTATGTTTTTTATCGGGTCGTTTTGAGACTCTTCGTTTTCCATTTTTTTAAATATTGGGTTTTTATATTTTTTTATTTCGTTTATTTTTTGATTTTTAATTTTTTTTTTTTTTATGTTTTTTTCGATTGTTTACTTTTTATTTATTATATTTTTGTATGTATTATTTTTTAATGTTTATTAGTTTTATTAATTATTTTAATGGATGAAATAGAAGCTATAGATAATTATAGATAATAATCGTTGCAATTTGTAGATTTATGAAATTATGTAATCAATTTATAAATTTTATTTTATATTATTTATATAATGAATGTTAATGATAAAGATGGGATATCAATGATGAAAATCAAAATTCTGATATTCAAATATAAAGTTTATTCAAAATGAAATATTAAGAAAAAAAAATAAATAAATTTCTATTATTACATTTAGTCTTCATAAATATAATGATTAATGATTATCCTGAATTTAAACATAAAAGTTGATATCAATCAGACAAAAGAAAAAAAATATGAAAAAAACAGGAAAATTCAATAACAATGATGTTTCATCAAAAATTTTTTCAGGAAATTTTATGGATTAACATTCAAATTATACAATGAATCATACCAAATTTTTTTTAAAAATAATTATGATAATAACAGAGGAATAAAATAAGATGAAAATAAAATTTCTAATCCGACAATAGTGCTTGATGGAAATTAACCAAATTAAAATAATATAATATAATATTAAAAAATTATAATTATCAAAAAAAGTAGATACCAAATAATAATTTTTTAATGAGTATAAATTTCGAGAGAAGTGGAATTTTCAAAATAAAAAAATCAATGAAAAGAATTATTTTTATGATAATAAAGGTAATTTTACAATCTTATAATATTTATTTTTGAAATCAATATGTAATAGAGGATTAAATAAATATTATTTTGGATTTAATAAATGTAGAAATAATTATTATGATGTAGGGAATATATATAATAAAGAAGTTTATCAATTATATTTTAAAAATAGGGTAATTTTTGTAAACAGTATTTATTTATAAATTGTATATAATATTTTATTATAATAAAAAATAAAATAAATATTAAGAAAAATCAATAAAAAAAATGGAATCAAATAAAACAGATTCAGAAAATGAAGTATTAGATAATGTATAAACATTATTTAAAAATAATAAATAGTTATATCCAATTATATCTCCAGAAGCTTTAGAAAATAGTAAATTAACAAATTTACTAAATGATCAATTATCAATAAAAATAAAAGATTTACTGGAAATTAAAGAAATAACAAAATATATTCAAACGAAAGAGGCTTTAATTTCAGTATTAAAGAAATGTGATTTTTTAAAAATATCAGATGATTTGGAAACAATAACATATGATTTACCAGATGGATTAACAGTATTTTCAATATTAAATATTCCACCAAAAATGAATAAAACTGAAGTTGAAAAACATATTGATTTAGCAAACTTACAATTTAGTAGATTATATAAAAAAAGCTTTTATTGGATTTTAGCTACAAATGATAAAGAAACAGTAATTTGCTCTCAAAATTCTTTAAGAGAACTTATATTTGATGATACTAAAGTCAAATATGATATGAAAAATAAAAATCAATTACTTAAAATTATAAAAGAACAAATTGAGAGATATAATTATCAAAAAGAAGCAAAAAATTTAGGTATTAAGAAAAATGAAAAAAAACAAGATGATAAAACTTCAAATAATGATTCAGATGCTTTTTCATGGAGAAAAGGAAGTAATTATTCATCTTTTGATAATAATGAGTAAAAATATTTTATTATATAAATAATTTAGAAAACAAATTTATAAGAAAAATTATAAAAATTTTAAAAGAAATAGATTTAATTCTGATAATGCTCCTTCTAGATTTCAAAACAATAATCGCCAATTTCAAAAAGAAAATCAAGAAATTGAAATAGATATTTCAAATTTACAATATCCAATAAACAGTAATATTAAATTTTATAATTTATTCATTTTATAGTTAAATATAAATATTCATATCAAGATATGAAACAATATTTCAATAAAATTGATAATTTAAATTTATTAAATGAGCCTCCAAAATTTTTATCCGATAATGTTAAAGAAGTCTTAAAAGATAAACCAAAACAATTAATTGCTTTGGATAAATTAATTGAAGAATTTGAAAAAAATGAACCTAAAATCAATCAACAAGTTAATTATAACACTGGAAAAGATTTAAGTGGTGTTAAAATTCCAAAAATGAATCCTTTAATGAATATGAGTAAAAATTATAATAAATTTGATATGGTACCTGGTAATATTTATATTCCTTTGGGAAATGATTTTGGGAATTTTAATGATGGATTTAAACAAGAAGAAAAAAAATAAATATTAATTATATAAAAAATGGGTATTAATATTTTAAATTTAGAATAAATTAATTATGAAAAATTAATAATCCAGGTAAATTTTATATTTTTTTAATCAATAACATTGAATATTCAAATAATTATTATAAATCATTTATATTTATAATTTCAACATAAAATTTTTTTTTAAAAAAATGAATCGAACGAAAGAAGTATTTGATAGTGGGTTTACTTTAGATGATATTTTCACAGAAAGTCTAAATTTAAATAACCTTGTTTCATCAAATAAATCTAAAGATTCAAAAATAGATAATATTCAAAAATTCTTTAGAAAAAATCTTAAATTAAGAAATGTTTCAAAAAGGATTTATTGGAATAGAGTTGATTCCAATATAAATGTAAAATAAAATTTTAATTTAATAGCCTTTTATCATTTCAGTTAAAGATATTTTTCAAAATATTTATATCTCAAATAATTTAATTAAATCTCTTCATAATTTTATTTTCAACGACTCACAAGATGTTTTAATTGGAAAATTAAATAGAAATAATCCTAATAATAATATATATAATTTAATAGAAACTTCATCTGAGAGATTTTATGATTGTAATATTTTTCTAAACCCAAAATTAATTACAAATAAAGAAAAGAAAAAAGACCGATTTTTACAACTTATTGATGTTGCTTATGAAGAATTAAAAGATTTTCCTTTATTGAAAAATAAACATTTTTTCCATTCAATATATTATTTCAGTAGAGAAGAAAGTTTAAAAGAAAATAAGAAATTAAATAATAATTTAATATCAAAAATATATACAATATTTCCAAATATTAACTTTGAACTAAAACAAATAAAAAATCTTTCATTTAGTAACACCAATTTAAATAAATATTTAGTAAGTAGAAATAATCCATTAAATGATATTAATGATTATTCAGAATATAAAAGTGGATTTTTTACAATGAGTCAAAACCATAGATTAATTGCTTTGAAAGATGATATAAAAGAAAGTAAAGGAATTAAAAATAGTATAAATTTAAAGCAAATAATTTTTGGGATATGGTTAAATTTCAAAGAAGAAAAAACAACTCCAAAAAAAATAGATTTAAATAATTTATTAGATAAAAATAAACGTATAATATATAAAAAATGTTTAGAATTTATTCAATTAAGTGAGAAAATTGAAACTATTTATTCACCTTCACCTGATGAAAGTATTTTTCTTTTAGTTATTTTTTATCACGGAATTCAATGTCATTATGAAGTAAAAGTTACTCCAAATGAAGAAGAAAAAAATTCAGAAGACACTATATTAAATAATTTTAATAATAATTGGCTAATTACCAAAAAAAAATATGAAATAGATATTAAAAAATTAAATAACAATAACTTTGAATATAATTTAAGAAATGAAATAGAAAATATAGATAAAATAAATACAGTAACTGATTATTTAAATAAAAAATTAGGAAATTACCAAAAAAGTTTTTTTTCAAAAAGTTCAAATACTCATTTACTTCAAAACAAAGAAACAAAAAATTATATTTCAAGAAGAAATTCAAATACATATAGAATTAATAATAATTTAAATGGAATATTTGAAAATAGTGGAAATTTAACATTAGATGATGACTCAGAAGATTTTTATAATTTATATAATTTACCGATGCCAATGAATTATACTTTAAAAACAGAAGGAAATAATAATAATGAAAATAATCATAAATTAATTCAAAAAAAAATAAGTAATATAAGTCATGCTTCAACATCAATTCAATCTGGAAAACCTTCTCTTTTATCAAGTAAAAATTCTAATAATAATAATACTAATAATGATATTATATCTCATCCTTATACTTCGATTATTGTCGAACAAGGAGAAAAAATTAAAAAATTACAGAGTCAAGTTGATAGAATTGAAAATACTCTTCAAGAAGTTTTAAAAGAATTAGATTCTAAAAATAATTATATTAAAGATAAAGGTGAGAATTTATTTAAAAAAAATAAATTTAAAAGAGTTAAAAATAATTTTGATGATGGAAATAGGAATATTGATAAATTGGTTGATCAATCTATAAAAGTCCCATATATTATTTATAAAGACTTATCGAAGGAGGATGAAGAATAAAAAAATTGATTTAATAGATATTCATTTTTTTATTTTAACATTTGATTTAATTTTTCTTTTTTTTGCATTTAATTTTTATTTATTTAAAATTTTTTCATTTTTTTTACACATTTTTTTTTTTATATTTTAATTAATTATCAAAATAATAATAAGATTTAAAATATTTAGAATATTTGAATAATTTTACTTACCATATATAAACATTTACTTTTTTTATTAAAACTCCAAAACCTAAAAATTGAGGCTGCTAAACATATAAAAAAAGGATAAATCATACTTAAACAAAAACTTATTGCAGTATCTTTAAATAAATGTTTTTGAGTATTTTTATAAACTGCACAAAAAGCAGATAAATAATACCAAAAAATTATTAATAATATAAATATTATAATAAAAAATATTGTTACTTTAATTTTAAAACATCTTTCAAAAGATTCTGCTTTTTCTTTTTGTTTAATTAATTCTTTTTCATCTTTTATTTTTTGCATTTGGCTTTGTGATAAAGTTAAAAATTTAAGTAAAAAAGTTATTATTGCACAAGATAAAGTGGAAAAAATAGTTTTAGGTAATGCTGAAATAAATTGTAAACTACCATTTTCTTCATAAATTTTATTCATTGTACTATCAACAAAGAAAAGAGCATTAAAAGTAATATACATTAATATACTCCAAAAAAACAAAGAAAATTTAAAAATTTCATGATTATAATCTTTAAAATTAAAAAATGTGAAAATAATAAGTTGATCATATCTTAAAATACTAAAATAATGTTCTAAAAATTTTCTAGTATCATATTTAATTGCTTCATCATATTCCATAATATTTAATTCTTCATGAGTATAACCATTTATTGTAACTTCATCATCAAATAAATAATTTTGATAATTTGTTGATGCATTACTAATATAAGTTTCTTTAACTTTGTTATATTCCTGTTTTGATTTATTTTCATTTTCATTTTCTTTTTCATTTTCATTTTCTTTTTTATAATTATTAATTAAGACTAATTCATTATTATTATTTTTATCATTTATTTCATTCAAATTATTAGTTGATTTCATAATAGGATTAGCAGGAAGTTCTTCATTTTTATTGATTATATTTTTATTATGTTGATTAATATTCTGAATAGAAACATCATTTTTATCCTTTAAATTATTATTACTATTAGGACTTAAATCTTCATTACTTTTCATACTTTGATCATTAAGATTAATAGTATTTTTCCTAGAAAATTTCTCTATTTTGATTTTAAGTGGCTTCAACCTAATAATAATATAAGAAACAGTTAAGCCAATTTGAATTGAAATAATAAGTAAAGCAAAATAAGAACCCCAATTAAGATTAAATCCTTTCTTAGAAAAAACTAATTTAAAACATTTAACAACTAATATATTTGAATTATCGAAAACTTCATAAAATTTAGAATCAGCACTAATACTATTATTAACAAAAGTATCAGAAACTTCACTACTCATAGAAGTTTTTACTGAACAAGAACAATTAACTTTATAACTTTCAACATTAAAACTAATATAAGAACAACCTTCTTCACAAAAATCATAACTTTGATAATAATCACTTTTTCGTTTATTCATAGGAACATCAATTCCATTTTCATTAGTAAAAGGAGTACATAAATCAGTATAAAAATCATCATCAGCATTAAATATATCATAACCTTCATTTGATGTTTTATTTATTCTTGCGGTATTTAAATTTACATTATCTAAATTTAACGGATTTGATGTTGTTATTGAATAACCAGAACATTCAGTTAAAGATATTTCTGTTCCATCATTTGAAAAAACAGAATATTCAATTTGATTAGTTATTCCCTTTTCTCTTTTAAGATCCATTTTATATATTATTAATGGGCTTCCATATATTGATTCTAAATAAGTCCCACATTCTCCTAAATTTATCACTGAAGTATTAGATTGCTGTTTTACTGCTTCATTTATTCCTTCTGATGATGTATTAAATACTTGTACTGTATAATCATCCCCGTTATATAATTTATTGTTTTGGGAATTTGATATTATGTTATCTCTTCTTTCTTCTTTCATTTCTTCTTTTCCTTTTTCAGAAAATTCAACTTTTTGATTATTATTATTATTATTATCATTGTTATTTGGAGGTTGATTGTTTCCATTGTTATTATTGTTATTATTATTATTGTTATTATTGTTGTTGTTGTTATTATTATTTTCAGTGTTTGAGCCTTGATTTTTTCTCAATGAATTGTTTGTAATTAAAATTAAAGATAACATAAATATTAATATTTTCATTTCTAATTGAATATAATTCCTAATTTTTATAAATTTTTTTTCAAATTATAAAAAAATTTTCTATTCATCATAAAAATTAATAAATATATATAAAATAACAAATAAATAATTTCATTTAGATATATATTAATGGGTATAACAAGAAGTTCAAAAACAAAAAGAAGATTAACAGGAGGAAGAATGCCAATACATAGAAAAAAGAGAAAATATGAAATGGGAAGACAAGCATCATTAACAAAATTAGGAGAAAAGAAGGTGATAAATGTAAG
>JAEEGL014041028.1_pt1 | contig 12649 bp, 9 predicted proteins | sample 9134231 | NCBI WGS metagenome assembly JAEEGL01 (sample SAMN16246548, study PRJNA631951) | gut metagenome | biome: gut microbiome; feature: rumen; material: fiber-attached | host: Bos | place: Iran: Karaj | collected 2018-10
AAGGCAAATGTTTCCAATCTTCTGACGCATGTCTATGAAAGCGAGCTCAACGACCTCATGCCGGCAAATGAACGCTCCAGCCTGAGCCGTGAATTTGCCATCAAGCTGTGCGAAAAACTCTCCTGGCAGAAATTCAGCGATGATGTCGCCAAAACCGACAAATTCAACACCGAATTTCTGATGGACGTGACTGAGAGAGCTCTAAAAGGCGATATGGTCGACATGGATCAGATGGAAAACTATCTGAATAAGCTGGCCAAAGACAATTCCACTCTTTCCGATGACATGAAGCATCTCCTCAAGGAGGTGGCCGAGATTCCCCTTGCCAAAAAAGGAGATGAGGAGGAATTTTCAGTTACCGCTCCCATTGTGGGGGATATCGGAGAAATAGCGGATAACATCGTGCAGAATCCCGCTCCCAAAGAGATCGGCAATGCTCCTCTGGCTGCTCCCGATAACCATGCGGAACCCCAGCCTTCCGCTGCAGACATCAAGAATTTCGTGGCCGACCTGGTTTTCTCCGATGACACCATGGTAGCCGAAGCCCTGAACGGGAGACCGGACGATTCCCTGCGTAAAATACTCTCATCGCCGGAAAAGCTCGCCGCCTTTGCCGCCATCATGAAGGATGAAAACGCGCTGAACGGCGCCGCCGATGATGAGATCACGGGCATTCTCAAAACCAGCTTTGCCGCCATGAGAACCATCATCAGGGATAACTACGAAAAGGCCACCGGCAAAAGCTTCGCCGAGGCCGTAACCAAGCCCGGATTCCAGAATGAGCTTAAGAGCTTTATTCAGGATGCCGCAAAGCTGCCCGCCACGGAAATCGCCAAATTCAGCCGGATTATTAACAGTATCGCCAGTAACGGCTGCAATCACATTCAGAGCTTTATCAACGACGTTTTCAAAATCGGCGCCAACGACAGGCAGAATGAACTGGGCGGACTGGCCGCTGACCCTTATAAGAACAAATCAGCCGAGGATATCAAAGCCGAGCTTAACGGCAAATCCCTGAAGGATATTCTGAACAGCTCCGCCACCGACACCTCCGCGCCGGGACAGATCAGTCTGTTCAAGCAGGTGCTCGGCGAGTATTTCACCAAAATGAGCATCGCGGAAAAGAAGGTGGCCTTTGCCGCCGCCCTCCGCTTTGCCGGAACCTTTGAGCTCAAAAATGCCAACGGCGAACCCCTGCAGGATCAGGAGGAAATTGCCAGCGCCAAAAAGGCCGCCGCCGCAAAATTCACCGGCGCCATTCTGAAGGGCACCAGCCCGCTTATGCAGAAAATGCTTCAGGGCATTCCCCGCTCCGTGGTGGGCGACTTTGCCGATGCCCTGGACGACATGAAATCCCGGCTGGCCCCATACCCCGGAAGATTGTGCAGGCTCATCTCATGAACATCATCAGGGAATCGCAGAATTCAGACAACAAAATCAGTGAAATCACCCTGAAAAAATCTCTGGGCGCGGCATCCGTGGGGGAAGCCTTTCTGTGCGCTTTTAAATATACCGACAAGGATGGCAAGACTCATTCTGAGGATTACGTCGTGAAAATCATGCGGCACGATGCCGAGGATCGTGTTAAAAAGGAGGCCGAGATCTTCACCGAAGCCGCCAAAAAGCTCGGCGCCGGCATGGCTAAAACCTGGCAGGGACAGCTCGATCAGTACCTGAAGGAATTTGATTTCCGGCACGAGGCTCAGAACGTCAAGGAAGGAGAAAAGATCTACAATATCGAGGGACATCATGATCACCCTTCCTACGCTATCGCCTCCAAGGTAAGCAGCATGGAGGTTGCCGACAATCTGGTTCCCCCCTCGAAGAATGTCATGGTGGTAACCAAAGCTTCCGGCAACACCGTGGATATCGAACTTAAGACCATCAGCGGCAATATCCAGAACCTGTTAAAGGAGATCTACAAAACCGATCCCGCCACCGGAAAGCTGCTCTGGAATGACAGAAAGCCCATACCCAAGGATAACATAAATACCACGGCTCCTCTGGGAACCTACGGCATGCTGGTAGACAACATTGACGATCTGAAGCATGTGAGCGCGAATATGACTCAGGCGGCCAAGCTGTGGTTTTCCGAAGCCTTTCTGCAGAGCGGCAAGTTTCACGGCGACTTCCATGCCGGAAATATTATGACCTCTCCGACCAAAGCCACCTTTATAGATTTCGGCAACTTCTTCGAATTCCAAAAGCATCCCGAAATTGATAAAAGCGGCAATCCGGTTTTTGAAACCGCGGAGGTCACTCAGCCGAACGGCAGCAAGGTCAGCGAACAGCGGCAAAAAATGGTGGATGAGCGAGTGGAAATGCTGCGGATGATCATGGGAGCAACCCTCCGGAAGCCGCAATTCTTTGTGCAGGGCTTTGAAAGACTCCTGCCCAGAGAGGGCCGGGAGGTACTGGAAAAAAACCGCGACAAGGTTACCGCCATTGCCGAGTCCATTATGGCCAAGGGCAATTTGACAGGGGAAGTGGCCAGCCGCATGCAGGCCGCTCTTCTGGAGCTCCAGAAGCTGGGGCTGGAAATGCCGCCGCAGATAAACTGCTTCATTCAGTCTCTGGTAAGACTGCAGAACACCATTGCCGAAATGAACACCATCATAAATCAGGGCAGAAAACTGGTGGATAACGCCCTGATGCTAACCTCCTCGCAGGCACCGGCACCGCGGGACGATCTGGACATGGTGGGCAAGTACGGCGATATTTTCCTGAATCCCCGGAACAAGGAGATGGTAAACGGCACGCCGAAATTCATCATTGAACTTCAGAAGCTCGCCGGGAGAAAGGGAAATATTCCCGTGCCCTATAAGGAGGGTGGCGAATACCGCCAAAAGGTTCAGGAGAGACTGCTGAGCTCTCCGGATCCCATAAAAACCGCGGAGGATCTGACTGAAATGCTCCGGAAGAATCTGACCCCCGGCTTAATATGGGATGATAACATGAACGAAAAGCTGACCGGGAATGTCACGGAACTCAAAACCGCATACAGCCAGGCGCAGACGCCGGATGAGAAAAATGCCGCTCTCCGGAAATTCGGTGACTTCTTCCCCAGTTACACCGGCGCCACATTGATGCAGCTCGAAATGATGCACTTTTCAGTTCAAAGCCTGGCTTCACGTAATAATGATTTCCAGCCCCAGAGTCTGGCCGGCATTATTATGAGCACGCTGTTCAGCGCCCAGGATGCGGTGACAAATATGATCAGGAACAATTTCGGCGCCACGGATCTTATGACCGGACTCCACGGCATCGGCGTCAATGATCTGGGCATGAACACAATCGCGGCCCTGATGCCAAACAAGGTGGTGGACAAGCTGATTGACAAGGCCAATGACATGGATTCCGATGACGTATTCCAGACCGATATCGGCATCTAGGCCGCACGCTCTCCGGCCCCGGACTCAAAGGCGACGTCCGGGGTCGTGCCGTTTTTTAAGATATGTTACCCAGTCTTTAAAGCTTGCTTATGAATTTCACTGAACTTATTGCCTCCTTTGCCGACCGCACGGGAATCGAAACCGACGGCTCCCGGGGCGGCGCTGCTTTTAAATACGAAGATATTATCATTCTGCTGCAGGAGGCCGGAGATCTCGTGCTTATGAGAACGGATCTGGGGTTAATAGACGAGGATGCCGAAAAGCCGCTCCTCCGGGAGGCTATGAAGGCAAATTTTGCCGGTCAGGGCGCCGGCGGCGCCGTCTTCGCTCTGAACCCCGCAGACGGTCATCTCCACCTCCAGCGCTATGACCGCATCAGGGATCTGGACGCCTCCGGGCTGGAAGCTCTCCTCCGGAGCTTCGCCGAAACCGCCATGGTCTGGGCAGGCATTATTGATGACTTCCGGACGGCTTTTCCCCAAACCGGCGCCGCAGACGGGAATGACTCCTGGCAGTAAATAACAGGGGAGCTGTTATCAGAGCTCCCTGTCTCCGGAATCGGAAATTTGCTCCAGCCCCGGATTTCCGCTCTCCTCCGCCCGGATTATCGCCTCGTTTATCTCCCGGATCGCCTCCCGAAACCCCGGAGTCAGGAAGTGTCCGGTATCGCATGACCACTCCCGGCCATTATCCCAGCGGAAGACATAATAACGGTTTTCCTTATCGAGAATCAGGAACGGGATCCGGGGAGAATATCTGAGAAGCCGGCAGACTCTCTGGTCAAATATCTGCTGAATCCGGCCAAGACAGGCGGCATTCTGTTCGGTCTCTGCGATAACGGGAGACTCCCGGGATGCGGCGCCCGGCCCCGTTTCTTTTCTGGTGATGATGACGATGCCGGGGGCGATCTCCGCCACGGTAAGCTCGCCATGCCGGCCGGTCATGCCTCCGCCCCAGGATTCCCGAAAGAATACCAGCCGGGGCTTTTGAAACGGACTCCGCAAAATCCGCCTTAGCTTTTCAAGAAAGCCGAACCCCCGCCCGGACGGCGCCCGCTCCGTCATCAGGAGCCCTTGTCTTCTGAAAGGGACGGGAAATTCCTGCCAGGCTCCTCCGGCCGCTGGCAGTGATTCTCATCATTGCAGATAACCTCGTCCCGGATCACCCGGCCGTGAGCCAGCCCCTCCTCCATGATGTCCGTTATTTTTTTCATGGTATTGTAGAAGCTCCGGGGGAGCGTTCTTTCAGAACCGGTTGACCAGAACTCGTGATTCGAGCATCTGATATCAAAGCTGGTGGTGGGAGCATCCAGCACCCGAAACTCCGGATAGGGAGCATCGCTGAGCCGGAAATCCACCTCCTCCCGGACAACAGCCTCAATGCGGCGGAGATAGGAGATGTCCGTCTCGTAAATCTTTATCGTCTGCGGCGCTGAGTGCCACGCCCGGACATCCCGGGTGATTCTGGCCTTTCCCTCCGGAGTTCTGGCGATTTCAAAGCGGGAAAAGCCTCCCCGCATGCCGCCCCCGGTCACCTCTCTCAGACTGATTATTTCATTTCCGGGGGGACAGAAGGCCGGTTTTCCGAAAGCGCTTTTGAAGGCCCGGTGAACAATCCGAAAGGCTCCGGCATGAACCTCGTAAAAGGACGAGAGGGCATTATCTCCGGAAGAAGCGGCAGCGCCTGCCCCCGGAAGCAGCAGCGCCAAAGCCGCCAGAATTATGCATCCTCTGCCCGTTCTCGTCATGTTTGCCATCCCGTTTTCACCTCTGTTTTACGCCGCAGAAGACCTGAAGCTTACTGTCTGTTGTAGTAATTAATGCCGTCATGAGGGCGGAAATAGGTGCGGATATAGCCGTCACCGGAAACCACCACAAAATCGTTGCCGGATTCCAGAAAATAGACATCATCACCGTCATCACGCTGCTTCTTATGCAGGGATTTACGGTTCTCCGCCACCTCTCCGGCAGCCTGTTCATAACTTCTGGGAGACGGGAAGCCCATCTCGCGGCCATGCTTCTGGTAATGCTGCTCCAGAAGCTTTTCATTCCGAAAACGCAGATGCGAGGTTTTATTCTGAGCCGCCGGTTCCTCCTGGGAATAGGCGTTTTTCGCCTGCCGCATGTAATCCACGGCGTACATGCTGTCGGCGGCGGGATGGAATCCCCACCATAAAGCAACGATAATGGCTCCGATAAGGAGATAAACGTAATAAAGATACTTTCGCAAGCGAGTGATAAGATTTTTCATATGATGGCTGACCGTCTGTAAGTGACATGCGGCGCTGCGTCTGCCCGCCGCCTGCCGGAAATTTTAGCATGAACCCGGGATAACGCCTGAGAGCCTTATCCCACTCCGGAGCCGCCGCCTCCCCTTTCCCTTCTGTCCGCCCGGATCCGGCCTTAATGCCTCCTGCATCATAAAACGCCATGGACATGATTGCGGCAGCCTGATTACTACCATATAATGGCTGAAACAGGGAGCTTTTCTGATGTCTGACAGCGGACTCCTCTGACGGGCTTCCATGCGTTATCCTTGTTATCACCTTTCGCCGAAAAAATGCTAGAAGACTACATAAAACATTTTGCCGGTTCTCTGGGAGTATCCCCCGGAGATCAGGCCGCCATCACCCCCGAGGAAAATTCCTCCTGCTATGCCATTACCCTGAACGACAGTCTGGTGTGTGCCATAGAGACTGCGGATCCGAAGACTGCCGGCACGGAAAATCACGGCACGGTGTTCCGCTTTTCCGTGGCCTTTTGCGGTTTATCAGATCCCGAACCTTTTCCCGGCGAGAGCTATTACCAGGATCAGCTTGACAGCTATGACGCGTTAAGCCGGCGTCTTCTGGACACCCCGGCCCTGGCCCGGCTCTCTCTTGTTATCGTACCGGAAAATGCCGTTATCGGGCTCCGGGAGGATCTCCCCGAGGACGGGCTGACTCCGGAGCTCTTTATCAGCCGTCTTAACGAGTTTATTGACACGGCCCTTTACCTCTCCGGAGATCCTGCTCCCCGGAAGGACGACGCTGATCCGGCGGCTCCTGAAAATCCGGACAGCAACGCCGCCCGGGCCCGTGTCTCCTTCCTCGCTCTCCTTGCCGCCATGGACATCAGCGAGGATCACCTGGAGGAAACCGGCGGCCGGATCCAGGTATCTCCGAGCTTCGGGACGGAGCTAAGGTTCTGCGAGGCTTCAGGCTGTCTCCTTATAGAAAATTCCATAACAGGGAATCTGTCCGGAGCGGCCATAGCCTTTCTTCTTTCGGAAAACGTCCGGCATGGACAGTTCTTCCGGTTTGATTACCGATCCGGCAACCTCTTTGCGGAGCAAATACTGGATCTGACCTCCGAAAGCGGGGACCCCGCCGAGCTGATCCCGGCCTTTGAAACCGCTCTGGGGCGGCAGGAGGAGATCATTAAGGAGGTTTATGACAGCCTCCGGGATTTTGCCCCGGAATACGAGCAGGCTCCGATGATGAATTTCACCCCGGGAACCATGAATTTTCTGACAGTGTAACCCCGCAAAAATCAGGGAGCGCTGCCGGCGTTCCTGATGCCGCTGCTGTAACCTTTGCAATTATCGGACGTTAACCTGTCAGCAGAGCCTGAAAACATTTTCTGAAAACATCAGCAGCTCGAAAACATTTCTACATATCCGGAGGATATTGCCATGACCGATGTTAATCATATCGACAGAATGACTGCGGCGCAGCTGGAAACTTATAACTTCTCCGGAGCAGATAACAGGCCCCGTCTTTTCGATGCAGAGCAGCTCAAATCTTTACTGGATAATAATCAGGAAGGGGTCTTTACCCTTGATGAACAGGGGCATCTCGGCGTAATCAATCCTCCCGCCAGAAGGGACAACCGCGTATTAAGATTTTTCCGGGGCCTCTTCAGCAGCACCTACAAGGCGCAGCAGGCCAATCTGGATCGCATGGAAAGTCTCCAGAGAAATGCCAGCTTTAACAAAATGCTGAGGCTGAGTCTGGTAAAGGCTCTGACCGATAAAGAAGCTCCCAGCATGGCCAGAGTCAATGAAAAGCAGAGCATGCGCGCCCGTATTCTTTCCGCCCAGCTTCTGGATCGCTTCGCCAGCAGCGGCAACAAAGTTCGCATCAGCGACATTAAGCAGGCAGTTAAGAATTCCAATTCCTTTGCCACCAATATCAAAATGGCAGCAACCGTCATCGCTGACGGCAAATACGCCGGCAGTTCCATCGCCATCAAAGGGGAAAATCTGAGTCCTCTGGAATTCATCAGAAAATATGACGACAGCATGGTGAATACCGACAAAAAACTGGCCTCCGCCATCCTTATTCGCGCCGCAAAATATCCGGAATCCTTTGCCTGCATCGGCAAAACCGAGCAGGCCCGGGAATTGAGCCGCCTGTTCGCCAAGCCCGGTTTCGGGGGCTCCTACGAAAACGCGGACGTGAATGACCGGCAGAAAGCACAATCCCTTATGCAGGAGCTTACTAACGAGGTCAATAAGAAAATGTGCAGCTTTGCCGAAGGAGCCCTGGCTGCCGGCAAGGATCCCGCAGCCGTGGCCGCCAGGCTCAAGGAAAGCTTCAATGCCCTCTGCGCCCCCTTCCAGGGCACTCCGGAAGGCATCGGCGCGCTCGGCCAGTTTTTAGGCGAACAGGGGAAGCTTGCCAGCGCCGACGATCTTGCTCCGGCTCAGGATCCCGCGGCATACACCGCGCCGGATCCCGCAAACAAGAATTATGACTCGTTCATGAAGCTTAAGCAGGAGTTCCCCGATCTCAGCAACAGGCAGCTGGGTCAGATTGTGAATTTCCTGGTTCACAAAAGCGATAATGAAGATAAAACCATCAAAGCCAAATTACAGGATAAGTATATTGCCGGAGCCAAGTCGGGCGGCGCTGAAAAGTTCAGAACAGCTCTCAGGGATCTGCAAAAAGCTGCGGAATCCCATAATGCCGTGCTCCTTAAACAAACCGGCCAGGATCTTCTGAAGCTGTTTATGGATACCACCGGCACCAAAAAAATCACCGAAGTGGCCAAAGACAAAATTGCTGATTTTTCTGCCATGGTTATGCATTACGCTGCCATTACCGCTCCCGCAAATGAATTAAAGAGCATAAACACTGACATCCTGAAGGAACTCCAGGGCGCCATGGGCAAACATGCAGTCTTCAGAAGCAATGAAACAAATCCGGAGGCCAAGCTGATTCTGCAGCGGCATGCCTGCGAATGCGCCACTGTCACCTCTCTTCTTCTCGAAGTTAAGAATATAATAATGCCTGCCACGGATAATTTTGACACATTCGATACGGATACAGTCTCCGACAGCGTGAATAGCATGGTGAAGAATACGCTCGTCATGGGTCAATTGGAATTGCCGCAATACCAGGCTCAGATTGACAATGCCGTCTCCTCCTTCCCGGAAGACATCAGGGATCTCGCCAAAAACATGCTGACAGATATTGCAAAATCCAGAATTGCCAGGAAAGGCGAGAATCCCGGCGCAGTCATCAATGAAATCGCCGGTAAACTAAAAGATGCCAAACATCTTACCGAGTTCCTGAAGATCCGGAACGTGACTCAGGAACAGCTGGAGACTTTCAAGAACTCCGTATTATCCATGAATGAGCTGAAAAAGAACTACCAGGATCAGATTGATACCAAGCATGTTACCGGAAATACTCTCCATGACAATGTCTTAAGGGATGTGGACGGCCTGATGATCACCGGCATTAACGACGTGGATCTCATAGCCATAGCTGACAAGAAGCAGCGCAAGGACACCGCCAAAAACCTGTTTATGGAAAAAGTGCCGCAGAATCTGCTGGGATTTGTCACCAATTATGTCCAGCAGGGAGGCATGGGAGCGATGATTTACACTGGCATCCATGTCCCCGCCGCCGGTCAGGAACGGCTGATCCCTGATTGTCCGTCGATTGCAGATCTCATGAAGGACAATGCCCTGGGCAAGGCTGACACAGTTCATAACATCAAAATTGACGATAATACAATTGAAATCACCAGTAACATAACCGTGCAGGCGGGATTCACCAATGCCTTTGGCAGCACGCTCATCCTGCCGCACGACGGACAGTATGAGCTGTGTCAGTTCACGGTAGTTACTAAAATTGATATTTCCCAGGGCACTCTCGAAAACGGCGTCCCCAAAGGAATCTCGTTAAGCATTGCCAAAAAGGAGAGCTGAGTGAAATAACGGCCGCGCCGGCCGCCGGGAGGGCTCTTCCCGATAACGGTCAGAGCCCTCCCGGAAAACCGCCCTTTCGCGGCTGAACAGTTTTAAGGTTTATGCCCGGATTGCCTCCGGGCTCTTTCCTGCTCTGAACCAGCGCTTTTAAAAACAAGGAATTACTATGGCTATCCCCCTCCGCAGCATCACGGCCTGTCTGGCCTTTTTCATTTCCGCAGCCGCTCCGGCTGCCCCCGCTGTCTGGCAGGGCGGTTTCGGTCAGGGCTGGCAGGAATACAGCATTTCCAATGGCAAAGCGAGTTTCAGAATAGCCTGCAATGAAGCCTATAACGACACCTCCGAACACAGCATTGAGGTTACAGTGAACGGCAGGGATCTTTTTGCAGAGAAGGACAACCGGCTCGCCATCGTCATTAACGGCGCGACTTATCAGTTTAACCGGGGAGCTAACGAATACGGCTTCCCCAATGTGATAACGTCAAACCGCAATGACGCTGATAACTGGAAGGAGTTTATCGCCGCAGTCTCCCGGGCCTCCCGGATAGAGTTCTATTACGACGGCAAAAAGGCCGCTGAAATCAAACCCAAAAAGAGCAGTCTTAAAGAACTCAAATTCATGGAGGAATCCTGCAGGCCACTTATCGATAAAAGCGAAAACTGAAAACACGGCACTGCTCTTTAATCCCCGGGGCGGGTTTTACCTTCCCCGGGATTCCTCCTTCGGGCCTCACTGCTCCTGATTTGCGGGCTTTGCTCCCGAAAGCCGCGGCGGTACAAAAGGCGCGGGCCGTACACTGCGCTGCCTCCGGGAAGCGTCAGGATCTCCGGAATATTTACCGGAAGAACCCCCGTAAACTCCCCTTCCCCGAAAATCTTCCCGAGAGCGGCTCTGAAATTGGCGTTTCCGGCTGCTCTTTCTGTTCCGGCAGGGCCGGCGGTCTCCGGCGGGATATCAAGCCCGGCTCCCATATAGGAAAGCACCACGGCATCAGCCTCGGGATAAAACGCCGCGTCATAGGGAAGATTCCCGGAAACAAGCGCAAATCGGCCGCCGCCGGCATGGACATCATTGATGGCCCGGGAAAGAGCCTGATATGAGTCATTGCCGGCCCCCGGGAGTTCCTTCCCGCTTAGGTGCGAATACCCGATAACCGCATCAGCCCGGAGAATCTCTTCCCGCATTTCCGGAGTGTAATGAAGCTGACTGTCATTGCCGCTGTTACCTTTGTTCCCGTTATTCCCGCCGCCCCCGTTTTCCGGAGCGAGATAATAAAACGCGGTTACCCGGGTTTCCGGACTCAGGATGCCCCGGGCCCGGAGATCCTTTATGGCATAATCCGCCGCGGGAAGATCCTCCTCTTTCCGCATCAGGATAACCGCGGATTTCACGTCCGAGGTCAGGGGGAGCATGCCGTCCCGGTTTTTAATCAGGGTTATAGCCTCCCCGGCCATGCGGCGTTCCAGTTCATGGTGTTCCCGGGAACCCGGCCCGGCAGACTCCGGAAACACCTCCTCCGCCAGGGGGAGGTAGGGCCGGCCGGATCCGGGATTACGGATATCGAAAATACCGTATTTCACCTTAAGTCTCAGAATGCGGCGGACGCTTTCATTAATGCGATCCTCCGGAATATAGCCTTCGGAAACCAGGCGGGCGATTCCCGCAATATACTCATCATAGAACACGCCGTCCTCCCGGTTCCGGAGATCCTGCGGGAGGAGCAGCATGTCCGTTCCGGCGTTAATAACCTTTTCGGCCAGATTGATGCGGTATTCTAAAGACTCCGACTCTCCCGGCACCAGCCCGGTCATAAGCACCGCCTCCATTTCCAGCGCATCGGAAAGCACCACACCGTCAAAGCCCAGATCCTTCCGGAGCAGATCCCCGATTAAGACTGCGGACAAGGTGGCCGGATAATGGCCCCGGGTAACCCCGTCCCCGTAAATCTGAAGATCATCGGCCTCCGGACAGGTGATATGGGCGGTCATGATCATGTCCGCCCCGCGCTGCGCCGCTATCCGGAACGGCAAAAGCTCGGCATTCATGAGCTTCTCCCGGGATCCGTAGACGGCGGGGAGACTTCTGTGGCTGTCTGTAACCGTATCGCCATGGCCGGGATAGTGCTTGAATACCGGGATAATCCCTTGCTGCATTAGTCCCCGGGCATAGGCAGCGCCCAGAAGGCCGACCGTTTCCGCATCATCGGAAAATGATCGCGCCCCGATAACCGGATTGGCGGGATTGCTGCTTACGTCGACTACGGGAGCGAGATTCACGTTAAAGCCCAGCGAGCGCAGCTCCTCCCCGATAACCGATCCGGTGAGGTAGGCGTTTTCGGGAGCATTAGGAGTAGCCCCCGCCGCCATGCTGCCAGTCATGCGGGTGCCCTGGCGGAGCCGCGATACCCGGCCGCCCTCTTCGTCCACGGCCAGAAAATAGGGAATGCGGAGAGTTCGCCCCGGAGTTTGGGCGGGGATGTCCCGGAGATCTGAAAGGAGCTCCGCGGTCTCGGCATTGTCTTTGAGATTGATGCCAAAAAGAATGATGCCGCCGTAGGCATGAGCTGACAAAATATCCCGAAGCTCCGGAACCTGTTTAAGATCGGTTACCGGCTGTTTGTTCCAGGTTCTCATGGCCGGAATTATCATCTGGGAGATCCGATCATCCAGGGACATGCCGGAAATGAGCCGGCTCAGGCGGTTCTCGGTGTCCGGATCCAGGGCATATCCTCCGGAGGCCGCGCTTAAGCTGCGTTCCGGAGCCGGGATTCCGGGCCACATTATAAGCGCCGCCATTATGAGAGCTTTTAAGACTGCTCTGCCCGCCATTTTCCTTCTCCCGCATTTGCCCTGCCGCTAACTGCGAAATTATAAAACCGGAAGGCTGCTCCGCCATGCTCCGGGCTTCCGAATCGTGACCGGAGATCCCCTGCCGCCGGTCAGATTCCGGACATAAAGAAGCCGCGGCAGATTAAGAGGAAACCGGCCGCGGCTTTGGAAAGAAATGACGGATTAAGGAGTTAAGGTCAGGCCGGAGCCTGTTCCTTCTGATTCCGCTC
>JAEEGL014366311.1_pt1 | contig 12649 bp, 11 predicted proteins | sample 9134231 | NCBI WGS metagenome assembly JAEEGL01 (sample SAMN16246548, study PRJNA631951) | gut metagenome | biome: gut microbiome; feature: rumen; material: fiber-attached | host: Bos | place: Iran: Karaj | collected 2018-10
AGAGACGATGGCCGGTGCTGCACAGACGCTGACAAGCGACCAGGCGCAGACGACACTCAGCGACATCATCGTCGCTGACCATCAGATGACCTTGTCTGCCAACGTCACCAACAGCAGCCAGTGGCTGAACTTCCAAGGCTTCTCCCTCACTTACAAGAATCCATTTGTCACGGTGCAAGTGCCTGCATCCGGCTATACGACCTTCTATTACAGCAACCAGAGCTTCCTGCTCCCCGAAGGCATGCAGGCTTTCACCTTAAAAGAGAATAACGGTACGATCGTCGTCAGCCGGGAGTTCAACGAAGCCGGATCGGTTCTCCCTGCCGGCCAGGGGGTGCTCCTGAAAGCCGAACCTGGTACATACGTCATGATCCCCACGACGCGGAAGAAGGCGGTCGACGCGCTCAATCAGTTGCGAGGTTCCGACGAGGATCAGCTGACGTACGGAGGCAACTTCTACTACATGCTGTGCGAGGACGTGCAGGAAACAGGATGGAAATGGAACGCGGCAGGCGGTGCCACTTTTGTCAATCCCGCGCACCATGCTTACTTCGTCTCTCAAAGCCAGACGACGCCTCAGGACTTCTACCCTCTCGAACAACTGACGTCCGTGCCTGAAGTCGCCCTTGAGACGGGTGCTGAAGAAGGACCTTTGTATAATCTTGCCGGACAACGCGTCGATAAATCCTATCGTTCCATCGTCGTCAAGAAAGGCAGCAAACTGCTTGTCAAATGACGGCACAGAGCGCTTCTGCGTTGAAAAAAATCCATTCGTCTTCATGTTCGTCTTCGTTGCATGAATTGTGAATTATGAATTATGAATTGTGAATTGTGAATTGTTTTCGTCTTCGTCTTCGGAAATCAGTTTATTTAGTGATGAAATGCACTTTTTAATGCATTTTTATATTAGAACCCGAAATAATCACTATCTTTACCCCCGAAAGGGCAAGAAAATGGATAAAAGACAAGCTTTAAGCCAGGATGAAGCTTTGGCATTAGTCCGACAATATAAACAGGTCATCCGGCACTTGTTCGACCAAGAGCCCAGGATCATGATGTTCGGGTCGTATTCCAAGGGATACGCCAATCCGGACAGCGATATTGACGTGGCTGTCATCGTGCCGTCCTATGGCGACTGAAAGCTTGAGATATCGAAGCAACTCTGGCACAATGTCGATCAGGTCAGCTTCCTCATTGAACCCGTCTTGATGGCCGACGACCGCTGGTCGCCGCTGTATGATGATGTCATGCGAACGGGAATAGCGGTGTAACCATAATTATACATTATCAATTATCCATTATCCATTATACATTTTTAATGTGTCAAGCGTCTCTTCGAGCCGAGCGGTGAATTGTGCATTGTGAATTGTGAATTGTGAATTGTTATCGTAGATTTTTTCCCGTTTTTCTTCGTTCATTCTTCACTTTTTCTTATCTTTGCCCCAAACAATACGTTTAACCCTAATGGTACCTCGTTATGTCTATACGACTGAATATTAAGCGTTTAGCATTCGAGGGGGGGGTAAAATTAGGCCCTCTTCGTCTGGTGAGCCGTGCTCGCCTCAGCGCAGACGTAATGCGCTAACAATCTTTGCGATAACACTTTTTGCGGCGCTCTTTGTCGCTCCCGCCCTCGCTGGCTGCAGCCGGGGTGACGAACCTGTGCGCACTGATCCCACGACGCGCGCGCTGACGCACGCCGACAGCGTACGCCTCGGCCTCATCATCGAGCTGCAGGCCGATTCGGCATGGGACGGTACGATAGACGTGAAATTCTAAGACAACGCACGCCGAACACTTCACCAAAGTTCACCGCAAGGCGGTTAACGAACGTTAAATAGTACACCAAAAGTACACTAAAAATACACTTAAAATACACTTTAACAAACTTTAAATTCACCTAAAGTTCACCTCCACGTCAAAAAACGCCGCTTTCATCGAGCAGAGGCTTTATATGGACATGAATTGACGTAATTGACGTAATGAATGGAGAGAATTTTGACAAAAAGAACGCATGGCAAAGAAGGCATTGGATATCGAACGGCTCATAGCGCTGCAGAACGCGGGGCTCGAAGCTTCCGCGGAGGTGCGGCAGGCGGTGAACGAGGCCATTGACAAGCACGACCTCAGTCCCGACGAAACGCTCTGCATGTTCTCGCGCCTCGCTGCTTCCTATATCCATACCATGCAGAGCTCCTGTCCCGATGCCAACTCCCGCGATGCGGTCGAAGACCTCTTCCTCGACATGCTTGACAAATACCTCGCCCTGCTCGATACGCAGGAGGTGAAGGACGCGATGGAAAGGGAGAAGAGGAGGAAAATGAACTAAACATAAATATGTAAGAGATTCAAGCAGAATATTATTGAAGATAATTTTTAAGACTCTGTAAAACTATGGCTACTTGGCAATTATACAAATGTAATAAATGCGGCTATGAGGTTAGAACTGAACCTCAGGGCTTTTATGCTTTGATGAGTGGGCAATACTACAATTTCAAGTGCAAGAAATGTAAGGAGATAGTAAGCCTTTCATCCAAGGATATTGGTGAGATGGGATATTTCCCTAAATGCCCAAAATGCGGAGAAGAGAAATACTTGTCAACTTGGAATCCCGTTGAAGGCAAATGCCCGAGGTGTAATGCCAGAATGACAAGAGTAAAAGATACAATTATCCTTGCAGACTAATAAGACATTATGCAATACGAATCAACGTTTAATGCGATAGATAACATCCTGCGGAATGAGGCGGGATGTTCGACGGAGCTGGACTATATCGAGCAGACGTCGTGGTTGCTGTTTCTGAAATACCTCGATGATTTAGAGGCGGAGAGGGAGATGAACGCGATGATGGCTGGCAAGGAATACAAGCGCATCATCACGGGCTTCATGCGATGGACTCAGTGGGCAGCACCGAAGAAGGCCGACGGCACGCCCGACGACATCAACTGCATGACGGGCCCCGACCTGCAGCAGTTCGTGGATACGAAGCTGTTCCCCTCGTTAAGGAAGTTCCAAGAGACGGCCAGCTCTGCCAACTCCCTTGAATATAAGATAGGTGAGATATTCGCTGAGCTGCGCAACAAGATTACGAGCGGCTACAACCTGCGCGAGATTATCAACCTCATCGACTCGCTCCACTTCCAGAGTGCCGAGGACAAGCACGAGATGACCGTGCTCTATGAGTCGAAGATTGCGCGCATGGGCAATGCCGGGCGCAACGGCGGCGAGTACTACACGCCCCGTCCGCTGATTCGCACTATCGTTAAGGTAGTGAATCCGCGCATCGGCGAAACGGTCTATGACCCTGCCTGCGGCTCTGCGGGCTTCCTGTGCGAAGCTTTCGCGTATATGCAGCAGCAGGTGAAGAGCACGAAGGACGCGAGTGTGCTGCAGGAGCATACTTTCTTCGGCAAGGAGAAGAAGCCGCTGCCGTATATCATCGCCACGATGAACATGATCTTCCACGGGGTGGCAGCGCCCAACATCATCCGCGGTAATACGCTGGCAGAGAACCTCAGTCAGGTGCAGGAGCGCGACCGCAAGGACGTCATCCTCGCCAATCCGCCCTTCGGCGGTTCGGAGCGCGGCGAGGTGCTGCAGAACTTCGACCTGCGCACGAGCGAAACGGCGTATATGTTCATGCAGCATTTCATCAAGATGATGCGCACGGGCGGCCGCGCAGGCATCGTCATCAAGAACACGTTCCTCTCGAACGGCGACGCTGCTGCGCTGCGCAAGATGCTGATGGACCAGTGCAATCTGCATACCATCCTCGACCTGCCCTCGGGCGTGTTCCAAGGTGCAGGCGTGAAGACCGTGGTGCTCTTCTTCGACAAGGGCAAGCCGACGGATAAGATTTGGTACTACCAGCTGAACCCCGGACGCAACCTGGGCAAGACGAATGCGCTCAACGAGGACGACCTCGCTGAGTTCCTTGAGCTGCAGCGCACCAAGGCCGACAGCGAGAATTCGTGGACGATAGACCGCGCGTCCTTGGGTGAGGACTGCGACCTCAGCGTGAAGAACCCGAATAAGGTTGAAGAGAAGGACGAGCGGAGCTCTAAGGAGATAGCCGATTCGCTCCTCTCGCTCCATAACGAAGCACAAGAATTGCTGAACAAGATAAAGGAGATGATATGAAAGAAGGATGGACATATAAGAAGTTGGGGGAGGTGGCAACCTTTGCAAGAGGTTTGACTTACTCAAAAAATGATGAAGCGGAGTCATCAAGTAAAGTGGTTTTACGCTCAAATAATATAGATTTAATTGCAGGTAAATTAGATTTCTCTGAATTAAAGTATTTGAAAGAGACTTATGATATACCATCAGATAAGAGAATAAAAAGAGGTAGTCTTTTTATTTGTATGTCTAATGGAAGCAAAGCCCACCTAGGAAAAGTCGCTTATATAGACAAAGATTACAATTACGCCTTTGGTGGCTTCATGGGACAAATAACTCCCACCGAAGAGGTTGATGGGTTATTCCTTCATTATGCTTTATGTTCACCAAATTATAAAGCCTATATCAAATCATTATCAGAAGGAGCCAATATTAATAACCTAAAATTTAAAGACTTATCGGAGTTCCCATTATGCTATCCTTCCCTCTCCGAGCAGCGCGCCATCGTCGCCCGTCTTGATTCAGCCTTTGCCCAGATTGATTCCCTGAAAGCGAATGCGGAGAAGCAGCTAAGCGAAGCCCGCCAACTCTTCCAAAAAGCGCTCGAAGAAGCAATGACACCGAAAGAGGGGTGGGAAGAGAAGACGCTGGGAGAAATTGCACAAATTAAAATAGGACCTTTTGGCAGTTTGCTCCATAAAAAAGACTATATATCAGGTGGAATACCATTAGTTAATCCTGTTCATATGATTGAGGGGAAAATTAAAGCTAATCATGATTTTTCCATCTCTGAAGATAAGGCAAAAGAGCTTTCCAACTATATATTAAAAGAGAATGATATTATTCTTGCCAGAAGAGGGGAAGTAGGAAGATGTGCCCTGGTTTCTTCCAATGAAAATAATTATCTTTGTGGCACGGGCTCCATGTTCGTTAGATTCGACAAGGAGGTAGATTATAGTTTTATGCTTTTAATGTTCAGTTCAAAGATGTGCAAGGATTATTTGGAAAAGCATGCTACAGGGGCTACTATGCCCAACATTAATTCTGTAATTGTCAGTAATATGCCCCTAATGTTACCCCCTCTCTCCACCCAACACTCCATCGTCGCCCATCTTGACGCCCTCTCCTCCAACGTCCGTGCTTTGGAAGAGAAGCTGAAGAAGATGAAGGATGAGTGTGATGTGCTGAAACAGGCGATGCTACGCGAAGTATTAGAATAAAATGGAAAGGTCACTTGGCACCATAATGAGAACGCAGCGACACGATTGCGACCAGCACCTCGGTATCGTGGATTTCATAAATCATGCGGTACTGCTTGTTGATGCGTCTCGACCACGTCTCTGTATATGCCATAAACTACAGCGATTCCATCAGTGCCATAATGTCTTCCTTGCTCTCCAGCCGTGTGAAAGTTGCACCTGGGGCGTGGGCGGCGGCGATATCTTCCTCCACGGCTTTCACGTTGCGAGAGTCCGCGAAGAACGTGTCGCCGGAAGGACTGACCTCGTATGGATCGACGTGGAACGATACGGTGGACATAACTTCAAAAGTGTTTGTTTCTGGGCGCAAAAGTAGGTATATTATTCGAAATTACAAAAAAATAGCATAAAAATATGGACGAAACAGCGACACGCCGCAAGAAGATAGACCCTAAGCTCTATGAGGTGGGCTGGGAGCAGGTGCCCGAAAGTGAGATCCTGACGGAGCAGCGCGCCTACGTGATAGCGCCCGGCAAGGTCTCGCGCCTGTCGGTGAACCGCCACCCGAAGAAGGCTGACTATATCCTCGTGTACAAGAAGCAGAAGCTGGCGGTCATCGAGGCGAAGAGCGACGAGAAGGACGTCAGCGAGGGCGTGGCACAGGCTAAGCTCTACGCCGAGTTGCTGAAGATACGCTTCGCCTACTCATCCAACGGCGACCAGATATGGGCTATCGACATGGGCGTTAAGGACGCTCAGGGCAACTACGTCATTCCCTCGAAAGAAGGCCCCGCCGACCGCTTCCCCTCGCCGCAGGAATTGTGGCAGATGACCTTCCCCGATGTGAATCCGTGGCGCGACCGCTTCAACCTGCAACCGCTGAACCGCGGCGGTGGGCGCGAGCCGCGCTACTATCAGGAGATAGCCATCAACCGCGTGCTGGAAGCCATAGCCAAAGGCGAAGAACGCATCCTGCTGACGATGGCCACGGGAACGGGCAAGACGTACACGGCATTTCAGATATGCTGGAAGCTGTATCAAACGAACTGGAACCTACGCGGTGTTGACCAGAAGCCGCGCATCCTGTTCATCAGCGACCGCAATATATTGGCGAATCAGGCGAAGAACGACTTCGAGCAGTTCCCCGAGGACGCTATGGAGCGCATCACGCCCGAACTGCTGCACGACAAGAAGCACCGCGACCGTGTGCCCAAGGCGCGCCACCTGTACTTCACCATCTTCCAGACGTTCATGGCAAACGACCCGAGCGGCACTCCTTTCTTCATGCAGTACCCGCCCGATTTCTTCGACTTCATCATCATCGACGAATGCCACCGCGGCGGCGCCAACGACGAGAGTGAATGGCGGCAAGTGATGGAGTATTTCAAGCCTGCCGTGCAACTGGGCATGACCGCCACGCCGCGACGCAAGGTAAACGCCAACACCTATAAATACTTCGGTGACCCCGTGTATAGCTACTCGCTGAAGCAGGGCATCGAGGACGGCTTCCTCACGCCCTTCCGCGTGAAGATAGCCACGAGCAATATTGATGACTACCACTTCGAGCCAGACGACGATGTGGAGCAGGGCGAGATAGACACCGCGAAGACCTATACCGAGCAGGATTTCTACGCCGGAAACATCGAGATACGCCAGCGCGACGAGCACCGCGTGAAGGAACTGCTTGGTCAGATCAGGCCCGACGATAAGACGTTGGTGTTCTGCTGCACGCAGCGCCACGCGATGATTATCCGCGATATGATCAACCGATGGAAGACGGTGCCCGACGCGAACTACTGCGAGCGCGTGACCGCCGACGACGGTGCCGAAGGCGAGAAGAAGCTGAAGCTGTTCCAGAACAACGATATGCTGCGCCCGACTATCCTCACCACGTCGCAGAAACTCTCGACAGGCGTCGATGCACGAAACGTGAGGAATATCGTGCTGATGCGCCCCGTGAATAATATCGTGGAGTTCAAGCAGATTCTCGGCCGCGGCACGCGATTGTTCGACGGCAAATACTATTTCACGCTCATCGACTTCGTGGGCGCCTCGCAGGTGTTTAAGGACAAGGATTGGGACGGCGAGGACCCGTACTGCCCCGATTGCGGCAACTATCCTTGCTCGTGCGGCAGAACGCCTAAGGTGTGCTCGCAATGCGGCAAGAACCCTTGCGAATGCCCGCCGCCACCGCCACCCGAACCGTGCCCCGTGTGCGGCAACCTGCCCTGCACCTGCGAGGGCACAGGCGGCGTGCCGAGGAGGACCATCAAGGTGAAGCTGTCGAACGAGCGCGAGCTGAGGCTTTACACGCTGTGGGACGAGCGCGTGCAGTTTGGCGACGAGATGCTGAGCCTGGCAGAGTACGTCAAACGCCTGTTCGGTGCCCTGCCCAAGTTCCTGCAAGGCGAGGACGATCTGCGGGAGCGGTGGTCGCAGCCCGACACGCGCGAGCAGCTCCTGAACCTGCTGGCCGACAGCGGCTTCCCCGAGGACAAGCTGGAGATGACGCGACGCTTCCTCGACATGGAGCAGTGCGACATGATGGACGTGCTGGCTTACCTGGCCTACAACACTACGCCCATCGACCGCGAGCGCCGCGCCACGATCCTGCGCGAGCAAGCAAGGCAGGAATATTCCAAGGCGCAGCAGGAGTTCGTGAACTACGTCATGAACCTGTACGTGCGCAACGGCTTCAAGGAGCTGGGCTCCGACAAACTGCCCACGCTCATCAACATGAAATACCACTCGCCCATGGATGCCGTGCAGCAACTGCAGATGAATCCCAAGCAGATACGCGACTTCTTCCTCGGCATGCAACAGCAGCTGTACAACGGGCAAGCGGTGGTCAATCTGAGCATCACCAACCAATTCAACGGCCCCGTAGGGCAAGTCATACAATAAAACGAGGTATAATAACGTTATATCATAAAAAGGACATATTAGCTTAGCGACGTAATCATCGCAATCTTTGGGGCTCCAATCTCGACTCTGGCGTAAGCCTATTATTTCCCAAGAAGATATGCGACCATCGCTTCGCGTGACTAGTTCACGGCGAGGGCGGCGGTCGTATTCAGTTTGGGAAAGTGTCGAGACTGGAGCCTTGCTGTTTACGAACACGTGCCCTTGCCTTTATTCGTAGAAACTTATCATGGAAAAGAACGACAATAAGCAATCGAGGCCAAGCACCACCAACCACTTCTATGGCCCGATAGGTCAGTACATCGAACACGTGGAGCACAACCATTTCGGCATGGACAGCGAAGGACATTTCCAATATGCCGATGGCGACAGCGCCACCATGCAGCGCCAGCTCTTCCCCGGCTTGCCGACGAAGGAGATGATGTGCCAGGCGGTGGCGGCGGCGGTGCGCAACGGGCTGTGGTACGGCAACCAGGCGTGGGCCGTGGTCTATCGCGTTTATCAGATGAAGGGTTATATGGGCAGCATGAAGGATTTCACGCGCGAGGTGAAGGACTGGCCTACGGGGCTGGCAGCCTCATGCAACTACGATGCTGTGCAGAAGCCCATCGCCAAGGGAATCATGATAGGGCCATTAGAAAAATGGGTGGCGAACGGAGCTCCGGAGCTGGTGGTGGAACTGGCTATGACCATGCTGACAGAATTGGAAAAGATGACGAATAAAGACACGAAAGAGTAGTATCGCATTCTTATTTTTCTTCTGTTTTTTCTGTTTTTTCTGATAATCATTCTTATTTTTCTGATAATGCGCTAAGGCACTGACAATTCTTGTCGGTGCCTTTTCTTTTGCGTACCTTTGCAGCCGAGTAAGTCGACATGCTCAAATTAACGTAAAACCTAAAACTTAATAGGTATGGAAAAACGAGAAATGTTTAAACTGATTGTGCGGGCTGCGCTGGTCGTGGCCGCCGTCGTCACCATCGGCTACTGGGCAGCTGTGCTGCAAAGCCCCTCTCTGGCTTGGAACTAAAACTAAAACTAAAACTAAAACTAAAACGAAAGATTATGAAACAAATTAACAGCCTGAACGACCTCGATGAATTGTATGATTTCGTTGAGGGGATTTATAGTCGTATGTCAGACTACGTTGACACGATTAGCGACTACAAATTTGCTATCGAGATGCTGTATCTCGCTGATAAACATAGCGAAGATGTAGATGACGACGAACGTATAAACCGAAAGAACTACACACATGTCCGTGACGTGGCATTGGATAGTCTCAACCGTCTGCAAAGCAAATTGGAAGAATTATATTGCGATGAAGCGAGTGCCGAACTCAAAGGCGTTAGAAACGCTATCTATAGCCTTTCCGATTTTGCCAGTAGCATAGTTGATCCCTTCACCACCATCGCCAACGAGACGGACACTACAGTCACGTTAATCCGCAAGGCTGACATACTCAGGGAGGCGATCGGTATCGACCTGCGAAAGGCGCTAAGCGGCCTGGACAGCGAAGAAGAAAACGAAAACGAAAACAATTCATAATTCACAATTCATAATTCATAATTAATCAAACTAAGACTAAAACTTTTTTGTAAGACAACGCGCTCGACCTTGGTCGCTTCACACTTGAAGAATTAAACGAATTATACGAATTTTTCATGTCCTATGAGACGACTCAGCCAAGCTATTTGGGGTCGGCCTATCGGCCTCAAAATTATCAGAAAATTGAATAAGAAAATTATCAAAAGATATGTCCAATAGCAGTTCTTATAATTTTTTGAATTAATTTTCTGATAATTTTGAGCGTAGCGACCATCCCCCTGTCCTATGGCATAAATTCGTTTAATTCTTGAAGTGTCAAGCGTCTCTTCGAGCCGAGCGCGTATAATTCGTTGTTATAAAATAATCCTGTTATGAAAACGAAGGACAAGAATGTTCATGAGTTCACGGGCGGAAGTGATACGTTCCGCCTGAAGGACGGCACGCGCCTGGAATGGGTGCCCGGGTGGTACGGCGTGCTCCAGTACTGCCCCGACGATATCTTCAACGAACGGCCGTTCAGACTATGGCACGTTCACAGGTTGAATCAGTTTAAGAAGAGGATGGTCAGGAATGAGATTAAACCGATTTTGGTCAAATCTAATCTTGATGAAGGCCGGCCAAGAGTCGGATTCAATTTCAAATATAAGGGCAAGATTGTTAATCTCATTCGCTCCCGCCTGATCATGGAGTGTTCGCTTGGCTTCACCATCGCAGACCCTCGCCATTTTGTCGTTGACCATATCAACGGCAATACGCTTGACGATAGGATCAGTAACCTGCAGGTGATCACCCAGAGGGAGAACTGTAGGCGAAGCGAAAGGTTTAAGGCCAATACCAAGCTATCTCCCAAAGATAGGGTGAAGAGCTGCGAGAAACGTTTGAAGCGAATAAAGGAAATTCGCAATGATGTCATGACGGCGTTCAGCGCTCAGATCGCCGCAGGCGACATGAGCCGTATCGACGTGGAGTTTGAGGTGTCACTGCGTTATTTAGAGGAGGAAAAGGCTCATGGAAATCAATAGGGACATCGACGCGCTGGAAGCGCGACTGAACGAATGCGACAATGTGCGCTTCGTATTCGTGAAACGTGACAACTCCATCCGCGAGGCACACGGCACGCGGCGGCTCTTAGCCATTCCGCACGACTCGTGGCCAAAGGGTATGCGCAAAGCTTCGCCAAGCGTGCTCACCTTCTACGACCTCGACAAAGGTGCCTGGCGCTGCCTCAGACGATCGTCGCTGCTCGGATGGTTCGAGGTGGACGAATAAAGTGAAAGGTAAAAAAGCATAGATTATGGCTAACGATAATCCCCACAGCCCACAATGGCTGACCTGTGACCTCGACTGCGACCTATGCGACGAGATGCAGAATTGCCCTTTGATAAATCCTGACGAAATGACTACTCGCATTATGACCTCAAAACAAAAGGGTTTTAAAGAGAAGGGAAAGAAAACGAAAAGAAAAAGAAGCAAAAAGAAAAGAAATAAGAAAGACCAAGAGTAAGGGAACCACCATGGTTTGTTTTTGCTAATCCGAAATTTCAACATCAAAGGTTTATACGTATGGCACAACGAAATAACGAATTACAGATTGACTGGCCTGCTTTCATCAATTGGTTCAATCAGACTTTGAAGCTTTACGGTAGTAATGTACCGCCAATCAAATATATCACCAAGGGCAAAAAATCACAAGTGCAACGGCTCGTCAATGAGGTAGGCACAAAACAACTTCTCGTAGATGCCGTGGTTCACATGTGTAAAAGCGACTTCCTAAATGGTCATGTTAAAACGTCCAGCTATGTCCGAGGATTCATAGCTTCCTTCGTTTGGCTGGTTGAGAACAATGAGCGCCTTGCTGACGTGGCTAATGGACGCTATGACAACCCGCCTGAACAAGAGCTATCGCCCGAAGAAAAGTGGCAGCTTGAAAAGGAGAAGAGAGCCATGGAGCGGGAGAAGCGAAGGGCAGAGGCGGAAGAGATCATTGAGGAAGAGCGCGAGGCGCGCCGACGGCAGCGTGAATACGATGCAGCACACGCGGCAACGCCCGAGGAAATAGAGCGCATCCTGGCTGGGAACCCGCTACCAAAGCTGAAACCAACTGAACTAACACCCCATCAACGTATCTTCAATAATGACATCTAAACATTTAAACCTACAACAACAATGGAAAAGCATTCATTCACTCCGGCATTCTATGAGGCCGTATTTAAGGAAATCAAGGAATCCGACCTCACAGTTGTAACCGAAGATAACGAATATGGTTACTTCGACCTCTTCTTATCAGTAGGCATGTATGACGTATCGCTGACGGCAAGGTTTTACGTCTCGACAGACTCTGATGACTTCTTCATCTTCGGTCATTGGGTATCGAACACCTACCCGGTGTTTGAAAACCTCATCGAAATCGACAATGTCAAAGTCACTCTGACGAACGGAACGCCCGTTGAGGGCTTCTCGATCGACGACTTCTGGAAGCAGTTCAACGTCGATAAGTCACCGAGCGGTTTTCAGAAAAGAGAAAAAGTTTTCTTCAGATGCGATGGCTCTCAAATCATGAGAAAGGGTACCTTTGTCGCACATAATGCTGAAATGGACAGCGACGTGGTTGAAGAGGAAGGAACAGGCAAGATTTATTACGTCCTTCCATGGAATTCGTTCATTGGAAAGGTAAGAGAGCCGCCGAATTAACGTTCATTAGTTTAAACAACGTTAAAGGTGATGTAAAGCCCTTGTTTTATTGATATAAATCAAGTACCTTTGCACTGCCAAAGTTAAAAATAGGCAAAATTTTCGTGCGCAAGCACCCCAGTTCACTTTATTTATTCACCTTAAATCTATTATTTCTATGAAGCAACCAA
>JAEEGL016459372.1_pt1 | contig 12649 bp, 13 predicted proteins | sample 9134231 | NCBI WGS metagenome assembly JAEEGL01 (sample SAMN16246548, study PRJNA631951) | gut metagenome | biome: gut microbiome; feature: rumen; material: fiber-attached | host: Bos | place: Iran: Karaj | collected 2018-10
AATATATCTGTTATTTATCCACATGAACCACATAACAAATGGGAAGAATCTAAACAAATATTAAAAGATTTAATAAACAAATATAATGTTGATATCGTAGCTATCGGAAATGGAACAGCATCAAGAGAAAGTGAAAAATTAGTATCTGAAACTATCAAAGAACTTGGTAAATGCAAATATGCAATTGTATCAGAAGCAGGAGCAAGCGTTTATAGTGCAAGCCCACTTGCAATAAGTGAATTTCCTGATTTAACTGTTGAAAAAAGAAGTGCTGTATCAATCGCAAGACGTTTACAAGATCCATTAAATGAATTAGTTAAAATAGATCCAAAATCAATTGGTGTTGGTCAATATCAACATGATGTTTCACAAAAGAAATTATCAGAAAGTTTAGATTTTACAGTTACAAAATGTGTTAATAATGTAGGAGTAAATATCAATACAGCTTCCCCTTCTATACTTAAATATATATCTGGTATGACTAAATCGATAATAGATAAAATAATAAAATATAGAAATGAAAATGGAAAAATTAATTCAAGAGAAGAGTTAAAGAAAAAGAAACTTATTTCTGATAAAGCATATGAACAATCAATTGGTTTTATAAGAGTTATTAATGGAGATAACCCTCTTGACGAAACAAATATACATACAGAAAGTTATGAAAAAACTTTAAAATTATTAAATCATATTGGTTTAACAACAAAAGATTTAGGTTCAAAAGAATTAGTTAATGAATTAGATAAAATAGATATTAATCAAATTAGTAAAGAATTAGATATAGATCTTTATACATTAAATGATATTATTGACTCACTAAAGAAACCTAATAGAGATTTTAGAGATGATTTTCAAACACCAGTATTAAAAAGTGATATATTAACATTAGATAATTTAAAAATTGGAATGCCTCTGGAAGGAACAGTTAGAAATGTTGTGGATTTTGGTGCATTTATAGATATAGGACTTCATAATGATGGTCTTGTACACATATCAAAAATAACTAATAAATATATTAAACATCCAAGTGAAGTTTTATCAGTTGGAGATATAATTACTTGTTATGTTTTAGATATTAACAAAGAAAAAGAAAAAGTATCATTAACATTAATTAATCCAAATAATTAAAAAAGAAGTTTTAAAAAACTTCTTTTTATTTTTTATAAATTTCATAACAAATTCCATGACCATTTCTATATGAAACAAATTGATCCCAAGTCATTTTTCTATAACCAGAACCATTTTGTGTATAATATGAATCAAATATAGTAAATGTATCTGTTTTTGGATCATAATCTACTATTGATATGTAGTGTGCACCACCATTAATAACAGTAGCAACCTGCCCATCACGAGTTAAACAATTTATTACATTTCCTTTAGAACAATTCATTGTACGAGAATAACATCCCATTTCTTGAGCAATTTTATTGAATAAATCATCAGAATTTGTTGTTTTAGATTTACCATATAACTTATTAACATTATAAATAATATCACATGGTGTTACCTCTCTACCTAATAAATTTGAATATACTTCAGCTGCTGTACATGTACCACATCCAGATCCACCAAAACCATACCATACAGGGAATCCCATTCTTTGACAATATGCAACAACTTCAGCCTCCCAAGCTCTTTGTTGGTATTCTTTGCTTTTTGGTAAAACGCTTGTTCCTGAAAAACTAAATTTATTATCATTCTTATTAAATTTATATATACTACCCTTACCTTTTTTGAATGCATCCATTCCTTCTTTAGTAAACGTACTTTCATTAATTCCTTTAATACAACAAATCATATTAGAAACATCTTCTATTAAGCCTTCTAAAGAACCAAATAATGAAGCATCTTCACTTGCTAAACCAGCAAGCAATTCTCTAAAATGATTTAGTTCATTATATATTGCAGTATATTCTGCTATTTCAGCAGTTACATCAATTACATTTCCATTTCCATCAGTAGTACCATTTATAGATGCCAAATAATTTATATATCCTAATATTTCTTTTAATTTTGTTTCTATTTCTGGAAGTTTAGCATCATCTAATTCAGCATAACCTTCCATATAATTTAACATAGAATTATTAGCATTTTTAATATTATTTATTAAATTTGAACAAATAGTTTTTAATGTATTAAATACATTGATATAAAGAGATAGTTTAACTCTAACAGCATCATATCCACCACCAACTAAAATACTTGTTGATGAACTATTAAATGAAGATAGTTTACTAGCTATTTGTGATGAGATATCTATAACATGTTCAAATGTAGCCATATTATCATTGTTTGCACTTGATAAATCGCCTGATAATACCTTAGCCATTAGAACTCACCCCCATCATATCCATAATCTTTATAGTCTTCGTCCTCTTTTGACTTCTTATATACACTATAACCAGCAACTCCAGCACCTACAACAGCCGCTCCAGCAGCGATTGCTCCAATTGCTTTACCAACATTTGAATTAGAAGTAGTCTTTTCTGGTACATTATCATTACCCACCTGTACAATATCTGAAACTACTTTATCATCTTCTATTGGTTGTGGTTGCTCAAATGTATCAACAATTGTATCACTTTCCATTGTTGGTGCACTATCTAATGTATCTTCAGGAATTGTTTCTTCAATAACTGGATCACTAACAATTGTATCACCTTTATTATTTTTAGGAGATGAATATGATGATCCAGAAGATTTAGATGTTTTACTACCTTTAGATGTAGAAGTTGTTTCTTTTGGTTTTGATTCCATTGTCTTAGTTTCTGGTTCTTTCTTACCAATAACCTCTTCTACCTTACCTTGAGTTTGCTTTTCTTCTTTTGTAGGAGTAGTAACTATTTCATCCTCTTTTTTAGGTGTTGACTCTTCTTTTGTCTCCTCTTTCTTAGTAGTTTTCTCTTCTAGTTTTTTCTTAGCTTCTTCCGCTTCTTTCTTAGCATCATCTATTAATTTCTTAGTATCATCTTCTTGTTTAGTATCTTGAGTTTTTGTTTCTTCTTGTGGTTTTGAAGTTTGAGTTCCACTACCTATAGCAGGACTTGATCCAACTGGCGCACTATATCCGCCACTATTTCCGCCATAATTATTACCACCTGTATTTGAACCAGTGTCATTACCACTCTTACTTCCGTTTACATCATCATTCCATCCTTCAATAATTGGAACATCTTTTTCTAATGCATCACTTATACTTGCAAGAGCATATTCTGATAATTCAACAACATCTCCACTTTTACTCTTAACTTCGAAACCAAGAGTAGTACTCTCACCTGCAAGAAAATTATCCATGTTAACAAAACCAGTACCAACTGATTGTATGTTACTAAGTTCATTATTAAACTTCTCAAATAAAGCTTTTATTTCATTTAAAAGTTTTGTTTCTATTTCAGGCTCAGCGCTTGGAATTTTAGTTGTTGAAGAATAGCTACCACTTGCTATATTAAGTCCAGATAGACCACTATTGCATAAACTCTTAAGAGCATCCATTTCACTAGTTAAATAATTTTTATCACTTGCTACTTCTGCCATCCTTCTACTCCTTCTATCATAGATAATTATAACATACAAGTAAAATTTATCAAAATAAAAATTGCACATTTCTGTGCAATTAATATTTATTATTCAGAAATAACTTTCATAGCTTTTTTAACTAGTAAGTTATATTTAAACATTTCTTTAGTTCCAATTTCCTTTTCAAAGTCTTTAACACTCATTCCATAATGACTTGCTTCTTCTTCAAGACCAGCTTTGTATTCTTCATCACTAACTTCTAATTTTTCTTCTTTGATAATAGCATCCATTACTAATCTATAACCAATTCTCTTATTAGCTTCTGGTTCTAATGTTTTCTTAAAATCATCAATATTAGTGTTCATATATTTTAAATATTCTTCTAATCTTAAACCTTGATAAGTTAATTTTTCACCAAATTCTTTTACAATAGCTTCTGTTTCATCATTAGTCATTTCAACAGGAATTTCAAATTTAGAATTTGCTACTATTTTATCTAAACATTTAAACATGTGTTCATCTTCTAATTGATGTGTTTTTTCATGAGTTAATTCTTCTTCAAAATGTTTTCTTAAATCTTTCTCATTTTTAACACCTTCCATATTTAAATCTTCAAAGAAGTCATCATTTAATTCTGGGAATATTCTTTCCTTAACATCTTTAACTTCTACTTTAAATACAACAGGTTTTCCTTTTAATTCATCAACATGATAATTATCAGGGAAAGATACATTAACATCTTTTTTATCACCTTTTTTAAGACCTACAAGAGCTTCTTCAAATCCAGGAATAAATGTATTTGAACCTAATTCTAAATTATAGTCTTCTCCTTTACCACCTTTAAATGGTGTTCCATCAAGAAATCCTTCAAAATCTATAACAGCAATCATTCCATTTTTTAATTTAGCTCCATCATCAGCAACTTTAATTTCAGTATAATGACTCTTTAAATGTTCAATTTCGTGATCTATTTCATCCTTAGTTACTTTTACTTCTTCCTTCTTAATACCTAGTTTTTTATATTTACCAAGTTTAATTTCAGGAGCTCCAACTAATGTAATAGTAATTTCAATTTTATCTTTAGAAATATTCTTTACATCAATAGCTGGTGTTGCAGCTGGAGTAATAGTCTTTTTATCCTCCATTAATTTTTTAAATAAAATATTTACAGCTTCATCAGCAGCATCCATATATAAGCTTTCAATTCCAGCTTTTTTTACATAAACATCATATGGTACACTACCTTTTCTAAAACCGTCTATTTTAACATCTTTCTTTCTCTTTTTATAAGCCCCTTCTAAACATTTAGTCCATTCTTTTCCCTCTAGTTTAACATCATAACTTTCTCTCATAAATCCTCCTTTGTTATATGTTTAAAATAGGATATTTCTATCCTATTGCAACTATCTTAACTGAATAAACACCATCTGGTGATGAAACTTCAACAACTTCTCCAACCTTTTTTCCAATTATTGCAGCAGCTATTGGGCTTTCATTAGATATTTTATTATTAAATGGATCAGCTTCTTGGCTACCAACTATTTTATAGCTTTCTGTATCATCTTCATCTTCATATTGAAGTTCTACATTAGAACCAATTCCAACTCTTCCATCATTATCACTTTTATCTATAATAGTAGCATGCTCTAAAGCATATTCTACCTCTTGAATTCTCTTTTCTAAATTTGCTTGATCCTCTCTAGCTTGATCGTATTCAGAATTTTCAGATAAATCACCAAGTGCTCTTGCTTCTTTTAAAGTTTGAGTTACTTCGTTTCTCTTAGTAGTTTTTAAATAATGTAATTCTTGTTCTAATTCTAAATAACCTTCGCTAGTTAAAAATATTTCCTTCTTCTTCATTATCCTTTTTGCCACCTCTTCTTTAATACTTCAAAATAATACTATAAATTGTATAATTTGTCAAGACATTTTTACCCTTATAATATCGCCTTTTCTAACTTCAAAAGGTATATTTATAAATACTTTTTCTTGAGCATGAGAAGCACTCTTCTCAAACACATCATTTTCAGTTTTAATATAGTCTATTTTAAATGATTTAACGGGTGTGTGAGGACCAAATACTTCAACTTCATCATATACACTAAATCTATTTCTTTGTTCAACTAAAGCACACTTATTATTCTTATCATATGATAAAACCAAAGCAAGAAAATCTTGATTAGAATATTCTTGTCTACCACTATAATACATAATGTTTTCATCATTCTCATTACCATAAAATTGTGGTGTATTTTCTCTATTAGAAACCCTATTTAATATCATTTTATAATAATCAATAGTTTCTTGATCTAAATAACCTTCCATTACTTTATCCATTATAGTTCTATATGCATTAGTAACAGTAGCTATATAATATAAACTTTTCATTCTACCTTCAATCTTGTAACTTTCTATTCCAAGTTTCATCATATCAGGTAAATAATCTATCATATTTAAATCTTTAGATGCAAAATTATATTCTTCTTTTTCACCAGCATCAAAAGAGAAACGACATACTTGAGAACATCCTCCTCTATTTGAATCTCTCTTAGTTACATAATTAGACATAACACATCTTCCACTATAACTTGTACACATAGCTCCATGAATAAATACTTCAACTTCAACATCAGTTTTAGATTTAATATCAACTATATCATCCCTAGTACATTCTCTAGCAAGAACAACTCTATATGCTCCAAGAGACTTATAAAAATTAATTGTTTCCACATTTGTTATAGATTTTTGTGTTGATATAAAAAATGGTATTTTAAGCTTTTGTCTTTTAATAGACTCAATAACAGCAAAATCACTAATTATCAAAGAATCTACTCCAATTTTATCAAGTTCTTTTAAATATTTATCTAAACCATCTAAATCTTCATTATGAAAAATCATGTTAACAGTAACATAAACTTTTTTATTTAATTTATGAGCAAAACTTACTCCTTCTTTAATTTCTTCAAGAGTAAAATTATTAGCATTAGCTCTTAAATTATAATTTTCTCCTCCAATATATACAGCATCTGCACCATATGAAAGAGCTACTTTTAATCTATCTAAATCCCCAGCAGGCAATAATAATTCATATTTCATTTTAAATCACCCACTTTATATTTAATTTCATTTTCTAAAAAATAATAATCACTATCAATCAAATTGCATAATTTTTCATTATCTAAGTTTTCAAGTATCATTTTTTCATTAATATCATCAATATTACTAAAGTCATATATTAGATGAAATTTAGATAACTTATTCCTATATTTAGATGCACAAAAGATACTATTATTTCTAACAGTACTTCCATATTTTTCTTCTTTTATTTCAAGAACATTATTACTTAATTTCTCTATTAAATCATAGTTCTTTTTACTATTATCATATTTATAATGATCTTGATAACTTGTTACAAGATAACGTCTAGAATACATAATCATATTTTTAGAAACATAAAAATAATAAATATTTGACTTAGTCTTTTTATCTATCTCTTCTAGTTCTTTATATGTTAAATCATTATTAATAACAACATTTTTAATATCTTCATCATATAAAAAATTAATAGCTTTATAATTAGAAAGAATATGATTTTCATATAATATTAGTCTATCTCTATCTATAATATTAACAAGTCCAATGTCCTCAACAATAAATTTAACTTTTTTATTAAACTTTTTATATATTTCACTAAAACCATTTATTTCTTTATGTAAAAATCTATTTATTAAAACATAAATAGTATATTCCTCAGCATAAGTATTTATTTCATCAATATTAAAATAAATATCAAAACCAATACTAAATTCCATAAATGGCAAAAGAAAAGTATCTATTCCATACTTTTCATAATATTTTAAATCTTTTTTATTTGGTAATATTATTTTTTCTTGCATATAGCTAATCTATCACCTACTTCTTTTATTTCAATATCAAATTCTGTATTTTCATCTAAAAATACTAAAAATCTTTCTATTTTTCCCACTAATTGCCTTAAATTTTTACTTTTAATTTCTTTAGAATGACCTACAAAACCATGAAATGATAAATTATCAACAATAATAATTCCTTTATCATTTAAATTTTCTTTATATTTATTAAAAAATTTAGTATTTTGACTCTTCGCAGCATCAATAATAACCATATCAAATTTATCATTAATAACTGTATCGAGAGCATCATCAAATATTAAATTAATATTATCAAGTTTACTCTTTTTAACATTCTCTTTAGCTATTGTATAACGAACTTTATCTCTTTCTATGCTTGTAATTCTATCTACTACAGTAGCAAAATTAATACATGAATACCCAATAGCTGTTCCAATTTCTAATATAGACTTAACATTATTTTCTTTGATAACATTTTTTATTAGTTCAATAGTTTCAATACTCATAATTGGAACATCATTATCTTCTCCATATTTTCTTATTTCTTCAATTAAATTATTTATCACACCATTTACCCTCTCTCTTTAATTTAGAAATAATATTCAAATGTTCATTATATGTTTTAGTTAAATATGTCTTACCATCACAATCAGCTACAAAATAATAATAATTGTGACTTGTTGGATTTAAAGCAGCTTCAATAGATTTAATACTTGGATTACATATAGCACCAACTGGTAACTTTTTAACACATTTACCACGTGTATTATATGCATTACAATCATTTACATGATCACCTAATCCATTAGACCAATCATCCATTTTAGCACCATAATAACCTGTTACATCGCTACCCAAACTCATACCTTTTTTCATTCTATTATAAAATACACCGGATACTTTATTTCTATCTGCTCCACCTGCTTCTAATTCTATAATAGATGCAAGAGTAACTATTTCATGAACATCATATTTACTCTTTTCAATCTTATCATTGTATTGTTCTATCTTTTTACCAAAATTATCAAGCATTTTACCAAATACATCTTCAATACTAGCAGTAGTATAAAAATCATATGTATCAGGATATAAATAACCCTCTAAACTATAATAAATATCTTTATCTTTAATTTTATCAGTTAAAAATGAATACTTTTCAATTAAACTATCTAAATAATTACTATCAGATAATTTATCTAAAATATCTTTTTCTTCAATACCAAGACTATCATGCATTTGTTTAATAACATAACGCATATTTTTACCTTCAATAAACTTAATTCTTACAGTACTAGCAAGAGTATTACTACCACGTTTTAAAACAGATATTGTTTTTTCAATATCATAACTTTTATCTAATGTATATTCACCATATTCTAAATTATCAGTAACTGGATTCAATTTTAAATATATTTTATAAATAGTATCATTTTTAATAAGTCCTGCTTCTTTTAATGACTTACCAATTGAACTATAAGAAGACCCTTCTTCAACATAAAAAGTAACCTTTTCTTCTGTTTTAGAAGGTGCTTTAATCATATAAAAATATGTTCCAATTACTGCAAAAGAACACACCAAAACTAAACTAATTAAAATTATTATTATTTTCTTCATATTAATTTCCTTCTAAAGATGATAAAACTTGTTCAATAAAATCAAATTCTTCCTTCATTTCAACAGGTTTAAACTTAGTCATATTGCCTTTATCACTTAAAACATAAGTCGATGCATATGCTCTAATAGTATCATTATCTCTTTTACTATCATCAGTATATATTAAATAATTTACATTATTAGTAGTATCTTCTATATTAAGAAGAATTCTATATTCTTTTTTATTACCATCTTTGTCCTTTAAAACAATATAATTATTTTTCATTTTTTTTCCTATCCAAAAATCCCTGTAATATAATAGTCGCCGCTATTTTATCAATAACTTTTTTTCTATTTTTTCTTTTTGTATCATTACTTATTAATAGTCTTTCAGCTTCAACTGTACTTAATCTTTCATCCATCATAAATACTTCTTTATTATATCTTTTTTCCAATAATTCTTTAAATTCTATAGATATCTTAGTTCTATCACTTTCACTACCATCTAAATTTAAAGGATTTCCAAGTACAAAAGCATCTACTTTTCTTTCATTTACTATATCATCCAAACTATTAAATAATTCTTCATAAGTATTATATCTAATTACTTCTAGTGATGTTGCTATTAAAGCAGTTCTATCACTAATAGAAAGTCCAAGAGTTTTACTCCCTAAATCAAGTCCTAAATATATCATTATTTTAAAAATTCATCAAGCATTAATTCTAATGCATCTTCTCTTTTAAATTCAAGAATTCTATTTCTACATTCTTTATAACTAGAAATATATCCAGGATCTCCACTAACAAGATAAGCAACTATTTGCTTTTGAGCGTTATATCCTCGATCTTCTAAATCCAAACATATTTCTTTTAGAGTACTTTTAATATTTTGACTTTCTATTTTCTTAACATCTACTACTGTAGTTTTATCTTTTTCCATAGATATCACTTCCTCAAACATATTTTATCAAAAAAATGCTTTATTCACAACAAATAAAAAGATAAATAATATCTTATTTATCTTTTATTATTTAGTTGTTTTTACTGTTCCCAGTATCTCATTTAATTTAGTCGCAAATTCTTTATTAAACATTCTCTTTATTGTTTCTGATACTTCTGAATATCCTGCGATTACATTATTATTTAATACATTTATTAATGATTCATAATTTCTATTTAATTCTGTATATATAGATCTAAATGTATTTTCTATATTTGTAAAATCTACCCCCGCTACTTTAAAACAACTTCTTGATGATTCTAGTACTGATACTATATTCTTTTTATATAATGAATATATTGTATCTTTTTGTGATTGTAAAGCTTTAGAAACTTGTTTTAATTCTTCTAAACTTATTGCTGAACTATCATTACTTGTTGCCATATCTATTCATTCTCCTTTACTAATTTGAATTATTTATAGCTGATGTTGTCTTTCCTTGAGTATCTTTTAACATATCTCTTGCCTTTTCATATGTTGAACATAATAATTCTAAAGCAGAAATAGTTTTACTAACTTTTGTATCCATTTTACTTAGTTTCTTTGTATATGCTTCACAATCAGCTCCAACCCATGAGTTTTGTAATCTACTTATATTCTTCTTTGATTCACTTGCCCATGATGTTTTTAGTGAGTTAATAGTTTTCTTTAATGTGGCAATATTTTCTTCAATAATACTATAAGTTATATCAATATCTTTTCTAGCGACAGGTTTAACTCCATAATCTGGTTGACCAGCAATTGGAGTCACTCTTACTCCATAATCTGGTTGAGCAACAATTGGATCCATTTTTACTCCATAATCTGGTTGTAATCTAATTGGTTCAACTTTTACTCCATAATCTGGTTGTGCAATAATTGGTTCCATCTTTACACCATAATCTGGTTGCATCCTAATTGGATCCATTTTTACTCCATAATCAGGTTGACTAATTATTTTTTCAACTGGTTGTATATATTTAGTATTAACATCACTTTTTTTATTTGCCATATTAAAATCCTCCTATATTAAAGTAATTATATCATTACAAGTTACTCATGTTCAACAAAAAATTCTTCTAAAAGTTCTTTCATACATATATTTGGCACTTTTTCTTCAAAATTCCACGTATGGAAAGAATCTCCTCTACAATATTTATAACTTTTGCATTTTTTACATTTACTATTTGTTGTAATTCTCTTCTTTCTAAATATTTCATATTTGTTTTCCCAAACGTCACAAAAACTATCTGTTTTAATATTACCTTGTATTAAAGACTTATGTCTAACATTTGGACAAGCACATATATCACCATTGGCTAATATACTTCCTATATATAAACCTGCTCCACATATAAATGGATGATCTCTTAAAATGCATTCATATTGAAGACCAAGATAATGTCCACAACCTAATGTAACATCTATTTTACCTTCAAGTCTTTTTTCTCTTATGAAGTTTAACATATATAACATACCATCTTTATCAAGTAAAATCTCATCATTAGCTGATGCTCTTCCGATTGGATCAACATCAATAATTCTCCATTCTTTAATGCCTTTTTCTAGTAATAATTTATATATATCTTCAAGTTCCATTAAATTTTTCTTATTAGCTACTGTTGTCATTTGTAAATGATCTAAAGTACCAATTTCTTGTAATAAATCAATTGCTTTCATAATCTTATCAAAAGAACCAGGTACTTTTCTAAATGATTCATGTGTTGCTTTAAGTCCATCTAAACTAATAGAAATACTTCTCATACCAGTTTCTTTTATTTTTTTAGCAATCTTTTCATCAATTAACATTCCATTAGTAGTCATTCCCCAATTAAATCCTAAACTTCTAGCATATTTAATAATGTCAAAAAGATCTTTTCTAACTAATGGTTCACCACCAGTAACAGTTAAAAATACATGTTCTGCTCCATACCTATCAGCTATTTCCTTAAGTGCTCTTTTTAAATCTTCAGCACTTATTTCATCTTTAGGTATTTCATCACCACATCTACTTCCACAATGTTCACATCTTGCATTACATCTAAGTGTTACTTCTAAAAATAAATTATTTAAATCTGCTTTTTTAATTAATTGTTTAGTATATCTAGCAGCATTATCTAATTCTTTAATCTTTTGTGCTTCTACTTCTTTAGTTTCTTTTGCATTCCTGTTATGAACAAAATCACATTCTCTTCTATATAATTGATCTTTTTTCAAGCCATCATAATATGGAGCAATATTATTTGTAATCATAGTGGCACATTCTAAAGCATCAATAAATTCTTTCTTATTTTTACCTTTTAATAATTTATCTTTATCTTTTTTATCTAGTTCTAATTCCTCCCATAAAGAATTAATACTATCTCTTAATTTGTTAAATTCTCTTACATCATGATTTATTTCTTCTTCATTCATACATATTACCTCTAAAAAAAATTATAACAAACTTTTTCCATTAAAAAAAGATAAATAATATCTTATTTATCTTTTATTATTTAGTTGTTTTTACAGTTCCCAGTATCTCATTTAGTTTAGTAGCAAATTCTTTATTAAACATTCTCTTTATTGTTTCTGATACTTCTGAATATCCTGCGATTACATTATTATTTAATACATTTATTAATGATTCATAATTTCTATTTAATTCTGTATATATAGATCTAAATGT